>LSQX01386730.1_pt1 | contig 23362 bp, 24 predicted proteins | sample 654561 | NCBI WGS metagenome assembly LSQX01 (sample SAMN04489861, study PRJNA283612) | anaerobic digester metagenome | isolation source: 4 biogas reactors fed with cattle manure at either 37C or 55C with and... | place: Denmark: Kongens Lyngby | collected 2014
TGATTGTCGGCGGCCACAGCCACACGGCCGTCGAAACCCCGGTGCAGGTGGGCAAAACTCTTGTGGTGCAGACCGGTGGCTACGGCCAGACTCTGGGACAGGTGGACATGCTGGTGTCTGAGGGAGATGTAGTCAAGTACAGAGGTTTTCTCCGTGAAGTGGGCCCTGCCATCACCCCAGACCCACAGGTGCAAGCCATCGTGGACAAGTACGCCAACCAGCTTGACGATCGCCTCCGCGAGGTCATCGCCCACACTACGGTACGTCTGGATGGAGAACACGAACTGAGTCGAGCGCAAGAGACAAATTTGGGCAACCTGGTGACTGATATCATCCGTGACTATGCGCGCGCTGATGTGTGTCTCTGGAACGCCGGTGGTATCCGCTCATCCATCGAAACCGGGCCCATCACGTTCGGCGACATCCTGACTGTCGTACCGTTCGGCAACATCATCGCCACCAAACCAGTCAGTGGCGAGCAATTGCGGCAGGTGCTGGAGTTCAACGCCGCACAGACCCGTCCTTTCGGCGGTTTTCTGCAGGTATCTGGTTTAACGATGGAGATCGAGGGTAATCGTCTTGGCAAGGTCATGGTCGGTGACAGGCCTCTTGACCCGTCCGCAACGTACCTGATGGCTACCAGCGAATTCATGCTAGCCGGCGGTGACGGCTACGCGATGCTCATGGAGGGCGCAGAACCCACTTATCTCGGATACTCTGAGAGTGCGGTTGTGCTCGAGGGGCTGCGGACGATGGGGACCGTAAGTCCGAAGGTAGAAGGGCGCATAGTCATCAAGTAACCGGGGGACCGCAGGAGAGGCTCCTCGTGCAACGCGAGGTCGGGACATGGTTGCTGCCCACGCTTGAGTTGCTGGTCTCGCGGTATGTGGTATGCCACAGAGATGGAGCGACTGGTTGGGCGTTGCAGCCATGTCTCACGTACGTCTGCCCCTGCGAAGGTCTGTCGGGGAAGCGATGCGACGCGGTGTCGGTCTCCTTCGGTACTGGCCACTCATGGATGGCTCTCGTCAGATGTGCCGTATCTATCCGTGTGTGGTGCTGCGCTTGACTGGTGCGCGGATGCCATACACTCTGCGTAGCCGCTCGTACCTGTCCTATCCGAACCGTCCCATGATGTACTCAGCGGTGCGCTCGTCATGCGGCTCGGTGAACAGTCTACCGGTGGGGCCTTCTTCGACCATGCTGCCCAGTAGCATGAAAACCGCTCGATCCGAAGCGCGGGCGGCTTGCTGCATGTTGTGGGTTACGATGACGATGGTGTATGCCTCGCTGAGCTGGCGCATCAGGTCTTCTATGTGCAGCGTCGAGTACGGATCAAGCGCTGAACACGGCTCGTCGAGCAGGATGACTTCGGGCTCCACTGCCAGCAGCCTGGCAATACACAACTGCTGCTGAGCGCCTAGGGGCAGATCTTGGGCCGGTGTGTCGAGGTCAAAGCCGCCATCATCCCACAGCCCTGAACCGCGCAGGCTTTGCTCCAGTATGTGTTCCAGATAGGCGCGGTCGGTCACTCCGTGCGCACGGGGGCCAAACAGCACGTTGTCGCGTATAGAAAATGGGAACGGATTCGGCTTCTGAAACACCATCCCCACACGTTTTCGCAGGACCGAGACGCTCATCTGCGGCCCGTAGATGTCCTGCCCATCGAGTCTGACCTCGCCATCCAATCGGAATCCCGGCACCATGTCGTTCATGCGGTTGAAGGTGCGAAGAAGTGTTGATTTTCCGCATCCAGATGGGCCGATTATGGCAGTGATGGTCCTGCTTTGAACGTCCAGGTCTACGCTCTTGAGCGCATGGAAGGAGCCGTAGAAAAGGCTGAGGCCACGCGCAGTGATCTTCACCTGCCCGGAATCTGTACTGACCATCAACCGAACCTGCCTTCGAGGAAGTCGGCTGTGCGCGAGTCTCGTGGATTTGTGAACATCTCGGCAGTTGGCCCACACTCCACAAGCTCACCCATGAGCAAAAATGCAGCCCGATCGGTGGCACGGGATGTCTGCTGTACGTTCTGACTCACCAGTACTATGGTATACCGCTCCTTGAGGTCCCACAGCGCTTGCTCGATTTTGAGAGTGGAGATGGGATCCAGACCGGAACACGGTTCGTCCAGCATGACGATCTCGGGCTGTGCGGCCAGGGCTCGCGCAATGCTCAAGCGTTGCTGCTGGCCGCCGGATAGGCGCAGTGCTGGCTGGTTCAGCCGATCTTTTACCTCATCCCACAGAATCGCATCCCGCAGCGCCTGCTCTGTGCGCTCCTGAAGCACGGTTCGGTTTCTCACTCCTGCAACACGCAGCCCGAAGACGACGTTTTCGAAGATCGTCTTGGGTAGCGGGGTCGGCAAATCGAAGACGATGCCGATGCGCCGTCGGAGCTGGTTAACGTCCACGTCCGGGTGGTAGATATCGTCACCATCAAGCAGCACACGGCCTTCGTGGCGGTATGTTGGGATACGGTCGTTGAGGCGGTTGATGGTATGGAGCAGACTGGTCTTGCCACCACTGCTGGGGCCGGTGATGCCCAGAATCTCGTTTGGGTACACTCGCAGGCTCAGTGATTTGATGGCCTGTACTGCGCCGTAGAAAACCGAGAGATTCTCGACACGAAGCTTGCACTTTTCCTCACGGCGGTCATGGAGCTCCATGGGCATAGGACCATCTGACGAAAACACTTATGTCACCCCCGCACGAAAGCGGAGCATGATGGCGTTTGCGATAGTGTTGACCAGCAGTATAGTTATGACGAGCACTGCGGCAGTACCGTAGGCATGGGGCATAGAGAGGCCCTCACGTGCCAGTATGTAGAAGTGCACCGCCATGGTACGTGTCGGGCTGAAAATGGACAGAGGTAGACGCAGTGCCGTGCCAGCGGTGAAGATGACTGCTGCGGTCTCCCCAACACAGCGGCCGATGCTCAGCACAATCCCGGTGACGGTGCCAGGCAGTGCGACGGGTAACACGACGCGTGTCACTGTCTGCCAGGTGGTGGCTCCAGTGGCAAAGCTCACCTGCCGGTACGATGCCGGCACCGCTCTCAGGGCCTCTTCGGCAGTGCGCATTATCGTGGGCAAAACCATCACCGCCAGCGTCAAGCCACCCGATAAGACTGACCACCCCATCTTCAGATAGATGACGAAGAAGATGAAGCCGAACAGGCCGAAGATGATTGAGGGTACTCCGGCGAGGCAGTCCACGCCAAACCGAATCGCCGCTGCAGCCCGTCCACCTCGGCTGTATTCGTTGAGATAGATGGCGGTGCCGACACCGAGTGGTGTGGCGATGGCCAGTGCCACTGCCGTCAGTGCGAGGGTGCCGACGATGGTCGGGAAAATCCCTCCCGCGCGTCCCATGCTTTCCGGTTGCGCCAGCAGGAATTCGGGCGTCAGCATGGGTAGACCGTGTACGAGTATGAAAACGATGATGGCGGCCAGAACCGCGAGTGTCACTCCTGCTGTAGTCCACAGGGCAACTACGGCTGCCACATGGACTTTCTCAGGGTTCAGACGCGGTCGACGCGATGGCTGGTCAGGAATCACCGGTGACTCCCCCTACGTCTGAGGCGCATGTTTGCCAGGGCATTCAAGATCATGATGAAGACGAACAGCACCACTCCAGTGGCGAAGAGTGCCTCCCGATGTGCTCCGGCGGCATAAGCCATCTCGAGGGCGATGTTGCTGGTCAGGGTTCGCGCCGGATCCAGAGGGTTGATCGGCAGCTTCACAGCGTTTCCGACAACCATGATGACGGCCATGGTCTCACCTACAGCGCGGCCCATGCCTAGCACCAGTGCAGTTATCAACCCCGTACGTGCAGTCGGCAGAATGACGAGCAGGATGGTCTGCCAGTGGGTGCAGCCAAGCGCCAGGGCCCCCTGTTTGTACTCGACGGGAACCGCCTCCAGTGCGTTCTGGGCGATGCTGATAACCGTGGGCAATACCATCACCCCGAGGATGATGGCGGCGGAAAGTATAGACAGCCCGGGGCCGCCGAAAGTCTCTCTGATAAAAGGCACCAACACGACGATGCCGATGAAGCCATAAACAACAGAAGGTATACCGGCCAGAAGCTGGATTGCTGGCCGCACTACGTCGGCCACCTGCCGGGGGGCGATTTCGACCAGGAAGACGGCACACGCTACGCCCACGGGGCCGGCGATAAGCAGTGCACCTACGGTAACCCAGATGGAGCCCATGATCATGGGCAGAATGCCAAACGAACCCTTCGTCGGAGCCCACTTTGCCCCCAGCAGAAAGGAGCCCAGGCCCTCTCGCAGCATAATCGGCGTGCCCTCGATGAACACGAAGACGGCGATAAGTGCCAGTACTGCCAGGGAAGAGAGGGCGGCGATGAATAGCAGTTTCTCGATGACAAACTCGCGTAGCCTCATGAGCGCGACTCCGCTGCCGAAGGGACATACCCTTCTTCTTCGATGATGGCCTGGCAGGCCGGTTGATGCAGGTAATCCATGAAGGCCCTCTCTCGGGGGCCGGGCTCGCCACTGGTGACAAGTAGAAAAGGTCGTGTGAGCGGATACTGGCCACTGATCACAGCATCGTGTGTCGGTACAACCTCATCGAGGCTGATTGTCGCGACCTCTGGAGTTACCATGCCCAGTGAGATGTAGCCTATGGCGTTGCGATCTCCGGCCACAATCGCTCGCACCGTGCCGGTCGAATCCTGTACTATGCCGTCTGCCGAGATCTCTGCATCGCCCATCACTATCTCCTGGAACGCGCCTCGAGTGCCGGAGCCTTCTTCGCGGGTGATGAAGTTGATCGTCCCTGGGTTGCCTCCCAATTGCTGCCAATCGCGGATGCGCCGGGCATAAATGTCGCGCAGTTGCTCTCTACGAAGAGCTTTCACAGGGTTGGCTGGATGGACTATCACGGCGATGGCGTCCTGAGCTATGAGAAAGCGGTGGAGATCCCTTTCAGTGGGTTCAAGCTCTCGGGAGGCCATACCGATGGCGGCTGCACCTGACACAGCGGCGCGAATACCAGCAGTACTACCACTGCCCTGCACGTTGACGACCTCTCCATGATGCTCGGCCATGTACCGCTCTGCAAGATGTTCAACCAGGGGTTGGACCGAGGTAGAACCTGCCACAGTCAAGCCACCGGACTGCGGCCCGCGGCAGCCTGCAACACCGATAGACAGTCCTGCTATGATGGCCATCACCAACAAAAGATGAGACCGACGATGGTGTGCCAACTTCCTGTTGCTCCTCAAGGCTGGCGCTGTCCACAAGTGTTGAGAGCGCTACTGTCTGTATTCACTGATATATCAACACCTGTTTTATAGAAACGACAATCTGGTAAAATGCGAACTCGCCCTGGAGATCAAAGTATCTTGGCAGCAAGCAGGCTGCCCAGTGAGTACTATGCTATCCGAAATCCATCGCAAAGTAGCAGTTTTTCCCCGCATGGACCAGGTCATGTGTCTGGCCACACCACATCAAAAAGCGTCATCGAGTTTTCTTCAGACTAGCTGAAGAGATGTGAAGCCGTGGTAAATCCCAGTGTCATATGTTTTCTGGCAGCTTGTTAGCACTCTGAGATGGTGTTTTCATCCGGTTATACTGCGGGCAGGGTGGAGGGAATAGCTCACCCATTGAATCGGATGCGCTGTGAACAGTGCTTGGAAGTCGGCCATCACTCAACTCCAGACCGGCCATCGCTGTCCTGAGCCAGCAAACCGTACGGAGAAACTTACCCTGCGATGCTGCTGCTCCCGCATGTGCACCATGGTTTGCACGTTCTGGTTACCGTATAGACAAATCAGTTGGGCAATCTGGCCTGCCTGCCGGATATAGCGGACCACGTCCCCCATCACTTAACCGTTAATCGTATCATACCGTACCGTACGGCCACTATCAGATTGTTTGCGTGTCGAGTGCCTTCGTCTAGTTAGCACGTGTAGCGTCAGAGTTTCTAAGTCCGAAACCTATATCCCGCGACTGAGACAGTTTCGGTAAGCGATGCATGTTTTTGCAGTGTCTATTCCACAGTTGCATGTCCTGGACCTCCTTGTAATTGGTCTCCGAAACGCACTCTGAGGTTGACTATCGCCTTCGTCAGTTCTGGCGTTACGGACGAAATACACAAGTGAGACTATGTCAGTCTGCGGGTCAGTTTTCAGAAGTGGTAGCTGGTGGAGGCAAGCAAGTACACAGACAGCTGCGTTGCCTGCATCCCAGGTGTCCTGACACGATCGGACATGACATAGACTGCCGAGACAGCCCTGGTTTGCCGCATTTGGATGGTGCTACTGCGTAACCTGAGATATGGTTTCGCGCAGAAGGGGGACAAATCGATCTGCACTGGGGGCCCGGAACATGGTGGAGTAGTCGGTGAGGACCACTCTGGAGACACCGGCTTCATGCGCCGCCAGCAGATTGGCTGTGACCCGATCCTGAGGTCGGGGCGATCCGGGGAGCCAGATGTGGCAGGGCTTGTTCGTGTTACGCTGTCCTCGTGAGCCGAGTGCGTGCAGTTCTCTGACCGCCTGTGCCGGGTCCGCCTGGCGTTCCTGCCACGGCACGTATAGTGCTAATCCGTCTACTGCAGGAGAATCCAACAGTAGGCTCCAGTCACCGGTGCCCTTGTGATCCTGGCTGGTGTCCAGAGTGGGGCTGGGCAGTACCAGTGAATATAGCCGCGGGTCAACGGAGTGCACTGCAGCCGCGGCCGACAGTACGAACATAACTATGCTGAAGCGGCGGAAGGCCCGCACGTGTTCGTTAAGCTCGTGTGGCATCTGATAGTTTTCCGCCGCATAAAACAGCCGTTTGCAGTACTCACAGCGGCACGCCCACGTACCTCGTGAGAAATAGAAGCTCGGCTCATCCCACAGAAAGCCATGGGCGTCAAGCATCCAGGCCGTGGTGCGCATATTCGAGGCGAACCACTCCAGGAAGCGAGGATTGTTGGGGCAGGCCTTCGCACAGCGCCGCCCTCGACTGTCTATCTGCAACTGGCCACGATTGGTGTCCACGTACAGACTCTCGATGGCAGGGTCGGGGTCCACCACCTTACCGTATCCCCACGGGACAACACAGATTTCGAAACCGGCAGCCGCCGCAGACCTGACAAATGCGGCCTGCTCCTCGGCATGCCAGCGCATTTCATTTTCGTAGCAGCCTACGAATAGCGAGCCGATACCTACCTCAGTAAGCAGGCTAAGATCCACATGACTAAACTCGTTTACACCGCCTGCAATGCAGATGCCGACCTCCATCGGTTCCAGCTACCTCCTGGACTGCCTTGGTGCCCACAGCCTCTACGCTATTTTCGAGCCACCAGAGCGAAGGACGTGCCGATCGGCAGTTGTATATACCTCATCAGCCACACCTCCACATTCAGTAGTGCGATCAGCAATAGGTTGAGCGGTCCGGGCAATACACGCAAGTCGGTCTTGGGGGCTTCAGGCTTCTTGGGCCGTAATCGTTGTAGCCATCGGAAAGCCAATATAGCCGGAAACACAAAGCTGACCGCTGCAGACAGTTTCTCTATCTTGTAGCCCGTTTCCTGTAGTTTCTCTACGATTTCCTTGCGAGTATAGCGGCGCAGGTGGGCAAGCGCCTCGTCATGTTCGCTCCACAAGAATGGATGTGCGGGTAAGGTGGCGACAAGAATACCCCCGGGTTTGAGCACTCTTCGCATTTCGGCCAGGGCTGCAATATCATCGGTGATATGTTCCAGGACATCACAACTGACCACCACGTCAACACTCTCGTCAACATAGCATAGCTGTTCCACACACCCGCAAGCGAGCGATTTGATGCCACGTTTGTGGCAGTATTGCAGCGCGATCCACTCCGGATCACAGCCGTGCGTCTCGCCGAGGTCATCTATGGCTTTGATGGTGCCGCCTGTGCCGCAGCCGGCGTCGAGTATCTTCAGGCACTCGTCGCTGGCGCATGCTGGAGCATAACGGCCAATCAATTCATGTACCAGATAACGCCTGCCCACGAACCACCAGTAAGTGTCTTCTAGGGCATACAGTTCGTCGAACTCCCGAGGCTGCATGTGACAGGTGGTTTGCCTGTGAAAATCGTTGTTTTGCACCCCTTCGAACCTTTCTATCGAACTCATGTTTGCATTGTGTGCGGCAAACATGGTAAGCTTCAAGGTGAAACGCGTAGTCTACCGTCATACCCAGGGTGAAGGCTATGACCAGACCGGCACTGACAGACCGACGGCGTCTCATTCTGGACTTCATAGTACAGCATAGCCAGGATAATGGCTATCCCCCGACTGTTCGAGAGATAGGGGCTCATGTAGGCCTCTCGTCCAGCTCGTCCGTGCATTTTCACCTCAAAGTCCTGGAACAGGCTGGCTACCTGAAGCGAGATGCCTCGCTTACGCGTGCGCTGCGCCCTACTATCACTGCTCCCGATGCCCCTCCGAAACCTCCTACACCTGCAGTACGATCAGAACGCCTGGTACCACTGGTTGGACGAGTCGCCGCGGGCGCGCCAATTCTGGCCACTGAAAACATAGATGAGCTGTTGCCGATGCCCCAGATGATGTTTGATGAGCCCGACCTTTTCATTCTGGAGGTCAAGGGTGATAGCATGGTCAATGCAGGCATCCTAGACGGTGACTATCTCATCGTCCAGTGCCGTAACATTGCCGATGACGGTGACATCGTGGTTGCCTTACTCGAAGACGAGGCAACCGTCAAACGGTTTTATCGGCATCGTGACCACGTCGAGCTCCGCCCCGAAAACGATCAAATGGAACCTATCCGGGTTTCCAGTGTCCAGATAGCAGGCCTGGTACGCGGTGTGTTACGTCGCTTCCGATAGCCCGTCAGGTGCGTGCGGCACCGGCAGGTGGCGGATTACAAGCAGTGTGGCGTCATCCGCGGCGTCAGTATCGGCAAAGCCCTGTCTGTGCTGCATGATACTCGTTACGATAGTGGCCGCGTCGGCATTTCCGGCGGCTTCGATCGCCTCTAGTACTCCTGAGGTGCCAAATTGTTGGCGGGAGCGGTTGCGCACCTCAGAAATGCCGTCGGTGTAGCATATCATCAAGTCGCCGGGGCCGAAGGTGACAGAGCGCAGCCGATAGTCAGGATTCTCGACTGCTCCAATCAGTATCCCGCCGGTACTCAACTCTGTTACATCATCCACATCTCCATTCCGTAGCAGCAATGGAGGTAGATGGCCACAATTGACGAATTCAGTCTTGGTGTTGATTTCGATGATGCCGATGAAAAGCGCTGCGTAGCTGTCCGGCTGCAGTGCCGGATAGATGGCGCGATTGACCCGGGTAGCCATTGCGTCTGGCGAGAGACCTTCGTGCATGGCAGCGGTCAGGTGCGAGTTGAGCGCCGACAGGTGGACAAGTCCGTACACGCTTTTGCCGGGCATATCTGCCAGCACCACCATCAATCGGCCGTCGTCTGTCAGTTGCAGGTTGTACAGGTCGCCGCCTACGTGGCGCGCAGGATGAAATGCTACGGCGATGTCCAGTTGGGGCACATCGGGAAGCTGTTGGGGAAGCATCTCCGCCTGCAGTCTGCGAGCCATGCGCAGTTCGTGGTCTAAGCCGGCTATGGTCGCACGTTCTGCATCCCGGGCCTTGACCAGATAGCCGGTGATAACTGCTATTATAAGCAGCAAAGGTGCACGGGTTACTAGGTAGTCCTGGGCGAGGACCCACGGGTCGTATCCGGTGGTCCGCCATTCGGCAGCTATGCTCAAGATGATAGCGGCAAGCGCAGTGACAATTGCTCCGGTGCGTCGGTACCAGATCGCAGCAGTGATGACTACGAGGAAGTATATCTGGAACAGATCTCGCCCGCTCTTGGCAAAAGTCATGGTGATGGCGTTCACCAGCAGCAAATCCAGACTGAGTGCCGCCAGCCGATAGGGGCGCAAGTTATGATTGCCGAAGAACAATATAGCCTGGATGAACGTGAAGATGATGCCCACCAGCAGCATAGCCTGCATGAACGGTGGCGCGCCGAACAGTCCTCTGGTTTCTGGTGGCACCACGAGCACGGAGATGATCACTGCCGCACGTATGAGCGCAACGATTATGTCGGTGTCTTCCGCCCGAAGTTGCTGAGAGTCCGACGGACGCCCCGAGCTGTACCGCAATACCGTCTCACCGCCCTTCAGCTCAGTGCTAGACAGATCGCCTGCTGCATGCCAACCACATTCGACGGCAATTTGACAAATACCTGCCACAGCGCTCACATCGTCATATGATGGGATGAACAGATGGAGCACCAACAGCATAACAAGCATGACAGCTACCAGAATTTGCGTCGCCGAATGGTCACTGAGCAACTGATTAGGCGGGGCATCAAAGATCAGCGTGTGTTGGAGGCTATGGCGCAAGTGCCGAGACATGAGTTCATGCCTCCTGAGCGCAGATCTGAAGCATACTATGATGGAGCTGTCCCAATTGGCCACGGTCAGACCATTTCTCAACCATACATGGTGGCGTATATGGTTGAAGCTCTCAGGGTTGAAGCCGGACATCGCGTGCTGGAAGTGGGCGCCGGTTCAGGATACCAGGCGGCAGTGCTAAGTCATCTGGCCGATGAGGTGTATGCCATAGAACTGATACCGGCACTGGCTTCTCGTGCCGCAGAGACCCTGGAGCAGCTGGGCTATGACAACGCGCATATCATCACCGGTGATGGTAGCGAGGGGTACGCTCAGGCGGCCCCATATGACCGTATTATCGTCGCTGCGGCAGCTCCCGAGATCTCTCCCAGGTGGGTCGAACAACTCAGAGTTGGGGGCCTGATAGTTGCACCCCTGGGCGAGCGCCTCACACAGGTGTGTACGGTGGTGCGCAAAACCGAGGCAGGCCTGGAGACCATCCAGACTATCGGATGCATTTTTGTGCCCTTGCTTGGCCGGCACGGGTGGGACTCTGAACAGTAGCGAACACAGACGCCGATAGGCGCAAACGGCAGGATACTCTTCAGGTCGGCCGTTTTGATTGTGGATGATGACAAAAGCTTTACGGCGTGTGCCGGGGAGACTACCAGTACAGCGATGACGAACACTTTGCCTTACGATGCACACGTTTACACTAACGCCTCCGAAGGGCGCGACAGTCTCCGGGAAGTGGTCCGTGCTGCCTATGCGTGCGGGTTGGAATTAGTAGCTATTGCCAACAGCTATGACCGAGTCGGTGAGGACTTGCGTGACCAGGCTCGTGAAGTTGTCAGGGCCAGCTCTCACGCGCCGCTTATGGTAATCCCCGCTATCGAGACGGCGATACAAGATGCAGTCGGTACTATAGGCCTCACCGACGAACTGGCACGTCTCGCACCGGTGGTTTATGCTCATCTCAGCGGCAGAACCCGTGGCATTGCCGCCAGTCCACCAGCTAGCAAATCTCGATATCTATCCAACCTCTTTCAGGCACTGCTGAACGTGGTAGACAGAGCACCCATCACTGCTCTTGCCAGGCCGTTCAATATCGGACAGTTCCCTGCTCCCCTGACGCCGGCACAGCTTCCCCCTTCAGCGTTGGATGAGTTGGCTGCTGCGATGGAAGAACGTGACGTGGCGTTTGAGCTCAACAATCAAATCCACTGGTGGTTTCCTGAGCTGACGGTGGATGAATTCACTGGCGAATACTCCAGGGTGTTGGAGATTTTTGCTGCGCAGAACGTCAAGTTCCTGGTCAGTAGTGACGCCAGGTCAGCAGCGGCTGTGGGCAACCATGCGTATGTGTTGCGACTGATGAAAGCCGCCAGCATTGAGCGCTCGCAAGTGGTTGATCTGCCACGTTTCGTGCGTCGCAAGATGGAGCGGAACTGACTGCCGAAGTACCGAACAGTCTGCCGTGGTAGCTGGGAAAAACAGGTCGACTAACTGGCGCTTGATGCGAGTGTCCTGCAAGTCTCTCTCGCTTTTAGATGTGAGCGCAGTTCCTACGACAAACGCATCTCCACTGTCTTTTCACTCATGACAAGAGCACACAGCGAGTACCTATCATGTCCAGAACTTGCGATCCAGACTGCGGTACTGGACGGCCTCGGCGATATGGTGTACCAGGATCTCTTCGCTACCGTCTAAATCAGCGATGGTACGGGTCACCTTCAGGATGCGGTCATGTGCACGGGCAGATAGCTGGAACCTGTCTATGGCCGCACGCAACAGTGAAGCCACGTCTTCGCTGAGGACACAGAAGTGGCGCAGTGCCTTGCTATTCATGGCCGCGTTATTGTGAAACTGTGTGCCTTCGAAACGCTGCTGTTGTATCTGACGAGCAACTACCACACGCTCTTGCACTCGCGTTGACGCTTCGCCAGGCTGGCGATCTATGAGCTCATCGGCAGTCAGCCGCGGTACCTCTACCTGGATATCGATTCGATCCTGGAGGGGGCCGCTGATGCGCTTGAGATAGCGTGCGATGCTGTTGGAGTTGCAGGTGCATTGGCGCACCGAGTCTCCGCGGAAACCACAAGGGCAGGGGTTCATGGCGGCGATCAACTGGAAATTGGCCGGAAAAGTCAGCGACATCTGCGCTCGTGAGATGGTCACCATCGCATCTTCCAGGGGTTGGCGTAGCACTTCCAGGCAGCTATGGCCGAACTCCGGCAGCTCGTCGAGGAACAGTACCCCGTTATGGGCGAGGCTGACCTCACCGGCCTGGGGTACACTGCCGCCCCCGACCAGGCCTGCGGTGGATACAGTGTGATGCGGTGCACGGAATGGCCGGGCTCGTATGAGTGCCGTCTTCTCCGGCATGAGACCGGCAACACTGTATAGCTTGGTCACTTCCAGGGCTTCGGCGAAAGTCATAGGGGGGAGTATAGTGGGCATGCGGCGAGCCAGCATAGTCTTGCCCGACCCCGGCGGGCCGATCATCAGCATGTTGTGTCCGCCGGCTGAAGCGACTTCGAGAGCACGTTTGACATGCTCTTGCCCCTTCACATCGCTCAGGTCCAGACTGTACTGTGCGGTCTGCGGATCCAGCTCTTCAGGCGCCACCTGCACAGGTTCATGCAGGAAGCCCTCTTCCATCATGCTCACCGCATCATAAAGCGTTTCAGCGGTGTACACGTCGAAATCATCCACCACTGCCGCTTCCGGGCCATTTTGCGCAGCTACCATCAGCCGCACTTTGCCATTCTGTCGGGCGCCGATAGCTATGGGCAGAGCACCTGTTATCGGGCGGACCAGGCCGTCGAGAGCCAGTTCTCCCACGATGGCGGTGTCTTCCACACTGTTTGCGCTGATTTGTCCGCTTGCCAGCAGTATGGCGATAGCTATGGGCAGGTCGAAGGCAGGTCCTTCTTTGCGGATGTCTGCTGGCGCCAAATTGACGGTAATTCGTTCGGTAGGATAAGTGAATCCAGAGTTGCGGATGGCTGAACGCACGCGCTCGCGACTCTCGCGGACTGCAGCATCGGGCAGCCCTACGAGATTGAATGCCTCCAGTCCCTTAGTGATATCAACCTCGATTTGGACCGGGTGAGCGTCAACGCCGATAAGTGTTGCGCTGTGCACTCTTGCCAGCATGAACCGTGACCCCCTATGTATTGCGACAGTATCCGGAATAGGTTGGCCACAGGACGGGCTTTGACCTTCTCATGCTATCGACCCTGCAATCTATGCACATGGGTGGTGTACAGGCTATGCACGCGACGGTGTACAGGGAAGTACTACTAGCGTTATGTGGGCTTGTAGAGACAGTTGGTCAGCCACTGCTGGAGCAGGGCTCGCCTAACAACAAGCGTGGCCTGACGACGTGGGGAAGAAGTGTCATCAGGCCACTTGTATTTGTTCGGATACGAATGGTGGTGACAACTCAGAAGCCCAGCAATCGGCCTCCCTGATATACGATGAAGCTCACTATCCAGGCCAGCGAACAGGTGTACGCAATCAGGAACAGTGGCCACTTCCATGAGTTGGTTTCTTTGCGCACTACCGCGATGACGGCTATACATGGTACGTATATCAGGACGAACACCATGAGCGTGTACGCCACCAGCGGACTGAAGTTGGGGTCGGCACGAAGAGCACCGCGTAGCCCGGGGTCATGTTCGTCTATTTCCTCGTCCGGTTCACCCACTTTGTAGACGGTGCCGAGAGTTGAGACCACTGCCTCTTTCGCTGCGAAGCCGGCAATCAGAGCGATGCCGACCTTGTAGTCGAAGCCCAGAGGGCGAATTAGTGGCTCGAAGGTCTTTGCTACGCGTCCTGCATAGGTGTATTCGACAGCACTGACCTCAGCGCCGTCAGAGGCAGTCAGCACGTGGTCGGGAGGAGCTGGATAGGTGGAGAGGAACCAGACTATCACAGATGCGGCGAGGATCACCGTACCTGCTTTTTTCACATAGTGCCAGGTGCGCTCCCAGGTATGGATCGCCAGGCCGCGTATAGTGGGCATGCGATAAGGGGGAAGCTCCATCACAAATGGGGTGGTGTCTCCGGGTAGCACCACCTTGCGCAGGATGAATGCTACGATGACCGCCAGAAGTACGCCCAGCAGATACAGTGAGAAAATCACTTTACCCGCGACGTGAGGAGCGAAAAACGCGCCTGTCAGCAGTAGATACACTGGCAGCCGGGCACTACAGCTCATTAGTGGCGCGATCAGGATGGTGGTGAGGCGGTTCTTCCTGTCATCTATAGTACGTGCTGCCATCATAGCCGGCACTGTACAACCAAAGCCGATTAGCATTGGTATGAAGCTCTTGCCATGCAGCCCGACGTACTGCATCACCCGATCCACCACGAACGCCACACGCGCCATATAGCCGCTGTCTTCGATGAAGGCTATCGCCAGGAATAACAGTAGTATGTTGGGCACGAAAACAAGTACGCCGCCCACACCGCCGATGATGCCGTCAACTATCAGGGAACGGATCCATGTATCGGCCATCATACCGTTGAGTATCACTGCTAACCGGTCGAAGCCCAGTTCGATCCAGTGTATGGGGGGCTCGCCAAGAGTGAACACCATCTCGAACATGAGATACATCATCAGGATGAACAGCGGGATGCCTATGATGCGGTGTGTAACCACATCGTCAATCACGTCAGTGATGTCAACTTTGGGAGGTCCCACCTGTGTGACGGCTCTGCGGCAGGCTCCGGCGATGAAGCCCCACCTTCTGTCACCGATGGCCATCTCGGGGTCATCCCCGATTACCTCTTCAACGTGCTGTCGCGTTTCAGCGGCCTCAGCCAGCAGCTTCTCGGCATCAGGCAAAATCGTACGCAATTCCTTGGTGACCTCTGCATCGTTTTCCAGCAGTTTGATGGCCAGCCAACGTGAAGGAATGCCCATCTCTTGCGACACGTCTGATTCTTCGATGGCGTCAGCTAAAGCCTCTATGTGTGGATCGAGTTCCGAACCCAGGGGAATGGTAACCTGCGGTTTGGTTTGCTGTTGTGCGACCTCCTTTACCGTCTTCAGGAGTTCGTCTTTGCCAAATCCTGTGGTGGCGACGACCGGCACAATCGGCACGCCCAACAGTTGGCTCAGCAGGGCGTGGTCTATGCGTAGCCCTTGCGCCTCTGCTACGTCTACCATGTTGAGAGCGATGACCAGGGGAGCGCCTAATTCGATGAACTGGGTAGCAAGATACAGGTTGCGCTCCAGATTTGACGCATCCACCACGTCCACTACTACATCGGGGCGTTCACGAATTACGAAATCACGGGCGATCACTTCTTCCAGCGAATAGGGGGTAAGGCTATAGGTGCCAGGCAAGTCAACTATATGGAATAGCTGATCATCTAACCTCACCTCGCCTTCCTTCCGTTCGACCGTGACGCCTGGATAGTTGCCTACATGCTGACGGGCACCTGTGAGGCTGTTGAACATGGTGGTCTTGCCGGCGTTGGGATTTCCTGCAAGGGCCGCGACTATTGCAACATCTGAAGTGGGCCCTCGCGGGTCTGTTGCCGTATTGGCCGCATCCGAAATAGACAATTTTAGCTCCTTTGCTAGCAGATAACACTATGCAAGCAGGTGTTACTTTTCACAGGGGAGTTACCATGACTCTTCGCGCCATTCCGCGACTGAGCATCAGGCGGTGGTCGAGTAGCTTGACGATAAGCGCCCCACCATGGCCGCCCGAGACAGTGAGCACTTCCCCTGGCGCGAACCCCATCTCACACAAGCGACGGCGCATGCCGTGCCCACCGGTGATTTCTACGACTCGATAAGAGCGTCCGGGGGCTGCCGAGATCAAGGGCAACGGTCCACGATGTGGAGATAGTTCAGGTTGGCCGAACATAGATATTGGCAGCCTCCTGGTGACGCATGGAGATGTGGTAGCCCCGGATTTTGAACTCGATCGGATCGCCCAGAGGTGCCAGACGTTCGACGTCCAATTCACTGCCCGCACTGAAACCCATGTCCATAATCCGACGACGCACCGGCCCGGCGCTGTTGAGCCGTACGATGACACCGCGTTGACCGGGTTTCAACTGGTCTAAAGTAATCAAGTCAGCACCCAGATCGACAGCCTTCTTATCATCGGTGTCAGTGTCTCGAGTAGCTTTGGCTTCCGTAGCGGCTGCAAAAGGCGATGTGGCAGGCACCTCGATCGCTGCAATGCATTCGTCGCAGTTGTCAGCGCAAGGCTCCCCTTCCCAGCGTCCCTTGAGGTGTGCAAGCCAGTCATCACCGCCGCGGGGACAGTGCTTGATGAACTCGATCAATGCCAGCAATCGCTTGAGCGTCTCAGCATTGAGCGCATGTTCCATCTTGCAGGCCTGTTCCTCAGCAGTCTCCACATCTAGCTGCAAGATTTCTACAAAAAATTGCCGAAGCCCCTGATGTCTTCGATAAATCTCTTGTGCTAACTTGCGCCCTGCTGCCGTGAATTCGATGGCTCGATACTTCTGATGATCGATGAGTTTGCGCTCTTCCAGTGTCTGAAGCGCTGAACTTACCGAAGGCATCGTAACCTTCAGCAAATCCGCTATATCTTTTACGCGCACCGGCCGATCGTCCAACTCCAATCGATACATCGCTTCCAGATAGTCTTCCATTGTTGCACTAAGTTCAGCCATGGTTCACCTGAAAAGCCAACAGAAGTTCACACGGACAGTTCTGTTTGTCGGCAGTTTATATTGTCATCGTCAACAGCGGTTCGTATTCATTTGGCACCTGCAGATGCAGCAAGTATACGCAAGTGCGTAGATACCGGCTGTAAAGCCAAAAGCCTTAAGTTAGACTAGTCTAATTACGGGCTTGACTATAGCGTTTCATGCAGCGATTGTCAAGATATCAGTGAAAACGTTTGCAGAGCTCTAATCCAGTACTGTACAAGACGCAAGACGTTAGGACAAATTGTGCCAGTTTCTGTCGCGAATGGACAGGCAGAAATAGCCTCGTCATAGGATATGTGGAGGCGCGAAAAGTGTCATCTGCAAGTGGTCGGGCTGCGTTTCAATGGAGCGCACCTGCAGCGATTGGCTTGCTGCTGTGTGGTGCACCAGTTGGCACAATTCGTCTGGATTGTCATCGTCCATTGCAACCGCACCGTGCTGTAACAGCATGTGGTTGCCGGCTCTTGCCGGGTATCCGAGTTCATCGGCAAATGTGGCCACCGGTTTGCCCAGCCGATGTGCTTCTCTGGCCGTAACAAGGCTTCCTCCTCGCTGATCAGATGCCACGACGACTGTGAGAGCTCCCAGTGCCGCTATCAGCCGGTTGCGCGTTATCAAAGCTGCTACTGACACACGACAATCCGGTGCCAGTTCGGATAGCACACCGCCCGTTTGCGCCACCGTGCTGGCCAGTTCGACGTGTTGTGAGGGGTAGATCTGCTGAATTCCACTGCCGAGCACTGCGATGGTATGCCCCCCCGCGCTAAGAGCTGCCCTGTGAGCGGCTCCATCAATTCCTATCGCGAGACCGGACACGACCGCGATACCTGCGCGGGCAAGTGCCCGAACCATGCGTTCAGTGCGTACGATCTCGGAGTGGGCTGGTCGACGAGTGCCCACAACAGCTACTGTATGCCTGTCTTGCGGTGCCAGACCACCTCTAAGGCACACGATCGGTGGCGGATTTCGTAAAGCGCGAAACCCACCAGGATAGCCCGCGTCATCCACTGTGAGCACCTGCACGCCCGACTGCTCCAGGAGGCTGATCCGCCTGGCGAATTCGTCCAGCCGCCCGGCCAGGCCGGTGATGAGCTCTATCTGCTCACGAGAGAGTCGTGGGTCTGCATGCTGCAAATCAGAGGCGTCGGCGTCCAGGACTGCCCCTGCTGACCCACAGCAAGCTACTAGTTTGCGGAAGCCGGCCGGACCTACTCCAGCCCCCCAGCACAGTGCAGCAGAGTGGACTCTGTGGTCGCCAGGTTGCGGTAGACTTTCAGTATGCAGTCGCTTCACAAAACGCCATTCCCGATTGTGGCATAGATGGAAGGCATATGTTTCACCATTCGGGCAGCCAAACCTCTCTCCCCGCGTTCGCGCTTTGGTGTCTACTGACATGCCAGTGTGCTATAATCTCTGCCTATAGCCATATGATCCTGACAGTCACGAATCTGTCAAGTAGCCGATCGTCTGGTGGTCGTCTTCACCATGACTACACTATGACTACACACGAAGAAGACTTGCGTATCCCGGAAGGCTTCTGGGAGCAGCCACTCACTGCTCGCCAGTTGCAGGATTTCACAGAGTGTCCGCACAAGTTTCTGCTTTCGCAGTTTGTGCAGCGGGAACAGGTGCGACGATTTCTGGGTGGGCCTGCCGCACTGCATCACGCCTTGCGTACGGCGATTGTGCAGTTCTATCAGAAGCAGCGCTCTGCCGAAGATGCTCAGACGATCCTGATCGATCTGTTTGAAGATACCTGGGATGGGAGCTTGTGCACCGACAGTATGGAGGAGGAGACTCTTCATAGTCAGGGCCGGCAGATACTGAGAGAATTCGTTGATGGCTGGATAGGCGCGGAACACCAGGTGCTGCACACTGACCTACAGTTAACGGAGCAGATAGGACAGGGGCGGTTTGCGTCAGTTGCAGACCTAGTTTTCGCAGATGAAGAGGATACCGGAGCGGTGCAGATAGTACGCCTGAACTCCAGTCGCCGTCCGCCGTCTCAGCGAGAACTGGGCAGTGACTTGTCGGCAGGCCTTCTGTGGCTGCTGGCGACAGGGCACTTTGCGCCACGCCAGGTGCGGGTGGGGTACTACTGCCTGCGCCCCGGAAGGCTGACAACATATGAGCTCTCTCCCGTAGAGCAGGAGCAGTTGCGCGAAACGCTGTCTGCACGAGTAACACGGATGCGCCGCGAAGTGGATTTCGAGCCCCAGAAAGGCAGCCAGTGTCGCTGGTGCCGGGTGCGCAATCGCTGTCGGGCGTGGAAGAGATGAAAAGCTGTGCCGGACGCCTGACAGTCGCAGTGCTGCTTTTGTGTGCTCCAGTTGCAGCGTGGGGAAATCACTGGCTGCAGACAGACAATTTCATGGTGAACTATCCGCAAGACCACTACGCCATTGCCCATGCCGTGGCGCAGGCTTCGGAAATGGCCATAGGTGATCTGTGCGCGGCACTGGACATGGAATTCGGCGAGCCGGTGACCATCCGTCTGTTCAAGACGCGCACCGAGATGTTCGCTGCGCTTGGAGAAGCCCCGAGGCCGTTTGTGATGGGACTGGCATTGCTGGAGCGAAGTCTGATACTTGTGGGCATCGTGGGGGAAGACGAGATGCTGCGCACTGTGACACATGAGTTGGCTCACATAGTGCTGCATCGCAAGTTCGGCACGGCACATCCCGCCGATCAGCCCCGATGGCTTCACGAGGGCTTTGCACAACTGTCTTCAGCAAAGCTGGCGCCGGACCAGGCAGCACTACTGGGGCAGGCAGCAGTGGCCAACACGCTACTGGACATCGAACAGATGGAGCAGGCGTTTTCCGGTACCAGTGAAGAGGTCGCGTTGGCCTATGCTCAGGCGTTCACGCTGGTGCGATATCTTCATGAGATGAAACACCAGGGCGGAATTGCCGATTTGGTGACCAATCTTGGTAGCACTGGCGATCTGGACCGTGCTTTTGTCCGTACCTATGGACTGACCCGGCAGCAGATAGAAGGCGAATGGCTGGCGCAGATACGTGGCGAGTATCTGGTGGCTGGCATGCCGCTGTCTACAGAGCTTCTGATTGGCAGCATCATGGGGAGTCTGTTTCTTATCGGAGTGTTAGTGCAAGTCCGCCGCCGGAAAGCAATCCGTAGACGTATGGAGGAAGAGGAGAGGCTGCAGGGGCTCTGGGATGGATAAAGCTGTGATGACGGCATCACGAAGGGAGTTGGTGAATTGTTCGATGCGTTAAGCAACTACGTGCACAGTGTGTGGCAGTCCACTTTGCCCACTCGACTGACCCATGCGATACTCATCGCCGTGGTGTTCGAAGCGCTAATCCTGCTGACCCGTTGGCAGTTGCGCAAGGCCTTGCGCAGGGTACTGTCTCAGGATCTGCACCGCGATGCCACGATGCGAGTGTTGCGGCGACGAGTGGTGCTGGGCGTGCCACTGATGCTCAGTCAGACCATATTGATTGTTATAGCATTGCTGGTCATCCTGCGTTATCTGGGCTTCCAGGTGGCGGCGGAATTGCTTCCAGTGGGCCTGGTGCTGGTGGTGGCGGCTCTGGTGATTTTTCGCGACATGCTTGCTGACATGGCAGCCGGGTATTTCATCCTGTACGATGACCTGTTCGGAGTTGGCGAGCGCATCAGCGTTGAGCAGGTGACCGGCCAGGTCATGCAGATGGGGTTGCGACGGACACGCCTGCTGACCAACGACGGGCGCGAAGTGTCACTGGCCAACCGAGCTCTCAAACAAGTCATCAACCATAGCCGTGCCACCGAGACTCAGAAGCCAATAGCCCCATAGGATGTCCCGAGCCCGGAGATGTTGCAAGCCGGGGATATCTCAGGCACGGATTGCGGCCCAGCATAGGGAGTGAGGCACATGGAGCTGCCACAGGTAGCAAACAACATACCTGCTACAGTGTACGACTTCTCCACTGGTGAGCAGTTGGCGTCGGGGCGATGCAGCGTCAAGTTCATCGAGCATACCGACCGGTTACGTGTCATGCGCAATCGTTTTGAAGGCTATTTCCGGACGGCCAATCAGGACGATACTGACCGTCTGAACGCTCACCTGATACGCATGATAAGCCAGGGGGCTCCAGCCCATCAGATGATCGTGGAGTATGAGGACAAAAGGTACAGCCTCACCGTCAAATTCGAGCTTGGAGACGGTACTCTGTTCAGCTTTTCCGGGCGCGCCGAGCCGACTATAGTCTGACCGGCCGTGTCAGGGGACGACAACCGTGGCCAACGGGTCGCCTTCTGATGCATATGGGTGTCTGGCTGGCAGCGCCACGTCCGAGTGCGGACGATAGCAGCCGTAACGCAAAAGATATCCACTGACCGGAGCGAAAATCTCCATAGTTTCCAGGTTGTCGTCGCGGATGATATGCCCCAACTTCTGGCCCTCTTCCACGTAGTCAGCGGTCTGCAGACCAGTACCTACGAACAGCCCACTGCATGGTGCATTCAGGTCGAATTTTCGATCTCCCATATCGTCGGTCATGCCAATGACAGGGCCGTCCAGCAATTCGGGCTCACCATCCATCATACCAAACAGCTTCGCCAGGTTGGTAGCAGCCCGCAGCCCCAGTGCGACTTTTTTTGACGATATCTCATACTGGCCGGCCAGTTCGATGCACACAGCGCCCCGACCCGTGTTGTTGAAGAGACGCGTGATAGTCGAGGGGGTATGCTCCACACCCGGTTCATCGGGCTTGCTCCAACTGATGAAACGGATTGCTGTTGTCTCGGCCATTTCCGATACCAGCCCTCCATCGTTGGGCGCGAGAGTGGCTGATGCGAAAAATCCCGACCAACTGTGCAAGTCCAGGCAGCGCGTACAGTGCCTGACCACGGCTTCGTGGATGGCATATGAGACACGTTCCGTGTCATTTCCCTCCGGATTGCCGGGCCAGGTACGGTTCATGTTGTGCCCCTCGGCGTCAGCGTAGGGCTGCTCCGGGCCCAGGTTTATGTGAGGCCGTCGGTATTTGACTGCGGGGAGGTTGGTGAACGGCACCAGATATACACTTCCGCGCTTCAAGTCGGTTTCGCACAACTGCTTGAACAGACGGATGGACTCACACCCCTGCACTTCGTTGCCATGCTGTGCACAGTTGACCAGGAAGGTCTCACCATCCTGACCGCTGTCCACGTGCCAGTAAGGGATGGCGACTTCCGAGTCATCGGTCAGATGAGCGACGGCATAATCCAGAGTAGTCGTGGTAGACATCATGTACCCCCCTGTGCGTTCATGTGCAGTGTTGTGTGACAGGATCAGTCCTGACTGGAGATGATCGGTAAGTCTTCTGGCAGCGGGTTGAAACGTGTCATGCTCAACAGCATTTCGTATCGCTCCAGTATGTGCTCAGCGGTGGTATCCACCAGAGCCGTGGTACCGAAGCTTTCGCAGGCGCGCGAAGCAGTTATCGTGCCCATGGCCAGTGCCGTTCGCAGCGTCTCTTCTTCATGGCAGCCTGCCCAGGCCAGATAGCCCATCAGCCCACCAGCAAACGAATCGCCCGCTCCGGTGGGGTCCTCTACATGTGCGAGAGGGCAGCACGGTAGAGTGAAGCGAGTGCGTTGGGATACCAGCATAGCACCATACTCGCCCAGCTTGATCGCTGCATACTGTGGCCCCGTGCGGAGTAGTGCTTCCCCTGCCTTGACCAGGTTCGTATCCCCCGCAAACTGGCGCACCTCCGCATCGTTCATCAGCGCAAGGTTGGCCCGACGCATAACCTGTAGCAGGTCATCACGAGCGGTCTCGATCCAGAGATTCATGGTATCGAAAGCCACAAATGCTTCGAGCTCTATCTGGTCTAGCACCTGCAGTTGCACTGAAGGGGTTATGTTCGCCAGAAAAACGTAACGGCTATCTCGGTATTGTGGTGGCAGGACTGGGTTGAAATCGGCAAACACGTTCAATTGCGTGTCGAGAGTGTCGCGTACATTCATGTCGGTGTGATAGCGACCACTCCAGCGGAACGATGCGCCGCCCTCCACCGTTTCAACTCCAGACAGATCCACTCCGCGTGAGGCCAGCAGCCCCAGTGCTTCCTGCGGGAAGTCATCTCCCACCACCCCCACTAACCTGACGGGCGCAAACAGGCTGGCGGCCAGAGCGCCGTAGTACGCGGCACCACCGACTACATCTCGCTGCCTGCCGATCGGTGTCTCGATGTCGTCCAGTGCAAGTGAGCCAACAATCAGAACAGGATCTGCCATACAAAGCACCTCATAGTACGATGGTCAGCTTTCGTGTTGCGTTTCCCCAGCAGTCTCA
>LSQX01012729.1_pt1 | contig 23361 bp, 20 predicted proteins | sample 654561 | NCBI WGS metagenome assembly LSQX01 (sample SAMN04489861, study PRJNA283612) | anaerobic digester metagenome | isolation source: 4 biogas reactors fed with cattle manure at either 37C or 55C with and... | place: Denmark: Kongens Lyngby | collected 2014
TGCGTGCGCGACCAGACGCGCTCGTCCATGGCGAGGGCCGCGCCGGTTACAAGATCGACCGCCTTATGGTGGGTCAGCATCTCGGGGCCTACTGCGAACTTCGGCATGACGCGGGTCTTCACGGCATCGAGCCACTCAGCGATCTGTTCGTACCGCACGCCAGGAATACCGTTTACAATGTCACCTCTGTTGCCCGGCATCGGGACGACACTGAATTTTCCCTTGATGCCGTATGTCTCAATGATGTCGCAGAACGTCATCAGAAAATCGTTGGCAAAATACTCGATGAGCGGGCGGCCGTCTTCGGTATAATCAGAACCGCGGTGCGCGTAGTAGACCGACACAATCGGTGCTGGATCATCGATGATGATGCTGATAGGTGTTTTCGACATGCCTTGCCTCCTCGATTGGTTTTGCTTTAACCGCGCGAAACATGGCAAAGGAAAAGTCAGATATGAAATGAAATCATGCTGGCCTGCACGGGATTTCAAAGCATGATTTCACGTCCATCGTATGCCATTTTCACGGGTGTGTTCCCAATTTCCGCAGCGAGCTGAAGAATCGATGGAATCTTCTGGCTTTGATAGTGGTTAATATAGACCAATTTGGCTTTACATTCCCGCAGATGCGGCACATAATCTGTCGCGTTGAAATGAGCACTTTCGCAGACAATCAAATCTGTTTCGCGTTCTTTGGCAATAACAGGAAAATCACGATCCGGATGTTTCAGGTCACCGGTAAAGAGCATTGATTTCCCTTCTGCTTCAAGGAAGTATGCAAATGAGCGTTCAGTATGCAGCGTTGGTATCGCGGTAACTTTTATGAATCCGTCATCAAAGATCACTCCCGCTTGAACTTCTACATAACGCAATTCACGCGCCTTGCTTTGCGTGACTCTGATCCAGTTTTCAATCGCGCTTGCGCCTTCAATATCGGGCAAGCAAATTGTCGGGTCTGCTGTTTTAAAATACCAACTGATAAGATCAATAAAAGAAACAAGACCGTTTGTGTGGTCACCATGCATATGCGTGATGAAAATGCCTTTTACAGCATCGACAGGAATACCTGCCGTGACCAAGTGGTCAATCGATGGCGTCCCCATGTCGATGAAATAGTAACGGCCACTGATTTCGATCATCGTGCATGAACATTTTCTGTTCGGCTCCGGTACGCCATGACTTGCTCCGATAAATGTAATTCTCATCGATCTTGCTCCTCGCAGTATTTGATGCATGCTCCGTCCAACACCCAATCGGGTCCCAAGTCAGCCGCTTTGTCGTGTAACAACAATCACGGATCGGTGACGTCAAGCCACGATGCCTGGCTAACCGCTATATGTATCATACGCTTTCCAGGTTATTCCGGGAAGGCAGCTATAGCCTGGCTCGCATCAAGAAGCTGTTTTTGCCCAAAGGTGCGACGCGTACGAATCCTTCGGCTTCATACATAACCACGGAACCGGTATACTGCGGTCGTTTGGCACCTGGCACCTCCATGGGAAACGCTTCGGTCACACCGCCGCCAAGGCTCTTGATCGCGGCGATCGCCTCAGCCAGGACCTTGCGGGACAAGCCCAGACCGCGGTAGTCCTTATCGACAAAAACGCAGGTGATCCGCCAGTCTGGCTCGACGGCCAACTCAGGCGCGAGCGCCTGATAAGCGCGGCCGCGATTGTTATGCTCGAAGCTGAGTGCCGGTCCGAACTGGCACCAACCGACTGGACTTTCATCGAGATAACAGATAACACCGGATGTCAGGCCTTGTTCAATCGCATGTTTATGGCGCATCTTGTGGCCTTCCCGATCCAATCGATTGAATTCAACGGATGAACAGATGTGATAGGCGCACCAGCAGCCGCCCTGGCAGCCACGATGCTTGGCAAACATCCGCTCGAAGTCCGGCCAGGTTTCGGCCTTGATCAGCTTCGCTGACCAGACGGCCTGTGCAACGGTGTCCCTGGTTGGCTTTTTCGGCGATAACGCAGCGTTTGCCGCCCTGATCGCCGCATCCGAAGGCGCGGTCTCCCGTCCTTTCATAACCATGCTTCGTATCCCCTTCCTGTTTCATGCTATGAGTATCCGGATGTAAAACCTGATGTATGCCATCTGATGTTGATCTTGCCGCTGACGGGCATCAGGGATTGCGACTGTTTTCCGACTTTTTAGCAGGACATGCCTTGCGCGTATGTCGGCTATGGTTCAGAACAGGGGCGGTTTCGCACCCAGCGGGTCAGACGCAGCGTCCAGGATCATCGTCCGGATGCACCGCTTCTTAAATCTGCTTGACCCTTTCCACCGCTTCTTCCAGTACGTTCGGATATTCCCCGGACAGCAGGATATCGCCGTGCAAAGCCAGCCCGATCGTCTTTCCCATCAAGGTCAGCCGCCTGACTTGTTTTTTCCCGACAGCTTCTTGTAGCTGCTCCCTGGTTTCCATGGGCGAAGGGATCTTTGTTCCGCGCGCCTTTTCTTTGCGGACCAGTTCCGTCAATTCAACCATATCATCTTCATCGGCCACGGTTATGCCCACTTTCGGCCGGTCTGTCAACGGTAGCGTCATGACCATCTCGTCCCCTTCCATTTCACCGTTTTCCCGAAAACCCAATGAAGCATACAAATCCCGCGCAACCGTATTCCCGGGAACATAATCCAAGTGAACCATGTCGAATTTTCTGGTCTCGCGGATCATGTTCAAGGCTTCCGTAAGCGCCGAACGGCCATATCCCTTCCGCTGAAACGCCTGCCCGATCATCATCCGCCAGATTCCGACCGTCCGCTCACCCTCATCCCAATCAAGCATCATGAAACCGACGACCGTGTTATCGTCCAGGATCGCAAACGGCTTCGCCGCGTCATCATACAGCCATGCCTGGGCAAGCGACATCACGTTGGGTGCCACAAATTTCTCCTGCTCCGGGCTGATTTTCATCTTGACAACGGGAAAGAACGTCTTCTCGGTTACTTTTTCCAAGCGCACCATATCCTCTGCCCATCCCTTCTGCTCTGGATCCTTTTGCCTGGCTGGTCAGCATCTGATGATGACGTGCTGTACAAGCAGCCGAGACGAAACCACGTTCAGATTGACGTCGCGAGCGCGTCATGCGCCGGGCAACAATGACGGATTCCATTCCCGCCTGGCCGCTCTTTCAGGTCTCCGTTAACCCGTCTGCGGGACCTTGGTCTTCAAACCGGCGTAACACGATTCAATGCCCCGTTACAACCGTGTCACGGTCGCACCGGCCAGAATCTCCGTGATGCCGCTGTCTGCTTTGATCCAAACAGCCAGGGCGGACGGATTGTGGATCATCCGGCTGCCCACGGCATATTCCAAGCGGTTGAAAGCCTGTGTGTAATCGTATACTTCGGCGTTGGTCGCAAACCAGACATCATCGCAACCGGCTGTTTGCGCGCAGAAGTTTTCGATGACCGGCCAGTTGTTATCCGCCTCAAATTCATAGCTGTGACCCCAAAGATAAAAGAGCCAAGGTTGGCGCTGCGGCGTTTCGGCAACAAACCGGCGGGTCAGTTCCGCCAGAGCGGGGTTCTTGTGGTGGCAGGTCGTCGTCAGGCGCAGCCAGTCAACTGGCTGGCGGAAATCCATCGTGGCGATAACGGTCCGCGCATACTTGATCCCTGCCATTCTCAAAGCCTCAACCACGGTATCACGGGTTGCGCCGTATGGATAAGCCATGCCCTGGATCGGCTGATGAAAAAGTCTCTCCAGATTTTTTCGATCATCGACCACTTCCTGAAGAACATCCGCAGCCGGCAATGCGTCCAGGAATGGGTGGGTCAGCGTGTGTATGGCCACTTCCATGCCGCTGTCCCGGAAAAGATCAACAACGCCCCGTTCGGTCAGGCGGCGATGGATCCGGCCCGGCTCATAAACCGTGCCCTCCGGCGCAAAGAGACCTGAATTCATATTGAATGTGCCGCGAATACCATGCTGCCGCATGATCTCGACCAGCCGGATATCCTGTTCCACACCATCGTCATAACTCAAGGTCAGGGCTTTGGACTTGCCTCCCGGATAACGCATTAAAATCTGTTGCATCTGTTGTCACCCCATTCGCCGCTATCGTTTCTGATTATACACCTGGAAAAACCTGTTGCGCATGACCATTTCCTGCAACAGCAACTATACCGAGAAAACAACGGGCGGAAGACATCAGCATAGCCTGCACAATCCTAACGTATCGGGACAATCCAACCTGCAACGACTAAAACGGTGACGCATTCTGAATCGTGACAGAAAGTTGATCATTCGGGTGTTCGATGAACGGCACACCCAGCCGATCGGAAGCTCTTCGATGTCATGACCTAGGATTCAGTCGATGCCAGGATGCAACCGCCCATTTCCTGATCACAGCCGGCTCTAAAACAAACAGCATCTGCAATAAAACGCATCAGAAGGCTCTTGCAGATTGTGGGGGAGCATTGGGAAATCGAGTCGATGCACTGGATGCTGGATGTTGCTCTTCACGAGGATGCCTATCGGGCGCAGGACGCCGTTTCGCAAATGAATTTGATCTTCTGCGCAAACTGGCGCTGGCCCTGCACAAGAACTACCTGGCTGCTTTCGTGGCAGCCGGTGCCAAACAGAAGGAAATCTGCAGCATCAAGCAGAATATGAAACGCTGTTATATGAAACACCAGGTTCTGGAAGCGGTCATTCTGCATGATATCACGGTTGCTAAACGGCAGGCCGAATAACGCTATGGGAGGCGACTGCGCAATCTCGCCCAAACACCTCATTTGCTGCCGGATTTGCAGTATCCTGCTATGGCCAATGCATGTGTCAGCTGGACATCCTTCAGACTCAGCATGTATTCGACTTCTGATACTCCTTTGTCATCTCTTTGACGTATTCCTTGCCTCAACCGTGCGTATTTTGGCCGGGTGGTTGTTTCCAGGAGTAGGATTGTTTATACTAAAAATGAACATCCCCTACATGAACCGCCCTTAAGATTTTTATCTGGAGGGACACCCCTTGCAGCGATTGCTCACAACAGGATCCGAATTTTGGTACCGCAGACGCACGGAATCTGCTCTGCTGATGATACTGTTTTTTTGGTTCCTGTGCACTTTTTTGGGCGGCTGCTCCACCAAAGCGATTGCTGACCTGTCGGTTGATGAAAACACAATACAAACAACCGCGGTTACATCGATGGAGACGACAATAGCTGTAACACCAACGAAATTCATCCCGCAGTCTGCCACGGCAACCACCACACAGCGGATCAGCCTCGCACCAACTGTGGAGCCAACTGCGGCACCGACTGCAGAGCCAACTGCAGAACCGACTGAAAAGCCGACCCCATCTCCAACCCGGGCGCCGACACGAAAGCCCGCGCCCACCGCAACACCCAAACCGACGCCAACGCAGGGCCCGCTCCTGCCCTATTATCTATATGCTGAAAAGGGATCCTTCACATTGGTCGCCTATGGTCTGGACGATCAAAAAAAATACACCCGCATCGTCCGTGTCATGCGCATGGCCATCGGTCGCTCAACCATGACGCCCAGCGGCAAGTTCAAGCTGTCGTCGATCCGCGAGCGGTGGCATCGGTTCGGCAGCACGGCTCATACCCAGTATGCGACTCGTTATTATGGAAGCCTTTATATTCACGGCCCCCTTTACCGGAGTCAGAATATCCATAACCTGATAGAAGAATCATATACATCGATCGGTACGAAGGATACATCTGGCTGTTTGCGCCTGGCTACCGCCGACGCATACTGGATCTACCAGCACTGTTCAAGTGGCACGATTCTGGAAATCGTGTCCAACTCGCCCAAAGGCTTCAAGCCGCCGGTATTACCGCTTATTACGACCCCCAAAGAAGATCCGACAGATCCGCTTATCGTCAAGCCTACGCCGACTTCAACACCATCACCAACACCGACGGTGACACCCACGCTAACGATATCACCAACACCGACGGTAACACCCACGTTAACGCCAACACCAACACCCACGGTGACACCCACGTTAACGCCAACACCAACACCCACGGTGACACCCACGCTAACGCCACCACCAACACCCACGGCAACGCCATCGCCAACACCGACAGTAACACCATCGCCAATATAAGCGTTTGCTCCGATATGCAATGAAGCTAAAGAGAGCTACTGTCGGTCCCAGCTGCTCTGTCATGGTCAGATCAGACACAACCGCAGTCAGGAGACTATTTTGAATCTGAAACGGCAAAACGGAAAACTGAATACCATATGGACAATCGCTACTGAACTTGTTTTGGTGCTGGTATTGGCGGCTATGTTTGTGTCAAGCTGCAATAAGACGCCGGAAACAACTGTGACACAACAGCAGACCAGCTTGACGACTGTTAGCACGACTACAGTTTTGACCCCGGCAGTCACACCGACGCCAAGCCCGCGGCCGACACCGACAATCAAACCGACCGTCACGCCTGCACCCACACCGACACCGACACCGACGCCGGTTCCAGAACCATCGTCATATATGAAAGCTATCGACGACAAGATCCCTTGTTATACCGGTGCTGATCAGAGTACAGCCGTCCTGTACAGGTTGTCATTTTTGGAAAGTATCGGTTATCTGAACGGACCTGACCAGCAAGGCTTCACAGAAATTTTGTTGGCAGATGGACGTGTTGCCTATTGCCTGCGAAGAAACCTGGCCTGGCAGTCAGCGAGTCTGTATGCGGAGCCCATTGAGGGCAGCTTCGCATCCGTACTCCCGAACCAGCAGGACGTACACCTCAAATCACGTCTTGTCGATGTCCGCCAGTATGCGCCCAACATCCAGATCGACCAGCTCTTTGCGACAAAACGAAATTTCACCGGCATCAACCTGTATGGACGCAGTATCTGCATGCTTCAGGAAGATACCCTAAAGAAACTGATTAAAGCCCAGGCGATTTTTCGCCAGGACGGCTATTGTATCAAACTGTTTGACGCCTACAGGCCCTATTCGGTCACACTGGCGCTCTCGGCATACAACAGCAACCCCATCTACCTGGCCGATCCGGCCACCGGCTCACACCACAACCGAGGTGTTGCTGTTGATATGACCCTGGTGGATCTCAATGGTTACGAACTGGAGATGCCAAGCCGTATTCATACGCTTAATGAAACATCCAGCCGCGCTAACCCGGACATGACCGACGCGGCCAGGCGAAACCTCGATTATATGAGTTCAGTTATGGTGTCGTGCGGATTCAGGATATTTCAACACGAATGGTGGCACTTCACTGATACCAATCGACTGGACTATCCGGTGATGGATTTTATCATGACTGACTTCAAGCTGGTGGAAAACACGCAGAAGATCAAGGTGACGCCACCGCCTTTACGCAATCCCGATCAATACGGATTTGTCGCTGTATCACCGACACCGACACCCAGTCCGACCCCAAGCCCGAGTCCGACACCAGAACCGACCATAACGCCGGAGCCGTCACCAACCCTGGTGCTGACACCGACACTTGGTCCGACTCTGACACTGACACCATCACCGACGCCATAAGTGGTGGCTGGTCTGGCCGTTTGGGTGGCCGGATCACGTAGAGTTAATAAATCGCCTGGTATATAGCTGGTCTTAAGGCAACGCGATGGTCAGGTCGGCCTGCAGCCAGAGCTCCTCTGCCTGTAGGTAAAGCCGCAACGGCTGGGATCCGGCCCGCCATTGGCCTGGTTCAAGATAGACCGTGAAACCGCCGTTGTTTTTCCATTCCAGTGCGCGGTCATCAGCGATGGGGCAAGCTTCGTAATAGAAAAGAGACGACAGAGCATCTAACGACTGGTGGGCATCATCTGACCGTTTCTTATCTGAGGATGACGGCAGACCGATCAGAACACGGACGACCGTCTGCTGCAGGATGCCATCTGGCCAGACCCCGCTTATTTTCAGCCATGAGCCGCTTGCAGACACCTGCAGTGAAACATCATCGACAGACAAGGCCAGCGGCTGATCGGACAGTCCGGAGAGAACATCGGATAAGAGCTGAGCGTCAACAGGAAGTAAATCTGCCGACAGACGGGGCGGTTTTTCTAAAAGCAGGGATAGATTGCGTTCGACTATTTCCAGCACCACCAGATCAGGCTGTTCTGATTCGACCAGACCGTAATCCAGCGGAACGGCACGAGAGTAGACAACACGGGCGAACGATTCGGACAAAAGCGGGATAAGGGCGTTGGCAAAGGAATCACGGAACATCACGAGCGTCCCGCTACCGGTGCTGTTGCGCGTCCCGATCCGGATGTCTTCCAGTGAGCGGGGCGTTATATCGTACAGGTAACCGACTGCTGAATCGTAACGAAATTGCCAGTCTGGTTCAGGGCTTGCCGGGTTCATCATGACGGCCAGGTCGCCCGTCCAGTCACGCTCCAGCCGATAGGGTGCGTCGGCAGGGGTTACGACATTCAGTCCGGTCACCGTCTGATTGGCTTTCGCAAGGAAGGCCTGGGTCACCAGGCGAGCACCGTAATTATTCCAGTGGCTGTCGGTACGATGGTAGACGGGTTCATCAGACAAGCCGGCTGCCGCTATCAGAAGCGACTCAAGGTCAAGATACTGGTTGTCGGCCAGTTCCGGCTTTAGCAAATCCAGGTTGCCCTCTGCATGGATGGGCTTCAGGTGATCGGGCATCATCTGCGGATAAATTGAATGCTTGTTGGGCGCGACCATGAAAATCCAGGTAACATCCCGCCGGTCCAGCCATGATTGCTGGAGATGCAAGAGCCGGTCCAGCCGTGACAGCGCTACGGCATCCAAGCGGTTGACTCCCAGGTAGTCAGCGAGCGTGTCCCGGAAAAACAGCCAGCCGTCTTTGCCGACAATCACCCGTTCATTGCCGCTTTGCTGCAACAACACATGGTTCAACTGGTGCCAGTCCGCAATAAACTGGGTGCGGAATGTGAAATGGTCGGAATAGTAATCGTCAAACTGGCTGGTATAGTCCCTGTTGAGTTTCCGGTCGACTAGAAGTGAAGGACGGCTCGCCAGGGTCCTTTTTTCCAGGTTGGGCGTCTCGATACCTGCCAGGGAACCAAGCATTGGCAGACAGCAAACCAGGAAAAAGAGGCAGCAAAAGATAAACCGGATCCTGTTCATCCAAACGTTCTCTTTGTTCTTGTTTTCTGTCAGGTTTTTCGTCATGCGTTCCTCTCTTGAAGATTTCTTTTTCATAGGTATTGGGCAACTGGTTCTACCTGTCGGTCTCTCAAAAACGAAAATAGATAAACGGGTTGTAATCGGCCGCCGAAAGTGAAAGCAGGCACAGATAAAGGACAAGCAAGGCCAGAAGCAGCGAGCAGCCATCCAAGAGCGGCTGCGGGAGACGGGCGTGGGCGAGTCGGCGATGCAGCCAGGGTCCGATCGGCAGAGTCAGGACAAAAGCGACAGGCAGCAGGATTAGAAAGCCAGGCGTAGCCGCTTCCTGCAGCAGCCTGGCCGCCGTATCACCAGAGGCAGCAAACGAAAGAAACATTGATCGCAGGAATGCACCTGCCTGAACAAGATGTTCTGAACGAAACAGCACAAAACCGACCAACACGACCAGGATGGTGTAGACATGGCGCAAGGGGCGCCAGAGCCAGTCTGTCCGGATTAGCCGATAGGACTCCAGGAGCAGAAAAAAGCCGTGGTAGAGACCCCAGATGATGAAAGTCCAGCCGGCGCCGTGCCAGAGTCCGGTGATGAAAAAGACGATAACCCGGTTAATCCCGGTCCGCCATTGCCCGTTGCGATTGCCGCCCAGAGGGATATAGAGGTATTCGCGAAACCAGGTGGAGAGCGAGATATGCCAACGCCGCCAGAAATCCTGCATATTCTCAGCCTGGTAGGGATAGCGGAAGTTTTCCTTGAATGAGAAACCGAACACATGGCCAAGACCGATAGCCACGTCGGAATATCCTGAGAAGTCAAAGTAGATCTGCAAGAGGTAGCAAAAGGCGCCCAACCAGCTGACGGCAAAGGACAGCTCGGCCGGCAGCAAGGAGAAAACCTGGTCGGCAACACGACCGAAGGTGTTGGCCAGCAACAACTTTTTACCGAGTCCGACGATGAATCGCCGGATACCTTCGCTGGTTTTCTGGACCGTGATCGTGCGCGCGTCAATCTGGTCTGCGATATCGTGATATTTCACAATCGGTCCTGCGATCAACTGAGGAAAAAACGCGATGTAGAGCATCAGGCTGTCGAGCCGCTTCTGGACCGGTGTTTCCTGGCGATAGACATCAATCACATAAGAGAGGGCCTGAAAAGTAAAGAAGGAAATGCCGATCGGCAACGGAATGCCGGGCTGGGGAATCGCCAGGGAAAAGAGGTTGTTAAGGGAATAGACCAGAAAATCGGCATATTTGAAAACCGCCAACAGGCCGATGTTGAATATGATGGCCAGGACAAGAACGGCTTTCCGTTTTTGTGCCTCGGCTGTGACGTGATCGGCCGACAGACCGCGGGCGAGGCCGTAATTGACCAGGCAGGACAGCAGCATGACCAAAACAAAGACCGGCTCGCCCCAGCCATAGAAAACCAGGCTGGCCAGTAATAGCAGCAGGTTGCGCCACCGGCGCGGCGCAATCAGGTGCAGCAGCCAGACAATTGGCAAGAACAAAAACAGAAATGTCGGGGAACTGAAGACCATTCGTTCCTCCATCCGGCGATGGCCGGTCAGTCCTGGAAATTGCTGCCGCTGTAATAACTGATGGCTACAACCAGGTCACCGTTCATGATGAAGGTCAGTTTAGGATCGCCCAGTCGGCCGATGTCGTTAGAGGTGTTGTATACCAGGTCGGATTCCTCACCAACCTGGGGGCCATAGGCTTGGAGCACGTCCTCACGGGAGGAACCGACCGTGATGTTGCGCGCTGTCGTCACGGAGTCATCGTAGATATCGATGCCGTCGAGCAGGTCGGTCTCTTCCGCAGGAATGGTGTAAATGCACAGGCTGCCGTAGTCGAATGTCTTGTCCAAACCGTCATAGACGCAGCTCTCCGCTTCACTATACTGGAAGTCTTCCCCTAGAACCTGTAAGAGGCCTGCAGCATCTTCGAGCAGGAAGTAGGTCTGCCCCTCGACTGTGATGATCAGGTCATTGTCGCAAAACGGCAGCGGTTCGGCCGAACTCGTTTCAGCAACTGTCGACGTGGTGCTGCCAGTCGTGCTAGCCTTTTCAGGCGTCGCAGTCGTGGCTGATGTCGTTGTGGCAGCTGTCGTTGCTGTCGTTAGGCCAGTAGCCTGACAGGCTGATGAAAAAACAAACAGGATGACGGAGCAGCAGATCAGAAAAACAATCCGATATTTCACGTCGCCGCTTGATGCCGGTTGGCTCATCTGATACCTCCCGTGGCATAAAGGGCATCGTAACCTTCACGTCCGATGCAATGCTTCTGTTACATGATCCCATATAAAAATTATACCATACTGCTGTCGTTTCGCTGCAAACCTATAATATTCCAATGGAACCACCTTGCTCCTGTGCCGGCTGTCGTTCATCAGCCAGCCTGAGCAGACTGGACCGTGCGGATTTTTTTGTCGTGCACAACAGCAAAACGTCGCGGTGCTCATTGACTTGTCGCGTTTCGGCAAACCAGCCGGGTCTATTTTGATCCCAGGCTGCTTTGCTGCGCTGGTTATGCGGTCCGTCACTTGGGGATAGGAAAATTTGGCAGCCTGCAAATGTTTGATCCCAGTCGAATTGCACTGGTTTAATTTCATCTAACTTTTGTCATCATATACCAATATAATATACAATCAAAAATATTTTAGATATTTATCTAATTTCCTATTGACAATTAAATTAGATGGCTGTATGATGAAGGTGAAGTAATCAAAGGAGTGTGATCGGTATGTTGGATCAGTTTTATACTGGTTATACAGACACGAAGATAACTGATTTGATGCGTTACTGTAAAATGGAAAATGTATTACCTGCGGATCTTGTGTGCGCCAGCAAACCCAAAAAGTCCTTAAAGCTTCACCTGGAAACGACTGTCTTCCATCTGTTGCAACGTGTCGACAGAAAATTGAATGCCCTGATTAGCCGGTTAACAGCCGATATCGAACACAACGGCATGGTCCAGAGGCATTTATCATGAAGAAGGTCAAAATATCGATTGACACCAACCCTGTCTTTGAAATGCTGGTATCGCTCAACCGTATTGCAGACAGCGATCAGATGGAAAGCAGTTATTTCGAAAATGCAGGGTATTCACCTCATCCGCGGATGACCGAAATTATCGAGGAGATAAAAAACAGCTTGTCGCTGTTCTACCGGCAAGAGATCGTATTCTTCTTCAGCAAGCCGGTTTGCTCGCTGTTATGGGAACTGGTCATCTCCGAAAAAATCCGGGATGTAAGCCAGTTGTCCAACATGTTAGCGGCACTTTCGGACGATGTTGCGTTAAGGTATCTGCTCGCTGATGTCATCGATGTCCTTTGCCAGCAAGAAGGCGAAATCTGCCAAAATGAGCAGGCCATCGAGGCGATGTTAGCCGACCGGCCGGCCTTTGAGCAACGGATAACAGACTGCCCGAGCCTATCGTCGGCGGATCAGGAAAAAGCACTGGAATTTTTGCGCTATCCCGCCGACGCCAAGCAGCGCCTGGTGCGATTGCTTGAGCGATACGCTCAGGTGTTCGCGCCTTATGTGGCAGAACTTGAAACGCTGGACCATGCTGAAATGGAAAAAAGCCGCAAGGCCTATCTGGCCAATGCGGAGACGTTCATAACCAGCTACCTGAAAATCAACGTCAACATCCTGGAACCTGCCAAGCGGATTGACCTGATCCCCAATGCTTTTTCCGAAATCCTCACCTTCGTCTTACAACCGGAAAAGGACCGTTTTGTCTTGATCTATGGCACCTTTATCAGCAAAAAGCGCTCGCGCGAAAAACGAAGCGAAGAACGAAAGCAGTTCTTCAAAGTGCTGTCCGAGGAAAAACGCGTGGATATTATTAAGAGTCTGGCTGTAAAACCTGCAATCGGCAGCGATCTGGCCAAGCAGATCGGGTTGACCAGCGCCACCGCGTCTTATCACCTGACCATGCTGTTAGGGATCGGCCTGGTTGAATATGAGCGCATCGGCCAGAAGCTACACTATATTCTCAATAAAGAAATGCTCAAAGACCTGTTTGACAAGGCTTATCAGGATCTGGTCAATCAGTAGTCCTGGTAAGATATTTCCAGTCCGAACCAACCGGGATAATGGCATTTTTTACGTGAAATTTTCCTTTATACGCGTCGATGGCTTTCGGTTCGCTTTTCACCTGTGTCTTCGCAAAAGACACGGCTAACAGGACGGAGATCAAAAATGAAGCGTGCCGTTTCTGTTCTCCATGAGCATGCAATGATGTTCCGGGTATTGATGAAACCTATGAGCGCATCTATGGATCGGGTCCAGGCATTCAAACAGCCAGAGAAAATGGCGAAAACTACCTGCTGGCAAGACACCTGCTGCGCAGGCGAAGCGACGACCAGTTCATCACCAATGAACTTACCTATTTCCTGTTTCCTGCATTCTGGCACTATGATATCCTGCGTGCTCTGGATTATTTCAGAGCGTTCGGCCACAGGCCAAGTAATCAGATGAACGAAGCCATCGAGATCGTGCAAGCCAAACAAAACATGAACGGTCGAAGGATTCTGGAACGTGAATTCCCTTCAGACGGTCTGCCCATCCGTTTAGGCGAGACGGTAGGCGAAGAAAGCCGTTGGATCACCTTCCGCGCTTTACGCGTGCTCCAATGGGCATCACGCTTGGAATCCGGGCGCCGGGACTAAAACAGATCCTTTTGTGGTTACAGCACCAGTTCGGATACCACAATGTCATGCAATTTTACAAGGTTTTAGGCGTCAGGCGAAATTTTATGGCGCAAACGCATAGGGAACAAGCAGCTTTAGCTCAGCTGGATCCCATACGGCTTGAGGAACGGTCCGATGCACGATTTGATCGCTGACCATCAGGTTCTGCCTCAATGAAAAGCTGCCTGTCAAAGCTCCGGTTGATCATCCTCGGCCATAGGTCAGGTACATAAACGTGCCCCCAAATACTCAGATCAAGATAGCATTTGTCATCCCGCCATCAGCAAACACTTCAGGCTGCGTCATCCATGTCGATGATCGTACTCGCCCATTCACCAGATCTGAACTGTAACCCTAACATCCACACACGTAATTGAGCAATCAGGTCGTCCCATGGGGAATGGCATAAAGCCAGGACTGTTCAAGAGAGCCACGATAACGAGCTGAGATGAAGTGTTGACTTCTCGACCGGCTTGCATCGGTATGGCTTGCCATACAAAATTGCGCGTATGAGCGTTGCAAGGTCCCGTCAGTCAAATCTATGATTGCGAGTCGTTGCGCTAAAAAGCTATATAGAATGAATCAGAGGGGCGATGCATCATGTGTGTTGCTGCGCGACAAGTGATCCAAGATCTATTCCTTTAATATCACGACATGATAATATGTCTCAACCCTGGCTCCATATACAAATGTAACATGACCTGTCTTAAGCTTTTCGGACACCCGGTTTATGAAGTCAGCTGCGGCAGGATTATGTTCGAGTTCACCGATATAGTTCGTCCGCAAAACATCCATGTTTTTACGGATCATGATGAAAAGCTTTTCGAATGGCAGTGGATGGTGCGATATCTTTGGCCCAGTAGTTCAGTTTCGCATCGCTTTTGCTCAGACCACGCGGCCATAGACGATCCACCAGTATCCTGTATCCATCCTCGGTGCTTTCCTTCGCATATACTCTTTTTATCACCAATTCAAACAAGACAATCTCCTTATCAGATGAACCTAATGATTAGGTTTTCCTTGACAGAAGGTCAATAACAAATTATGACAGATATTTCTTTTCAAATCGATCAAGCATGTTATGCAATTTTTGATGGGTGCCAGCGCCCATGACTTGCTCTTCAAAGACTTCAAAAGCCTCCAGCAGTCTCATCTGTTCATTCGCCGGTAATACTTGGTCGCCTGATATGAACAATGTCTGATTTTCTTTGTCGATATGGCCTCGCATCAACTGGATATAGCGGATAGCAGCTTTTACAAACGCATCGGCCTGCAATGCTGGGGTCATTGCGTCTGCCATGTGGGCAATATGGTTGCGTCCTTCGGTGTGTTCCAGCAGCAGTTGACCAACAGGTCCGCCGTTATTCTGGATGCCGGCTTTTTCAAGACTTGGAAAATACAACCCTTCCTCTTTGCCGTGATGGCACTTATCCGCGAACAATTGCAGAAAATGAACCATTTCTCTCAAATCCTTGTCGTCAACGGGTTGGTAATCGTTGATCAGATAAGCCATCTTTTCAAGTACCTGCAGACCGAACAGAATGCCTTCATGTTCATTTTTCAGGTCTTCACTAGCATACTTCATCGCCAACCTCCAGTTCTCACGTCTCCGTTTCCCTTACGGATTGAGCGAATGCTTTTCCATATGCTTCACACGTTGCTTCGACGGACTCATCGGGTACCCAAAGTTCGCGGATGCCCTCATTAACGACTGAAAAGCCCGCGCTGCTGAGCAGGCCGCTGATTTGTTTGACGGCTTCACCGCTCCAGCCATAACTGCCAAATGCGGCTGCTTTCTTGTTCTTGAATTTCAAGCCGCGCATCATTTCCAAAATACCACTGATGGAAAAAAGCAGGCCGTTGTTAATCGTCGCGGACCCAACAAGAATGGCTTTGGATTTGAACATTTCCGTGATGATGTCATTTTTGTCAGTCCTGGCAACATTGCATAATTTGACAGTCGTTTCCGGATCCACTTGTTGGATGCCTCGGGCGATCGCCTTTGCCATCGTTCCAGTTGATCCCCACATGCTGTCATAAACAAGGGTGATTTGATTTTCCTGATAATCAGCTGCCCATTTCAGATAGGTCTCGATAATTTGCGCTGGCTTGTCACGCCAGATAATACCATGACTCGGACAGATCATGTCCACAGGTAAATTGAGAGCTAAAATATCGTTTATCTTTTTTGTCACCTGCCTACTGAAAGGTGTCAGAATATTCGCATAATACTTGATCGCCTCGGCAAAGAGCTCCCCCTGATCGACGCAGTCGTTATACAACATCTCCGATGCATAATGCTGCCCAAACCCATCGTTGCTGAACAGAATGTTATCACCGGTCAGATAGGTGAACATGGTATCCGGCCAGTGCAGCATTGGCGCTTCGATAAAGATCAGTTTCTGATCGCCGATATCAAGCGCATCTCCCGTCTTGACGGGCACGAAATGCCAATTCTGATGGTAATGTCCTTTGAGGATCTTCACCCCATTGGATGTGCAATAGATGGGGGTATCCGGTATTTCCCGCATAAGTTCACATAATGATCCGCTATGATCGATTTCGGCGTGATTACAAACAATGGCATCTATTTGATGCAGATCAACAACTTGCCTGAGCGAACGAACAAACTCCTTATCGAACGGCTGCCAAATGGTGTCGACCAAAACCGTTTTTTGGTCACGAACCAGGTATGCGTTATAGGATGTCCCGCGATGTGTTGAATATTCGTCACCATGAAATCTAACCAGTTCCCAGTCGGTCTTGCCAACCCAGGTTACTGTGTCGGTTAACTTCTTTTCCATAAGCCCTACCTCCAACATGATCACCTCGAGTGTTTTGCCAAACCTTGCAGCTTCAGTGTAGCACAAACAGAGGGTTGCAGCGAAATCATGACACGACGATTATGCCTGGTTTCGTAACCTGTGTTTTTTACTTGCTGGTCGCATGCCTGCTATAGTAAAAATGAGTTCTATGCCATGCATGACCATGTGCCGTTCTGCTTGACGGCGTGCGATGGGTAATGACATCGACGTCAATGTCATGGTTAACTTGGAAACACATCCTACTGTGGATTTGGGAGTTGTGAGTTATGATGATATGAGAAAGATAATTGTTCTATCGATGATTTCGTTGGATGGTGTGATGCAGGCGCCTGGCGGACCTGAGGAAGATCGATCAGGTGGTTTCGCGCATGGCGGCTGGGTTGCGCCGTTTTTTGACGAAGCATATGGCATGGTCATGGAAAAGCAGCTGCAGCCTGCAGATTTGCTTTTGGGTCGAAAAACATTTGATATTTTCGCCAGCTACTGGCCAGAGCATGAAAAAGACTGGCTAGGTATCAATGATGTCACAAAATACGTCATGTCCCATACCAAGAAAGAGTCAAGCTGGCAAAATACGGTTTTTCTCAAAAGCCTGGCAGAAATCAAAAAGATCAAAAATGCTGCTGGAATTGACATCCAGGTTCACGGCAGCGGTGAGCTCGTCAATCTACTGCTGAAGAATGATTTCGTCGATGAACTCTGGTTGAAAATACACCCGTTAACGCTTGGTAAAGGGAAAAAACTATTTGACAAAGGTACTATTCCGGCCGCATTTACGTTGCTTGAGCATACTGTTACACCAGGCGGCGTGATCATTGCCAATTACAGGCGAACTGGTAACGTCAAGACAGCCACAATTGGTGCTTGATCTGTTGTCCTGATCAAGAAGCTGGACGAACCACGTTCTTGCGGGAAGGGTGACCGTCACGCCAGGACCTGCCAGAATGAATCCTTGCGGATGATCATCCTTCCAGCGAATGCAATGGAATCAGCACCTCGCACGTCGATCTGCTGCCTGATTGATTTGTGCCTGTGAGCAGCCATGCTGATCCTCCCCATGAGCACGTCGGGGATATCCTCGAATAGATGTTCCAGCCCTGTTCGAACCTCTTCTGCACCTCCAGAAAATACCATTTTTTATCGCCTATCTGTGATCCATTTTTACTTTGGATCGTTTTAACGGGTTTTATGTTTTATTCGGGAACGACAGCTGTGCGATTCACCTCCTTTCGAACATCGTATTCGAGTAAAAGCATCCCACTGGGATAGGCACGGTGTCTGACGAGGATTAACGATTGGCGGATCCCGCGTGGAGATAGCAAATTAACCCCACCGCCCAGGAGGATCGGGATTACCGCTGGTTCGACGGTATCGACGAGATTCCATGCCAGGAGTTGGGCGAATAGATCACCGCCTCCATAGAGCCAAATATCTCGGCCAGGCTGTGCGCGAAGCGCTTGAATTCGCGTTTCAAGGTGCTCGCTCACAATCTCGATGTCGGGATAATCCGCTGGCCGAAGCGACCGTGAAGCGACGACCACCTGTTTTCCGCGAAAATCCTCGCCCATAGCATGTACGATCTCGTACGTGCGCCGTCCCATCAGCACGATGTCGAACTGCGCGTACAACGTTTCGAAATCAAACACAGGCTCTGGCGTTATCCAATCAAAATCATCATTCGGTCCCGCAATATAACCATCCAGGCTACATGCGACCTGATATCGCACCCGCCTCATATGAATATCACCTCCTGCTTCATTGACACCGCTATGATGAATATGTGGCGATCATTTCTTTTCTCGCATCATACCCACGACACCCTCCATAAAGAAACTTTGCCGGTCTTTGCGTTTTTCGTTGATTGTTCTCGATACCAGGTGCGTTTGCGGAAGTGACCGGTAACCAGACTTGGAACCGGCAACCAGCAAAGTCTTTCAAGGCGCTTTATGTTGGCGTTTCGAATTGACCTGGCCGTATCGGTGTTCTTGAAATCGTATCATCGTCGAAATGCTGGAAAGATTTCGAACAGCCTGCGATCTGAATCATGGAACCGCTGCATTTTAGCCAGCAGGATAACCATAAAACGAACATTCCCACGACGCTAGCATGCCGGAAAACGTGTTCAATCAGCTCAAAGGGACAGATTTGGCGGCGCTGTGCCTTACAGTCTCACCTTAAAAATCGGCAATGATCAGTTTCTTCATCGGCATCAAACGGGCAAATGCGCCAGGCCTTTCCATCAGTTCCCGCATATTTTCAGGCACAATCTGCCAACTCAAACCGAATTGATCTTTACACCAACCGCACTGTTCGGCCTCCGGAACACGGGAAAGTTTCTCCCAATAGTAGTCGATCTCAGCCTGATCCTGACAGCTGATTGCAAAGGAGCAGGCTTCGTTAAACGAGAAATCTTGTTCGACCCCAGCGTCCATCGCCGCAAACCACTGGTTAGCCAGCATGAAATCGCCGAACATGAGAGATCCGGCCTTTGCCGGCCCGGTGTCTTCCCGATAACGGGCCAGATTGCCCCATTTGGCATCACGAAATACGGAAATATAATAATTGATCGCCGTCTCAGCCAAATTTACGTTTTGTTGGGAAAACATCAGTGAAGGAATGATAAAAGGGCGTGGCTCGCCAAGCGGGTCAGTCAGGATCAATTGCCAGGATAAGCCATAACGGTCTTTGACCCAGCCATATTGTTTGCTGAAAGGATACGTATCCAGTGGCATCAGGGCCTGTCCGTCGACAATAAGCCGGTTCCAGAGATCATTCAGATGCTCACGAGCCTTTGCATCGCGCGATGGGTCGAAGTTCACCATGAAAGAAACGGACGGGTTAAATTTGAATTCCGGACCAGCATTAATCGCGATAAAGCGTTGGTGGCCCAGTTCGAATTCGACCGTCAGGACATCGCCGGCAAGGTTCATTTGAAAATCAGCCAGACCCTCCTCGGCACTTTGTGGGTAGTAGGATGTATAGCTGACCTGACTCCCCGGAAAAGCTGAAACATAAAAATCAACAGCGTCTTTGGCATGGCCATCGAACCACAGATTGGGTATTATTTTGGGTTCCATGCGCTCACCTCCTGTTCGGGTTCTTGTCTCAATTCTATTCGCTGGATGGAAAATTCATAGCACGTCTGTTACGTCAAACATTCAATCTGATCGCGGCTGTTGAGCAGGGAGTCGCCGATTCAAGGGCGCTGGCTCGCATCGATTCCCTCTGTGTGCTGTCATTGTCCGCAACCACGGAATGTTTGTCCGAAGCCTACTGCGCATTTCGTTTCGGTGCTATTTTGTCATTGCCTGCAGACATTTCTCGTGCTCTTTTCGGCCATCTGCTTATAAAACAGGGGCTTCTGATTGGCCTGCAGCAATACAGTCTTCACGTTTCACGGACGAACGTCTATTATATTAGAGCGACTGGTTTTTGAAACAGGGGGAGAGCGATGGAAAACCTAAGGCTGACTGCAAGAGGTATCGGTGCCAAAGGGGCCTTCCAGAGCAGCGTCTGGCAGACTTTTCGGCAGTCCGAGTTTCCGGAAATCCTTTTTTGCGGGATGACTGCTCTGCTTTTTCTTCTACTGGCGTCGACCTGCTCACCGCTTTATGCTTTCAACGACTGGGTCGATCCAAATTCATTCATGACCATGGGCAAGGGCATGCTCAAAGGCTTTGTTCCCTACCGCGACTTGTTTGAGCAGAAAGGACCTCTGCTGTATTTGATCCATGCCCTGGCTTACCTTGTTGACCGGACAGGTTTCCTGGGTGTCTTTGTCTTTGAAGTTGCCAGCTTGTCGATGTCCCTCTGGATTGCCGATAAGATTGTCCGGCTTTTCATTTCAAATCAATTCAACGGTTTCATCCTGCCGATTTTCACCTGCCTGACCCTAGTCAGCAGCAACTTTGAAAGCGGCGACTCGGCCGAGGAGTTCTGTCTGCCCTTGATTCTCGGCCTTATGTATTTGATGTGCAGGCATTTTCTGAAAAACCCGCTTGGTACGCTGACCGATCGACAAGCACTTGCTGTCGGCAGCCTGGGCGGCTGTGTCCTGATGATCAAGTATACCATGCTGGGCTTTTGGATCGGTTTTGCGCTGGTACTGACAGCAGGCTGCGTGCAGCGGCGGCAAGTTCGGGAGTTGTTGCGCACGGTCCTGTTTGTGCTGGCCGGAGTGGCACTGTCCGTTCTGCCATGGCTTGTTTATTTTGTTTTGAACCGGGCGCTGGGATCTTTTTTCGAGACATATTTTCTGACCAATATCCGCTTTTATGCGCAGGCAATGTCCCTTCTGGACAGAATCCGGCTGATCGGAAAAGCTGTCGGTTCCGGTTTTGGCAACAACGTCGTCGCCGGGATGATCACCCTGTTCGGCATCGGCGTGTTTGCTTTCGGCAGACGCCATTTCCCGACAAGGCACGGCCGTCTTGTCCTGCCAGTCTGCGCTGCGGTGCAAATCCTGGCGACTTATTACAGCGGGCGGAACTATAGTTATTATTACCTTACATTCTTCCCTTTTCTGCTCTTCGGCCTGATCGCGATCGTCGGCGTCATCCAGGCACGCAAGACGATCCGTCTGCCCATTCGGGAAAAAGTCGCCTTGACTGTCTGCCTGCTGTTGATTCTGACCGTCGTGACAATCAGCACAAGCCCCAATATTCCTTTGATTAACAAGAGCCGCGAGGATTATCCACAATTTGCCTTCGCTGAAATCATCAACAGCGTACCTGGCGCGACGGTCCTGAATTACGGTTTCCTGGACGGCGGCTTTTACACGGCTGCTGACGTCACCCCCGCTTTCAGGTTCTTTATGCTGAATAACATCGACTACCAAAACATGCCCGAGATGCTGGACGAGCAAAAACGCTACATTCTGGACCGTGAGGCGACATTTGTTATCTTTCGGATGAACATGGATGAAAGCCCATCGGGACTGCAAATACCCGGGCTCCATGAGCATTACAAGTTAGCTGCGTTGGGTTCCTTTCCTTACCGCGGCACCGGACTTGTTTTCAAGTATGCGCTTTTTAAACTGAAGACGTCGAGCCTGCCATCTGGTCACCCGCGCTGAAGGTTTATGAGTTTAGTACCCGTTGCATACACGCGGTCTTCCCAAAGCCCCCCGTCTGCCGCAGGCGAGCCGACATGTTCAGGGAAAAGGATTATTTGCCTGGATTTACATCCATCGGTTATGCAACTGATTGGGATTTGGATAGCTGCGTTGTGAAGCAGCCGGGGCCGCTGTCCATGAAGACGTTATCTGCAAGTGATGCGCCTGACACCGTTGCACCAGAAACAGCGTGGTTAAACGAACGGAGAGATAGCCGTTTGACCAGCACCCATGGATGCAAACACTGACCTCGTTAATCTAGCATACAGAAGAGCCACCCGATTCCTTACAATACCGTTTCAAGTGAAGCAGAAGGAGTGTACCGCTTTGTCTATGCTTATCGGCCTCTACAGCAGAAAAAACTCCTCTTGTAACCTGGATTCTCGGAACTCATAACGAGGCAGGCAGCCCAGTGCCAAGCTTGGTGTATAGCTCCTTCTGCTGATCCAGAATTTCACCGACGCGCAGGGCATGGCCCGGAGACAGGAAACATTCAATCACATCCAGTTTGTCGAGCAATTGCTGCATCGTATCGTTTTTATACAGACCCTGATCCTGCATCTTCTTGTTGATATATGAAATTAAGATCAATGCCACGAACTCAACGAACAGCTTGCCATCCAGATTACACTCAGAAAAAACCAGAAGGCGGCGCAGGTTCAGGCGTTCTTTGATATTGACAAACGCGTTTTCAACGACTCCCTTCATCCGATAGAGCCTAAGGGCCGTGAAGGCATCCATTTTTTCATTGGTTATCAGCGCAAAGAAACCAAAATAGCGTTTTGCTTCGCTGATCGCATCATTTTTTACGGTCACCTGCGCCCCCCGTTTGGGTGTACGCTTGGCAGTGAAGACCTTCTGGTAGTCCTTCTCGTGTTTTTCGTTCGTCTGACCGGAAATCAGTTCGTTGTAGTATTCGGCAATCATGATGTCAAAATTGCGCTCATCCTCGGCTCCTTTGTCGATGTTATAATACAGATGAAGATAGATTCTGCGTGTCCCTTTTAGGACACCACCCTTGTTTGGCCGCTCCTCGGTATAGGACCAGTCTGTGAGAACTGTAAAGCCATAGGTATCCAGTGCCGGATCGTAGTTCTGGAACTGCCGGATCGAATCATTGACAAGATCCAGTTGTTTTCTGACAAAGGTCAGAGAGAGCCGGACACCCACGAGAAACTTCAGATGTTCCTTGTATAAGCCGTTGATATTGGCTTCGCTGTAGAAACCACGATCCATAACCAGCTTTATTTTGCCCAGGCCCAGGACATCCAGGTCGGCCAGCAAGGTCTTGACGGTTTTGACATCGGGTATGTTTCCCGCGAGCTTACGGTAGTAAAAAGGCAATCCGGACGCTTCGCCGAACACAAGCAGCAGATTGAGCTGCGCAAGACGATCGTGTTCTTTGTTATTGCCGTACTGTATCTGTTTGAGCGTATCCGAATAACTGGAAATACTGGTGCTGTCATAAGCCCAATATTCCTGTTCGATGCGCCGTTTGCCCTGCAGTCGGAAAAATTTCGCAACGGCTTCATCTGTAATGGATGCAAACAACTCACTGCTCCGCGGTGACGGGATATCTTTGCCATAGGGATGGTGATGAATCATCCCCCATTTTTCAAACCGATAGAGCGG
>LSQX01247554.1_pt1 | contig 23347 bp, 18 predicted proteins | sample 654561 | NCBI WGS metagenome assembly LSQX01 (sample SAMN04489861, study PRJNA283612) | anaerobic digester metagenome | isolation source: 4 biogas reactors fed with cattle manure at either 37C or 55C with and... | place: Denmark: Kongens Lyngby | collected 2014
GGCCTGCGGATTTGCAGCTTATGGGCAAGGATATTTTCGTCCGTTTCCATTGCACATTCTGGCCGGCTATGTTGATGGCGCTCGATTTGGCGCTGCCAAAGGTGCTGTTTGGTCATGGGTTTTGGACTATAAACGGTGAAAAGATATCCAAATCCAAGGGCAATGCGATATCTCCGGCGAAACTGGCGGCAGATCTTTCTGAGGAGTCGGGCGCTCGGCGGGATGTGTGCCTGGATGCGGTGAGGTATTTTCTCGCTCGCGAGGTTCCCCTCGGCCATGATGGCGATTTCTCGATTAAATCGTTCAGGAACCGGTTCAATTCCGACCTCGCTAATGATCTCGGCAATCTGCTCAATCGAACGCTGAGCATGCTCGGGAAATATTTCGATGGCCGGACGCCGGACCCCAAGGGTCATTCTGGGCAAATGAGTGAGATCATAGCCCAGACAGCCCATGCGGCGCGGGAGTCATGCGACAAGTTGGAATTTACGCGGGCTATAGAAAGCATCTGGCAGATGATCGGCACGGGCAACAAATTCGTAAACGACACCGAGCCTTGGAAATTGGCGAAAGAGGGCAAAACCGACGAGCTTGCGGGTGTATTATGTTCCGCTCTGGAGGTCGCTCGAGCCGCTGCGATTATGATTTCGCCGTTTATGCCGGCAACTGCATGCGAAATAGCGCGCCAACTCGGCATCGAGGACACGTTTTTAGAGCAAAAGTGGGCGGATATCGACAAACCAGCGCCGTTTTCTCCCGCGAGGAAGATTCAAGGCCCGGACCCAATTTTCCCGCGGCTGGGCGGCAAGAGAAAAGAGGAGACCAAGGTGACCCAACAACCGCAGGCGCCGGCAGAAGACGGGCAGGATAAAATCAATTATGACTACTTCAGCAAGCTTGATATTCGTATCGCTGAGGCTCTCACAGCCGAACGCATCAAGGGCGCCGATAAACTTCTCAAACTTACTGTGAATCTTGGGGAAGAGCAGCGGGAGATCGTAGCCGGAATAGCGGTAAATTATGATCCCGACACGCTGCCTGGACGCAAAATAGTGCTTCTTACAAACCTGGAGCCTGCGAAGATTCGCGGAGTGGTCTCCAACGGGATGCTGCTTGCGGCTACTGATGCCGATGGTGGCGCGATTTTGCTCCAGCCGGATAAAGATGTCCATCCGGGAGCTAACGTGAAATAGCCCGCCTTTGGGGGGCTTAATGCCACTATGTGGGTTTGACTCCACTTGGCAGGGATTGTATTATGGGAACAACTCAACTATAGGACGCGATATGGAACAGCAAATACTATCGATACTTGAAAGGGATGCCCGCACACCTGTCTCCAAAATAGCGATTATGCTCGATAAGTCTGAGGATGAAGTCGCTAGAGCTATCGAGGAGCTTCAGGATAAGGGGATTATTCGACACTACAAAGCAATAATAGACTGGGACAGGGCGGGGCGAGAACGGGTATTTGCGTTTATCGATGTGCATGTTACCCCTACCAGAGGGGTGGGTTACGACGAGATCGCCCGCCGCATTTATAAATACGAAGAGGTACACTCGGTGTATCTGGTCTCTGGTGAGTATGATTTGCGGGTGGTGGTTGAAGGCAAGACTATGCAGGAGGTGGCGTTTTTTGTCGCCGACAGACTGGCGCCATTAGAGGGTGTCCTTTCCACTAGAACCAATTTTTTGCTCAAGAAGTATAAGGACAGCGGGGATGTTTTCGAAGATACCGCAGAGGATTTCCGCTTATCCGTTTCTCCATAAGTGCAATTAAGGCTGCGAGTCACGAGCTTATGCTGCGGCTTATAGTTTCGTAATCCGGAACTCGCATGATTGATGAAAATGAAGCCTATTTCCGAGGTAGTTTTGTCTACTCCTGCGTCGGGTATACGCAGGTTTTTTGATGTGGCCGCTAAAATGCCGGACGCGATCTCTCTCGGTGTGGGAGAACCTGATTTCCACACGCCTTGGCGGGTGAGAGAGGCCTGCATATATTCTCTTGAACGCGGCCGCACTAGCTACACTTCCAACTATGGTCTGCAGGAATTGCGCGATGCGATAGCAGCATACCTCATCAATAACGAGCAACTGGAATACAATCCGGACAATCAAATTCTGATTACTGTTGGCGTGAGCGAGGCAATGGATCTGGCGATGCGGGCGCTGCTGAATCCGGGCGATGAAGTGATCTGCCCGGAGCCGTGTTATGTTTCTTACAAGCCCTGCATTCTGTTCGCCGGCGGGGTTCCAGTGGTCATACCGACCACCGCCCAAGCCGAGTTTCGCGTCGACCCTGATCGTATACGCGCGGCGATTACGCCAAAAACCAAAGCGTTGCTCATCAGCTATCCGTCAAATCCGACTGGAGCCGTGGCGACGCGTGAAATGTTGCAGGAAATCGTCGCTATCGCGGTTGAGCACGATTTATATATAATCACGGATGAGATATACGATCGGCTCACTTACGACACAACCCACGTCTGCCTTCCCACTTTGCAAGGCGCTTACGATCGGACGATATATCTGAATGGCTTTTCAAAAGCCTACGCGATGACCGGCTGGCGGATCGGGTATGCGGCTGGGCCTGAGGATGTGATTGAAGCGATGATGAAGATTCATCAATACACAATGTTGTGTGCGCCGATTATGGGTCAGATGGCGGCGCTGGAGGCTATCAACCACGGCTATGACGACAGCCAGGAGATGATAGAGCAATACAACCAGCGCAGGCGGGTGATCGTCAGGGGGCTGAACGACGCCGGATTGCCTTGCTTCATGCCGGGCGGCGCGTTCTATGCGTTCCCGTCGATCAAAGAGACGGGACTGTCATCCGAGGAATTTTCTGAGAGACTGCTTATGGAAGAAAAAGTAGTCGTCGTGCCGGGTAATGCATTTGGTGATTGCGGAGAAGGCTATGTCCGCTGTTCGTATGCGACTTCTATAGAAAAGATAGAACAAGCCCTGCTGCGAATCGCGCGGTTCGTGAAGAAGGTCTCGTAGGATTTCATTGCTATCGAACGGAGTCTAGGATGATAATAAAGCGTGTCTTATTGTGTGCAGTGGTTGCGATGTTTGTCGCAACTGGTGTGGCCGCAGCCGACCCCATAAAAGATCAGGTCAACTGTTATACGACTTGGGATGATGCGTATCTATATCTGGCGTTCAAAGTCGATTGTCCGGACGTGCAGGCTAATAATAATAAGCCCAATGTCGATCTGGCGGGCGATGATATGGTCGAGTTTTACATCGAGACCGACAATAAACACTCTGAAAAGATTACGCCGATGTGCTTCTCGATGGGGGTGTCTGCGGCGGGTGGATCTCAATTCCGGTCGGGCACTGAAAATGGCGATTGGTTGATGGCTCCGGTTTTCACATTCAAATATGGCGCGACGGTTCAGGGGACTCTTAATAATCCTGACGATATCGATACTACGTACAACATAGAGATGGCTGTTCCGTGGGGACTCCTTAAAACAAAAGCACCTTCTCTGGGCGGAATGATGAGCTTTAATGTGATCGTGCGCAGGCATAACGATCCCAAGGGTTTTATCAGCCTCTCTCCACGCGTAAAATCCGAGGAAGATGCACACATACCGGCCAATTGGTCTCGATTAGTATTCGCCGCTCACTCATTTGGGGTGGCTACTTTGAACCGAGATAAGATTCTGTCGGCAAAATATGTTGTGCGTGCGCCTCTAATTGACGGGCTGATCAGCGATAAAGAATGGCACCAAAATACATCGATAGCCATTGATTTACCCATGCCGCCGGGGTTCGTATACGAGGCGAAGTATCCTGTTCAGCGAATGGCGCTGGCGCGCTACAGCTATTGGTATCAGGCCGATTCGCGAAAACAAGCGCCCGTGCAGCGCATACGCAAGCCCGACGGGACAATCGAGCTGGTCGATCCTCCCGCGGGCGGGATTGGTCCGTGGTTCAGCTATGATCGGGTTCAGTGGCATAAAGACGAACTGTCGAGTATGATCGCGTCGGGCTTTACGGTGGCGCTGCCGGATTATCTTGCTGCGGCGAGTGTCGATAAAGGGGCGGCGGATAAGGGCCTTGATTGTATGGTCGCTGCCCTTGACGAACTGCGAAAAGAGGGCAAGCCGTTCCCGATGGTCGGGATGTATCTGGATTGCTCCTATATTAAAGTCGGTGCACAGTCACTGTTGAGCGTGTATGGAGCGATAAAAGATTTCTACAATCGTATCCCAGCCGAATATCGAGTTGTGGCCCCGGCAGGCAAACCCACAGCAGGCCAGCCTGGCAATATTATTTGTTTGGCCAACGCGGGATCGCTTGATATGTGGAGCGCCGGCTTCGTCAACGGCTGTACGGAGCGTTTCGCGAAAGATTTTGGCGCCCCGCTGATTTGGTTGGCGGATTCCAGCTTTGCGTCTAAGGCTGCTGTCCTCGACGCTGTTTCCGATGATCCTGATTCCAGGATTAGCCTGGGTTGGATCACCGCCGACGATTCTTATAACAGCCAATGGGATGACGTCATCGAGGCCAATCCTATGTGGGTTGTTTGCGATGCCTGGAACGATTATTCAACAGGCAAATGCGTAGTGGCGACCGCCAAGCTCGGCGTTACACGGATAGAATCCACAAAGGCGTTCGTCAAGCGCTTCAATGCGCCTCGAGATTATTCTGCGCAATTTCTCAGATACGATCTGCCTGACGTCATCTCGCCGAAGCAAATCGCCCAGGCGCAGGTGACGATTCGCAACATAGGCAATACAACCTGGCGAGCGAAATCCGGTTATGCTTTGGGCTACAGATGGTATCGAAGCGGACGATTCTTTGGCGAAAGCAAGATTCGCAGGCCGCTTGAAAAAGACGTCGCGCCGGGCGAGACTGTCACTGTAAATATCGGAATAGCTACGGTCACCTCCACAGGGACTCCGCTGCCGGAGGGGCCGTGCGAGCTGCGGCTTGATGTAATGAGAGCATCGGACGGCAAGTGGTTCTCCGCTTTGGGGGACACACCTACCATGCTGCCTGTCAATATTGGCCCGCAGCAGGAACTGGCGGCGACTTTGCTCTCAGCGTCCGCACCTAACATGATCGCGGTCGGTGCGGCCTATCCGGTTACGGTGAAAATACGAAATGATGGCACCCAGAATCTTCGTTCATCAAACACTCGCATCGAGTGCAGCTTGTATAAAGTGTCGCGCGCCAATCCGGATGCGCCTGCTGAAAAGGTTGAGATAGCCGTGCAGCGTAAGAACCTGCCTAAGGACTGCAAACCCGGCGAGATCATAGATGTTCCAATGCAGTTGACCATAGCGGCGTCGGCCAAAAAGACCCTGGAACTATCGACTCTGGGCGCGGACTGGACCTATCAACTACGCTTCGATGTTGTCCGCGACTCAATTCAACTCTCAGAATCGGGAACCTCTACGCTCAATCGCGCGATAGAAATTCGGGGGGCCGACTATGGGCAAAGAATAGTGGATTCAGACATCCCTTTGATTGTGGCGCCGAACAAGAAGATCGATGCCAAGGTGGTTCTGCGAAATACTGGAATCAAGCCGTGGGATGCAAAGAAATCCAGCATAGGCTACCATTGGTATAACATCAACGGCGATGAAGTTCAGTGGGATGGCGTGACGAGTCCGATCAAGACAACGGTAGGTCCGGCTGCTGCTGTGGTACTGTCGGCTATTGTTCAGACTCCGGCAACCGAGGGCAAATATGTCCTTGTTTGGGATCTCAGTATAGACAATAAATGGCTGTCAACAGAGCCATTGAGCAGGGGTGGGGACATACTTGCAGTTCCCGTCGAGGTGTCTAAAGACGCCGACAGTCCGGCACATGCCGCGGCTGCCGACGGAGCAAAATAATTATCATTCTCGGCGGAAGTAAAAATGAGATTTGTATTCTATGCTTTGGGGCTTTGCCTCTGCTTTGCATCGTCTCTACCAGGACAAACGATGGTTCCAAGACAAGATATCGTTATTCGCGATCCTTTTATTTACTATGATAATGCCATCGGACGAGCCTACATGTATGGCACTTGTGATACGATCGACGGAAAACGAGGCTTTGATGTTCGTGAGACCTCAGACCCGACCTTGCAGATGTGGAGCGAACGAAAGCCTGTCTGGCGCAAACCTGACGACTTTTGGGGGACTCGAGCATACTGGGCGCCTGAGGTTCATAAATATAAAGACAAATACTACCTGTTCGCAACATTTGAAGCGCCCGGTCGAGCAAGAACCGTGCAAATATTATCGTCCGACTCCCCGCGAGGCCCCTTCCGCGTCCACAGTCCCAAACCGATCAACGGGCCGAAGTATTTTTCGCTAGATGGCACTCTGTATGTCGACAACAACGGCGATCCGTGGATGGTTTACTCCCGCGAGCACGTCTCTATACAAGACGGGGAGATGAGGGCAATGCGCCTCAAGGATGACCTCAGCGCTCCTGCCAGGCCGATTGAAGACATTCTTCTTTTTAAGGCGAGCAGCGCCAATTTTGCTGCTGTTTGGCATAACGCTAAAGGTCAGAAGTGCTATCTGACGGATGGGCCGCAGATGCTGCGCCTTTCAAACGGAGACTTGGTGATGGTGTGGTCTACGAATACTATAGTGCCGAACCCGGTGCACTGGAGCTATACTGTCGCGATTGCGAAGTCCAAAAGCGGCGATGTGCAGGGGCCTTGGGTGCATGAAGGAGTTTTATACAGCGGTTTCGCAGGTCACGGCCAGATCTTTCGACACCCAATAATGGGGCTGGTTCTCAGTGTGCATCAGCCGAACTCCGGCCGAGCGCCTTATCCCGTCTTTTTGTCTGTCTACGAAAACGACGGCAAGCTGACTATGGCTGACCCCAAAACGCCGAGCTACGTTCAAGCTTATTGGCGATTTGAAGACTCCACGCCGCAGCAAGACCTGCTTCCGTCGATAGATATTTTGGACTCATCCGGCAAGGAAAACCATCTTATAGGTGAAGATTTTAATACGACGGGAGCCGGTTCCGCGTCTGTTCCAGCGAGCCGGGTTCCGGCAACTCTCAGGTTGAATCTCGGTAGTTACGATAACTCACAAGAGCCTGCCGAGGGAGCATCTGTCCGCCACCTTCGCACCGCGCAAAGCTCCATCGAGACCGAAGAATACAACAACTGGACCATTGAAGCGTCTATAAGGCCAGCCGATGTGTCGAAGCCTCAAGTGTTCATAAGCAGGGAGCAATCGCTGGAAATGGCTCTGACCAATCAAAACAGGCTGGTCATCCATCTTAACGGCCAGCAGATATTATCCGACAAGGCCCTTAAGCCTGATACGTGGTACAATATCGCAGTGGCTTGTAATGGGAGCAAACTTAAGCTATACGTCGACAGTGGAAGTGGCCTGGAGTTAGACAAAACTGTCGAGCTTACAAAAAAGCCCGCAAGGCTTTCGCAGGGGCGTTGGTATATCGGCTGCGCCAGGCGAGATAATAAACTGGTGGATCAATTCAAGGGTCTTTTAGATGAGATCAGGATAAGCAGCAAAGCCCTGCTGCCGAATGCAATGCTTGCCCGCAAATCAAATCAGCAGTAAAACCATAGCAGCACGAGGGGGTAGTCCGTGTTTAGTCGTTCTAAAATTCGTTGTTTGTTAATCTTTTTAATGGTTGTAGTTGCAAGCTCCGCGATTGCAGCCACCACAGCGACCACTAAGGAGCTTGCCGTTGGCGTGACCCTCTACCAGGAGATCAACACCGACCCGGGTTCGGAGCTTATAATAAACGCAGTTACAGTCGACCCGAAGGCGGAAGGCGTGGCAATTAAAGCAGCGATTGCCAGGGACGTGATCCTTACAAATGAGCCTGCGAAGGGATGCGAGACTATGGCTGCTATGACGGCGCGGCGAGGCGCGGCGGTGGGGATCAACGCCGACTTCTTTCCGATGGGAACAGATCGCGCGGGTGATCCGCTTGGGGTGTGTATCATCGACGGGGAACTGGTCAGCGAGCCGTCATTTCGCCACGCTGTCGCTGCGATATTAGCCGATGGAACCTGTATGTTTGACAACCCGATTTGGCAGGCGAACCTGAAGCTATCAAGCGGAGTCAGTCGACAAATCGACGGAATCAACAGAGATCGCGAAACCAACCAGGTAATCGCGTATACCGGCATTTTCGATACCATGACCCGCAGCAAATACAAAGGCACAGAGATTGTTTGTACTGCCGAAAATCTGCCGGTGCAGTGCGGAAAGCTGATTAACCTCACTGTTGTGGAGGTCCGTCCGGATTCGGTCAACACCCCCATTCCCAAAGATGGCATGGTATTGTCCGCCGGTGGGCCGGCGGCATATTTTCTTAAAGAAAACTTGAAGCCAGGGGACAAAATGACTGTCCAGTTCGATATAAAAAGCACAAACAATGTCGATTGGACGCAGGTGCAGCAAGCGGTTGGCGGCAGGCCGTGGATACTCAAGAACGGTAAGGAGCATATCCCTCTTGAGTATGAAAAGATAGGCTCGTCTTTTTCGACCGCGCGACACCCCCGCTCCGCATTGGGCAGAACCGCCGATGGTAAATTTATGATGCTAACAGTGGATGGGCGACAAACGCTCAGCAGAGGGATCAATCTGCCGGATCTGTCCGCTCTAATGAAGCGGCTCGGAGCGGTTGATGCAATCAATCTCGATGGCGGTGGTTCAACCACTCTGGCATATCGAGGCGCGGTTTTGAACAGCCCATCCGGAGGTATAATGCGCACCGTGGCGAATGGTATGTTGGTGTTTGCTGATCCGGTCGCCCTTGAGGAGATACCAAACCTTGCGATTAAAACTCCAACTGAAGAATTGATGGTAGGTGCGGGTGCACAGCTTATCTTGAATAATGAAACTGATGGTTCAATCATTCCTTCGGCTGTGCTCGACAAGGTCGTGTGGACAACCTCGAACGGGATGGGGTTCATCAACCAGAAAGGCTACTTAATACCATCTCGAGTGCGAAAAGGCCCGATAACGGCGTTTTATGGCCCGAATCAAGTGAGCCTGGATGTAAACGTAATTGCCAAACCCGAAGAGCAACTCGAGCCTGCCGAGCCTGCCCCGGCTTCTGTTAGAGACTAAGACAATTTAGGTGTGGGTTTGGCGGCACGTAAATACGAGACAGCAGCGGAGACGACATGAATATTGAACAGAAAATCGGCGCAATGATGATGCTCGGGTGGGAAGGCGACAATCCTACTGATGATACGACGGTCTGTGAGAAAACTCGCGAAATAGTCGAAGATATGCACGCCGGGGGAATCATTTTGATGGGTCGCAATGTTCGACACGACGATCTCTCGGTGACCGTCAACACCATTAACGAGTTGCAGAAAATGTCCGTGGAGCCGTTGTTTATTAGTGTAGACCAGGAAGGCGGAATGGTGGCGCGTTTTGTGGATGGAGTCACCGTGATGCCTTCGAACATGGCCCTCGGCGCGACTGGTGAGCCTGAACTGGCCCGCAAGGCTGCGGCGGCGTGTGCCGAAGAGTTAGCGGCGTTGGGGGTGAACTACGATTTCGCACCCAGTGTCGACGTAAACAACAATCCGGACAACCCCATAATCGGCACTCGATCATACGGAGAATCATCCGATCTGGCGGCTGAGTTTGGCGCACAGGCTATTGCCGGATACCAGGGAGCCGGTGTTATCGCCTGCGCGAAGCACTTCCCAGGTCACGGAGATACTGCCGTTGATTCGCACCTTGCGCTGCCATCTGTTCCGTATCCGCGTGAGCGACTGGATGAAATTGAACTGAAGCCTTTCCGTGCCGCGATAGCGGCGGGAGTGTCCAGCATCATGACCACCCACATAATGTTTCCCGCTCTCGATAGCGAATTGCCCTCTACGCTGTCCCGCAAGATCATAACCGGCCTGCTGCGCGAGGAGATGGGCTACGATGGAGTGATAATTACAGACTCGATGGAGATGAAGGGCATCGCAGACAATTGGAGTGTGCCGGAAGCGTGTGTTATGGCGATCGAGGCCGGAGTCGATATAGTTCTGATACCACACACCCTTGCAACCCAGCGAGCCGCCCGAGCAGCGATAATTAGAGCAGTAAAAGACGGCCGCATCTCCGAAGCGCGATTGGATGAGTCTGTGGATCGAATAAATGCGCTAAAGAGCCGATACAATCTGGATAAGCGACGCTTTGCCGACCCGCAAGCGCTCGGCAAGCTGCTGCGGACACCCGAGCATCTGGCTATTCAACGTGAAGTCGCGGAACAGTCGATCACCCTGGTGCGAAACGAGAACAACATAGTGCCTTTGTCTTCACAGTCAAACGAGAAAGTTGTTGTTTTGGGTATGCACAGCACAACCCCTCGCCTCGGTGTGGCTGTCAGAGAATACGCGCAGGATGTCAGCGTCATCGAATTAAGCGGAGAACGCGATGAGCTTCTACAAACTGCTTCTGAGGCTGCATCCAATGCGGACGTGATAATAATTCCCACATGCCCTACCGAGCCTTGGAGACCGCCCACCGATCAAGTGCTGCAGGCTGATCTTGTGAAGATGTTGGACGGCCTCGGCAAGAAGTTGATTGTCGTGGCCGTTCGCGACCCTTACGATCTACGCAAATTCCCGGAGATAAGCACCTATATGTGTACGTATGGATACCGTGAGGGGGCGCTTGAAGCCGCTGCTGCGGTCATATTCGGTGCGGTCGATCCCAACGGAGTATTGCCCGCTGCCATACTGTGAAGCAATTGGTTTGAGGACACCAGTGCGCCAAACGAAAGGATATGCGTGTTCAAAATGAACCTTAGAACCATTATCACCATACTTGTCGCCGCGGCGCTTGCTGCCGGTTTGCTTTGCGTGGCCGGCTGCAGACCGGAAAGGGCTGAGTTGGTGAGAGCATGGCAGCTCACCCCCGACAATACATATTCAGGGCCTTCGCTGGTAGATGAGGCTATGTCTTGGTCGCCGGACTCGAAGTCGCTAATATTCCAAGTGGTAAGCACCAAGGGTAACGGGCCGTCGATTATGCGGTGGGTGGTGGGAGAAAAGCAAATAGAACGCGTAACCCGCGGCACCTCGCCGAACTACACAAGTAACGATACCTTTGTTTTCTTGCAGACCTATCCGAAAATTCTTCTTGAACATACGTTTTCTACTAACATTCAGAGGCAGGTCGCCAAAGACTTCGAGAAAGTTGACATCCATAGGGATGTCTCCGGTTTCACATATGATCCTGTGGAAAAGACCTACTTGCTGCGCATATCCGATTTTACGGCATTCTACCAGCCCGGCTGTGTAGCCATAGACGAGAATGGGCGACAGACTAAAATTGTGCCGCCGACGACGGGAAGTGGGGTTCTCGATCGCAGCTGCGATTCAAAAAGCAATCAATCTGCTGTTATTTTCGCCGCAGGGGATTCGCGGGAGCTTAGAATATCCGAACCCGGAAAGGAACTTGAAGCGGAAGCGTTGGCCAAGGGTAGTCTTGGTGCAGTTGCGTGGCAGCCGGATGGCCAAATTGTTGCGTTTAGTGATAGCAGCGAAGTGAAAATCATCTCACCACAAAATGGCAAAATCCAAACGGTCGCGCGTTTTTTTGATCGAGAGGAAGCAGGCAGGTCCGATAGTATTTGCAGGCTGAAATGGTCTCCGAACGGTCGATACCTGGCAGCCCTTAATCTCGTTTCGTATGAACTCAATTCCTATGCCGTGCTGTATGTTCTGGATATGAGCCATATCAAATAATTTAACTGAGCTGATTTGTGGCACATACTATTGAGCGCAAATGGAGGCATTCTTGAAACTGCCGATAAGATTCTACTCAATCATCTTTATCGTTGTCGCTGTCTCTTTTATCTTCGGATGTGCCGGCAAGAAATCAGCTATCAGAAAAACCACCAAACCTGCCGAAGAGACAGCGTCAGCTCAAAAAACAGAGCGATCTACTGAACCTTCCGCGGATTCGCCTTCGAATGATATATTGCCTGGAATAGATCAGTTGCTGAACCCAACTAACCCGCTGCAGGATCCTCTGAAGCCGCCTGGCGCATTTACTGCTCCGAAAACCCCAGGTGCGGCTGCAACGGAGCAGCGACCGACGCCGGAGCAAATCATGGCCTCGGTGCAGCAGACCTATCAGAAAATGCATTCCCTGAAGACCATAGGAACTTCGGTAACAATTAACAAAATAGACGGAAAGAAGATCGCGGGCGCAAAGCCGATGAAGGTGACGGTGATCTTCTCTCGACCCAACAAAATATCCATCAGTAATGACGACAATCGATTTATGACCGATGGCAAGACAGTCTACAACTACGTCTCCAGTGAGAAAAGCTACGTCAAGGACAAAATGAACGAAGAGGTGATCGAAACTCTCATCACCAACAGGCCGGGGGTCAACGTCCTTGGGCTGCTATATGGCCTCGATTACGATCAGGCTATCGAGTCTGGTAAACTGCTGCCGGACAGCAAGATTGCTGCGCATGATGTTTATGTGCTTGCGTTAAACCTGAAAGAGGGGATCGCCGCACCCAAGGGAACGCGGATTACACAGACGCTTTGGATCGGTAAGAAGGATATGGGCCTGTATAAAACGGTCACCACACTAATTGCGCGGCCTGAACCTGGCAAAGACAAGAACAAAAAACAACCTAAGCTCATCGAACAGACCATCACAACGACTGTGTCAAGCTTTCAACCGAATGTGACTCAATCAGCGAACGCGTTTGCATTCAAGCCTCCCGCCGGAGTCAAGCAATACGAACCCCCAAAGCCGCTCGATTTAAGAGGCAAGCAGGCTCCGGATTTCGCTTTCGCATGGACCGATGGTACGATAAAAAAATTATCCGACTTCAAAGGCAAAACTGTCTTGCTCGACTTTGTCTCGCTGCCGATGTGTGATCCACAGCTTCCAGTTCTCAAAAAAGTCAACGACAAACTCAAAAGTCGAGCGCAACTCATCGTTGTGGATGTCGATAGAGACGAAGCAGCAAGTCGGGAGCATCTGAAAAACAAGGGCTACGGCAGCCTGCCTGTCGTGTTTCTCGACGAAGACAGCGCCAAGGTCATCGATAACGGCTATGGTTTGGTAAGCCTGCCCACTATGTTTATCATAAACTCCGAAGGAATTGTTCAGGCGCAGGCTGTTGGCGTGCCATCCGAAAAGCAGATTGAGGACAATCTAAACGCGATGGAGGCGCATGACAACTAGTGGACGGTGTCCACCATCTGCATCAAGATCACGTCTCGTATAGCTGTTGCAGCCGCCTGGGTGGCTTCAGACAGGCTCATTGACATCAGTTTGGCGTCCGCTTCGGAGATACTGAACAGCACTGTGTTTTTTGCTGCTATTACCCCGGTTGTGGTGTCGGATTTAAGCTCATGCATTTTCAACCCGCCATCCAGAGCTTTGTTTACGCGTGAGGCTGCTTCTTCGGCGATCTGCTTTGCGGTCTTATCCCCGACCGCGGCTGGTCGATAGATAAGTTTTCCGGATAGAATAACGCTGGGCGCTTCGACCTCGCCGATTTTCTCCATTTTTACTTGGGCCTCTACAGCCTTGGTGGTTGCTCTACGGTTGATCGGGACGCCCAGTTTGTTCAACAGAGCTTTGGCATTTGCCACTCGTTCCGCATCGACAGGGTGAGATCTGAATATGCCCAGATCGACCAGTTCCGGGCGCTTTGCCAGCCTTTCCATAAAGGTCAGCAGCCCGACAGGGTTATACCCGGCCTCCATCGCATAAATGATAGCTCCCGCATCAGCATCCCTTTCCGCCTCCATCCCATAGCCGTTGAGCCTCGCTATTTTTACCAACTCAATTCCGCGTTGGATATTATAAACGTCGCTGGATCTTGCCCCGCTCATAATAGTTGCCAACAGCGCAATGGCCTCCCCTTTTTCGTAGGCAGATTGTTTTTTAATGAGATAGACCATATGATGATGCGACGCATGGACGACTTCGTGAGCCATTACCAATGCAAGCTCATCATCAGATTCGACGAAATCGAGCAAGCCTCTATAAACATATATGCGGCCGCTGGGCACGCAGAACGCGTTGACGTCTTTTTCCTCGATTATATCGAACGTATATTCAAACGGGGTGATGATCGAAGTTCCGTAGAGCGCGTCGATCTCTTTCTTGTTTGCCACGGCGGCCAGCTTCGCCCCGATCTCGCGGACTCGCTTCAGGTCTGCAGCTTTATCGCTCAGTTTATATTCTTTGACGACCTGAGCGGCGGCTTCGGCGCCCATCTTCTTCTCAGGTTCTCCGATTTCAGGCGGAGCCTTTCCCGCCACTGCGGGAAGAGAAAAACTGAGCACAAGCGCACTTATAAATATGACCGCGGCGAAAAGACGGATTTGGGGACTGTTGTATTTCATTAAAAGCATACTTCACCTCTTCGGCTGATCGCTCAACCAATCAAGGCATAACCATCTTATTATACCATGAGTATATAGTCGCTGAAATCTGTGGCATATTTCCCCATGCAAAACGCATACAAACTAGCTCATCTGGTATGGCACGCTTTGTGCATCTGCTAATACCTGATGGAAATACCAGTTTTGAGGTTGTGGGAACGGTATGCTGGTATCAGCGAAAGAACGTATGGAATTAAAGTCATGCGTGGAGGAATCGCATGGCTAAAATATCATTGTATTTAGTGACTCTGCTTTTGGGAAATCGGCTCCCCGGACCGGCTATCGAAGCTCTGCCTCAGCCCGTTCCAATCGTCGTTTCGGCGCAGCTCAACATCGAGGAGCGGCTGTTGGTGGATCTTGCCAACGCCGAGCGAGCGAAAGTCGGGCTTCATCCACTCAGGGTCAATGATACGCTCGTCCGGACTGCGCGACAGCATAGCGCAGAGATGTGGCAAAAGGACTATTTCGATCACTATTCCCCAACCGCCGGCATTCGCACGCCAAAGGATCGCTATCTTAGAGCGCTTGGCCGAACTCCCTCCTGGGCTGTAATCGGTGAAAATTTGTTCTATAGTTCGGTTTGTGATCCCCAACTCGCTAACCGGTGCTTAATGGACAGCTATGCCCACGCACAGAATATTCTGGGAAAGCAGTTCGATCAAATTGGGGTCGGAGTCTACGAAGCTCCGGATGGCAGGTTTTGGGTGACGCAGATGTTCTTATCGCAGGTGGATTGACCGGACAAACAAAACAAGGGATAATTAGTGAGCAGATGCCGCGGCGCCTCTGCTCTCTTTTTTGTCAAAAATTCTGGTGCATAGAGAAGGTTGGGCAGCCTGAATGCTTCTCGCGATTGATGTAGGAAATACTAATATCACATTTGCTGTCTTTGACGGTGAAAAAGTGGCGGCCGATTGGAGAATCGGCACGGTGGTTCGCCGCACAGGGGACGAGTATGCCGGTTTGCTGCTGGGTTTATTCGCGGCGCGCAATATGAAGCTCTCCGACGTCGAAGGGGTGATTATTTCGAGCGTCGTGCCGGCTGCTATAGATGCGCTGAAGCGCTTTTCACGCAACTACCTCCACATAGAAAACCCTGTCGTCTTCACCGTGGATATGGATCACGGGATCAACATACATTATAGCCCGCAAAGAGATGTCGGCGCAGACCGAATCGCAAACGCAGTGGCGGCGCATCAGAAATATCCCGGCCCGGTGATAGTGGTCGACCTTGGAACGGGGACCACCCTCGATGCCATATCGGCGGAGGGTGATTATCTGGGCGGGGCAATTGCTCCGGGAATTCAAGTCTCCCTCGATGCGCTATTTGCGCGGGCGGCAAAGCTCACGGGAGTAGCTCTGGTCGCGCCTGAAAAAGCTATCGGTAATACTACGGCATCGAGTCTGCAATCAGGGATCATTTTCGGCTTCGCGGGGATGGTGGATGCGCTGGTCGATAGATTTCAAAATGAAATCGGCGGCCCTGCAAAGGTTATAGCTACCGGCGGATTGGCGGAGGTGGTTGCGGGGCACAGCCGCACAATCGAAAGCTGCGACGAACTGCTCACGCTGGAAGGTCTGCGCATTATCTACGAACGTATAAAAGGCAAGGATTGAGTTTTAATCACATATCTTCTATGTTCTCTCCGTTTTACATCGGCAACATCAAAATTGACCCTCCGCTGATCCTGGCTCCTATGGCGGGCGTTACAAATCGTGCATTTAGAACGATGTGCAAGCAATCCGGCGGGTGTGGGCTTGTCACCACGGAAATGTTCAGTGCGTATGCCTGCAAATATCGTGACCCCGGCACAAATACCATGATCGACTGGATCGAAGAAGAGCGGCCGGTTTCGGCTCAGATCTTCGGCGGAGACCCCGAGACTGTGGCCATAGCGTCAAGGATGCTGCAGGAAGCGGGCGCCGACATAATCGACATCAATTTCGGCTGCCCGGTCCCCAAAGTCGCGAGAAGCGGATCCGGCGCAGCTTTGCTCAAAAACCTCGACACGGCTAGAGAAATCCTTATAGCAGCAAGGCAGGCGGTGACTGTTCCGCTTACCCTCAAGACACGCATTGGATGGAATATGGACGATCGCCAGGTTTTTAATCTGGCAAAGACCGCGGAAATATGTGGCGTCGATGCGATCAGTGTTCACGGTCGGGCGGCTGTGCAGGGATATTCAGGCACGGCGGATTGGGATATAATAGCCGAGGTGAAAAATTCCGTGCGAGTGCCGGTCATCGCCAATGGAGATGTATCAACCCCTTATGCTGCCGAAGAAGCGCTCGAGCGCACGGGCTGTGATGGTTTGATGATAGGCCGTGCCAGCCTCGGAGACCCTTGGATATTTAATCGGATCGCCGAATACCTGCGCACCGGCGCAATATTACCTTTGCCGACTGTAGGTGAAAAACTTGCCGCTGCTCGGCGGCATGCGGTGCTCTTGAGCGAATTGCTCGGCGAAAGGCGGGCAGCGAAGGAGATGCGCGGACATCTGGTGTGGTATGTCAAGGGAATGCCCGGTGCGCCAAGGCTGAGAGATCGACTTATGACGACGAAATCCATCGAAGAAATAGAGGAGGTATTGAATGAAGCGGGTAGTGAGCATCAGCCTGGGCGCGTCAAAACGTGACAGCGCTTCCCGGCTTGAACTCCTTGGCGAAACGTTCGATATCTCCCGAATTGGCACCGATGGCGATATGCTGCGTTTTGCGGAATTGATGCAAGAGCTTGACGGCGAGGTCGATGCGATAGGATTGGGAGGCATCGATCGATACGTCTGGGCGGAGAATAGACGTTATACGCTGCGCGATGCCGACAGATTAGCCAAAATCGCCAAAATCACTCCGGTAGTCGACGGAAGCGGAGTCAAGAACACTATCGAGCGTGAGACTATCGGGTATCTGCATAAGGAAAATCTGGCGGATTTTAGCGGATCCAAGGTGCTTATAGTATGCGCTGTGGATCGATTCGGTATGGCTCAAGCGATCGCAAAATACGCAAAGAAAGTAATCTACGGCGACCTTATGTTTAGCTTGAGGATTCCCATTCCAATGAAATCCTACGGCGCGGTGCGGTTCGCTGCAGCCGCTTTTATGCCTGTAATATGCCGCTTGCCGTTCAAATGGCTCTATCCGACCGGTTCAAAACAAGAGAGATCCAAACCGAGATATCTAAAATATTTTGACTGGGCGGATATAATAGTTGGGGATTTTCATTTTGTGAAGCGTGCGCTGCCGAGCGCGGAGTCAGGTTTGCTGGCGGGAAAGACACTAATAACAAACACGCTGACTCCACAAGACACGCTGCTGCTGGCCGAACACAAACTAGGCAGGTTTGTAACGTGCATGCCCGATCAAATGAAGTCGCCGGACGGCCGTTATTACGCAACCAACGTATTCGAGGGAGTGCTCATAACCCTGCTGGGCAAGAGACCCGAAGAAGTGCGCGCGGAAGACTATAATCCGCTGTTGGAAAGAATGAATTGGAAGCCGACCGTGGTCGACTTGCCGCGATAAACAATTTGATCAAAGATCGAGGGCTTGTTTTGGAAAGATTTGCATTTGTAATACACCCGCTATCCGCTAAAAAAGACGTTGCTCGTAAATATCCATTTGTTAAAGTCCTCCCGGAATCATGGGTGGAGTGGGGGATGAAGCATAAAAGCCCGATGGAGGTCTCCCACATCACAGGAATACGCTCGACCACCGGAGTGGAGGCGGAGGGATGGTTGGTAGGCTGCCCTCTAAGTCCAAACCTGATTATGACCATGCCTGTCGAGGAGGTCTACGAAAAAATCGCCGGGGCGATACGAATAGCCCAGCAGCGCGGCGCAAAAATAGTCGGTCTGGGGGCGCTGACATCGGTAGTGGGCGATGCGGGGGTGACTATCTCTCAAATGGTCGATATTCCCGTGACGACCGGCAACAGCTACACTATCGCGACGGCTGTCGAAGGCGCTTTGCAGGGGGCCGGGCTGCTTGGAATCGACCCAAACCAGGTGCGCGTTGCCGTAGTTGGCGCCACTGGCTCGATAGGAAAAACATGTGCCCATCTTTTGGCGGATAAATGCGCCGAAATCAAGCTGATAGGTCGCTCTGTCGATAAACTCGAGGGGCTGGCCGCTGAACTGTCCGCGAAAAACAATACTGCGGCGTCTGTGACAACCGATGTTGAAGAAGGCATTCGTGATGCGGACATAGTGGTCACAGTATCGAGCGCGGTTGACGCCATAATAGAACCGGGCTTCATCAAACCTGGCGCGGTGGTCTGCGATGTGGCCCGCCCACGCGACGTCGGCGAGAGTGTACGTCGAGAACGCGATGACGTTTTGATCATAGATGGAGGAGTGATCGATGTGCCTGGTGAGGTCAATTTCAACTTCAACTTTGGCTTTCCTCCGAAGACCGCATACGCGTGTATGAGTGAGACTATGATCCTCGCTTTGGAAGGCCGCTACGAAAACTATACCCTTGGTCGGGAGGTATCTGTGGATCAGGTGACTGAAATAAACGGCCTTGCCACGAAACATGGGTTTAAGCTCGCAGGATTCCGCAGCTTTGAGCGCGCTGTGAGCGAGGAACAGATCGGTCAGATCCGTAAAAACGCGGGAAGAGGTTGATGGGCGGGGTTTTCGCAGTGATTTTGGGCGTTGTCGCCGTCGGTGCGGCGCTGATCGCGTATATGCTTCTTTATGAGCAGTTCGACCTGCGCATCACCGAGCTTGAACTGAGCTTTCCCAATCTACCTGCCGCATTCGATGGCTACACTATTTTGCATCTTTCCGACCAGCACCTCACCAAGCTAGGCCTGCTCGAACGAAAGACGATGCAGATTGTCTCCAGCCGTGAAGTCGATGCGTGTTTTATCACTGGGGATGTTACGGCAGAGCCTCGCGCGTCGGATGTTTTTCGCCGAGTCTGCTCGGCAATCAAATCGCGGGATCCGATAGTTATGGTGCTGGGCAATTCAGAGCACAAACCGTGGTTGGATTCGGACATGCTGGCCGGCGCTTTGACCTTCGACGGCTTGAAGCTGCTTATCAACGAATCCACTACTTTCACCCGCAGCCGCGACAAAATCGCTGTAGTAGGCGTCGATGATGCTTATTATGGGCTATCAGACCTCGACGCTGCTTTTGCAGGGGTCAATGCAGATGATTTTGTGGTGTTTCTGACCCACACCCCCAGCATCACCCCTGATGCGATTGCTCGTGGAGCTGATCTTATCTTGGCCGGACACACCCACGGCGGTCAGGTGCGTTTTCCGTTTATAGGTGCAGTGTGGACGCATATGCACTCCAATCAGGCTTTGAACAGCGGGCTTTACGGGCCGGAAGACATATCGAAGCTGACCGGCATCGATGCTGGACAATCAAAACTGTTCATCAGCCGCGGTGTCGGGACCAGCCGGCTGCATATACGTTTTCTTTGCCCTCCGGAGGTTGTCTACATAACCCTGCGAAAGGCATAGTAGAAGGATTTAGAACAAGCCGGGCGGAAAGATATCAAAATGGCCACTCAAGGTGATGATAATATGCAAGACTCAGAGCATTTGACGTATTTTGCTCCCGCAGAGCGATATGGCGATGACGAAATTCGAGCGCAGCATCTGGCATTCTGCAAAGAGAAAGTGGCTGTAGGAATTTTGGAAGCCATGCCCGATCCGACGCTTGTAGTCAATGATAAACGGCAGATTGTCGCCTCCAACACTCTACTCCTCGATTCTGTTGGGATTCTGGATGTGGCGGATATTTTAGGTCTCCGTCCAGGGGAACTGATGGGCTGCATTCACTCCGATGAAATGCCCGGCGGCTGCGGCACAGCTCACGCATGCCGTGTTTGTGGCGCAGTGAAGGCTATTTTAGGCTGCTTTGCTGATTCGATAGATCGCTCGGAAGAGTGTCGCCTCTCCACCAACAATGAGCAAGAGGGCGGTTCGTTGGATGTCCTCGTTCACGCCAAGTGGATATCTTTGCCGAGCGGGCCGCATGCGGTCCTTGATTTGCGCGACATCAGTGCAGAGAAGCGGCGGCGCGTGCTGGAGCGGGTCTTTTTTCACGATGTGGTCAACACGGCTTCAGGTATCCGTGCGATTGCTGAGTTGATGAAAGACTATCCGCAGGCCATAGAAAAAGAAAGGTCGAAATACGAGCGCGACCTGTATAGCATGGCCGATCAGATGATCGAGGAAATCGTGGTGCAAAGGCAGTTGTTGGCGGCGGAGCAGTCGGAGTTGCAGACTTCGATCACCGACGTGAGAGTCTCTGAAATTGCTGAAGACGTTGTGAGATGGTATTCACATCATTCGGTCGCCAAAGACAAGAGTGTCATTATTGAAAAGGCTCCGGATTGCACGATTCGCACAGACAGGATGCTTTTGCGGCGGTGTCTGGGCAATGTCATCAAAAATGCGCTCGAGGCCACCTCGGCCGGCGGGGAAGTGATTGTAAGCGCCTGCGTGTCCGCTGATACTGCTGTGTTCACTATCACAAATCCCGGAGTCATGCCCGATCACGTCCAGCAGCAGATATTTAACAGATCGTTCAGCACTAAAGGCGGGCCGGGCCGTGGAATTGGGACATACAGTGTCAAGCTTTTTATGGAACGCTATCTTAAAGGCAGTGTTTCATTCACGAGCCAGGAGCCGCAGGGCACTTCATTTGTCTTGACTGTCCCGTGTGACCTAAGCATGAGCTGATATAATTCCGATAATTCTGCTGAGTCGCGACGAGGCTGAGTGTATGCGCAGCGCAGATTGTCGGAAGATTCCTTTTATTGGCGGGAATCATTGTTGTTTTACTAGCGTATATGCATGCGTCAGCCATCGGCGAGCTCTTCGGTTGACACGCTTATGTAAGGTCTTGTACAATGACGCTCGTACCGTAGAATATGAGTAGGAAGTGGACTGATGAGCGTGCCGAACCTTCAGGCGGCGTGGCACAGTTTTAAGGTGGGTGGAGATCTAAAGTCGCGAGATGCGCTGATTTCGCATTATGCGTATCTGGTGAAGATCACGGCTGGTAGAGTTGTCACCAGCCTGCCGCCGAACGTCGAACGCGACGACCTGATCAGCGCGGGTATTATCGGCTTGATCAAGGCGATCGATCAATTCGACACGAAGCGTGAAGTCAAGTTTGAAACCTACGCTATCGCGCTTGTTCGAGGAGCAATCCTTGAGATGCTGCGCGAAGAAGACTGGGTCCCGCGCTCGGTTCGGGAGAGGGTGAAAGCTCTCGAACGGACATATTTAGAACTTGAGGGCACGCTGGGCAGGCCGGCAACCGATGAAGAGGTTGCCGAAGCTATGGGGATCGAGATCGAAGCCTTCCACGCGCTGCTTGCGGATACAGGCAGGGCGTCGCTGCTGAGTCTCGATGACGCAGTTCTGTCGACTGATGGCAACGAGAAGATTCATTTGGCCGATGTTGTTCACGATGCCACGGCTGACACGTCGGCTGATGTGGAATCCGGGGCTGTGAAACAGTCATTAGGAGAAGGGGTCGACAGACTACCAGACAGGGAGCGTCTGGTTATAGCTCTCTACTATTATGAAGGACTTACGTTCAAAGAGATCGGCAAAATACTCGAGGTTTCTGAATCGAGGGTATATCAGCTTCATACTCAAGCGGTACTACGCCTGCGCGGCTACCTTCAGCGCGATTTGGCCTTGTTCCACTAAGCTGTCGCTGGAATCCCGGTGTACCTCGTCATGTCTAACCCACCAAAGGAGCACAACCCTATGCGCAGAATGAGATTTGGCCTGGTCGCGATATTGGCCGCCGTCGTTTTAATGTCGGCATTGGCTGGTTGCGGCAGAAAGGGACTTATCAACGTCAACGGCGAGAAAATCGCCAAAGATGAGTTCTATGCCAGGCTCGAACGAGTGCCGGTGCAGACCATCAAAGGCGGCAAACAAGTGACAATCCCGGCCGGACAGTATGTCATTGAGCAGATGATTACCGAGCGGCTGCTGACGCAGCTCTCGAAAAAAGAGAATGTTCCGGCAACAGACGAGCAGATCGAGGCGAAGCTGAAATATATCAAAGCTTCCAGCGGAGGCAATTTCCTGGCTCAGCTCAAACAGCAGGGAATATCTGAACAGGAATGGAAACGGCAGATGGCGCTGCAGCAGTCTGTGGTCAACTTGATTGGAAAAGACTCCAAAGTGACCGATGCCGATGTGAAAAAAGAATACGATATCGAACTGGCCAAACCCGCTTCACAGTTCAAGAAACCCGAAGCTGTCTTCATCAGCATGATTATGACTGAAAAGCCGGACGCAATTAACAAGGCATACGGCCTTCTGCAGGAGGGCCAGGAATTCGGCTCTGTCGCTTTGAAACTATCCGAGGACAAGGCGACTGCGGCAGGCCAGGGTCGAGTCGGCTGGGTCTCCAAAAATATGGACGTAGTTCCGCAGGCGATTCGGGGCGCTGCTTTCGAGACTGGCGTCGGAAAATATACCAAGCCGTTCCAGGTTAAAGACAAGAATCAGTCGGCTTGGGTTATCCTCAGAGCGGACAGCAAGCGCCCGGCGACCACCGATCGCTATGAAGACGTGAAGAGCATAATCAAAGAGCAGATGGCTATTAAGGCTGCCGACCGAAAACCATTCGACGATCTTCTTAAGGACTTCATCGGAGAATCCAAAATTGTTGTGAACGCTGAGCGTTATAAGACTATCCCTGAGATGCTGAAGAAAAACGCCGGAGTAGCCGCGGAAATCGCGGAAGGCAAAAAGGCTCCGGACGCGGACAAAAAAGACTGATTCTCTGACACTACGTTTAAGCCCTTGCCTGCCGGGCAAGGGCTTGCCCTTCAAAATGTATCCGAAACACGCTTACCCTCATTAGTTGACGGGAACCAATCACGTGTAAGAATGGGTATACTCATCCGGAGATCACGGGCACTTCTCAGGCTTCAACTCAATCGAAGAGGTCTCGTTGAATATTGATC
>LSQX01186845.1_pt1 | contig 23345 bp, 13 predicted proteins | sample 654561 | NCBI WGS metagenome assembly LSQX01 (sample SAMN04489861, study PRJNA283612) | anaerobic digester metagenome | isolation source: 4 biogas reactors fed with cattle manure at either 37C or 55C with and... | place: Denmark: Kongens Lyngby | collected 2014
ACTAAATGGTGAGTATATTAAGGCGCAAGCTTTGAGTTTATATATAAACAAAGCACCTGAAAAAACTATTGATAAAATGACATTTACTATAGAAGAGATGAATGAATTTGAATCCTTAAAACAGCTTATAAGAGGGTATGTCCGTGAGAATGTAGCAATGTTTATAACAGGCGAAAAGGATATTGAAAAAGATTGGGATAACTATCTTGATGAGTTAAACAGAATGGGATTAAATAAGATGTTAGACTTAGCTCAGACAGGTTATGATCGCTTTAATCAATCATAATAAGATGTAAAGAATGTAGTTTATATAAAAAATAATTTATACCGGAACAAAGGAAATCATTTGCTCCGGTATAACAAAAATTATTACATTATTAGAAAGTACAGAGGGTGGTGAACAGTTATGATTTCCGGAGAAACAAAAAGTACTTTAAAAGGGAAAAAACAGATATATTCGAATAAAAAGTCACAAAAACAACAATTGATAAATAATATAAAAATAAATTGGCAATTATATCTAATATTAATTATACCGGTATTATATGTCTTAATGTTTTCATATGTCCCAATGTTGGGAGTTCAAATAGGATTTAAGAATTATTCCGCAAAACTGGGGATATGGGGAAGCAAATGGGTTGGGTTCGATAATTTTAGTAAATTTTTTTCATATTATCAATTTAACAGAATAATGAAGAATACTATTGTTCTTTCCCTTTATCAACTAATAGCAAGTTTCCCATTATCAGTAATACTTGCGCTGTCACTTAATATTGTAAGAGGTAAAATGTACAAAAAAACAGTTCAAACCGTTACATATATGACACACTTTATTTCAACTGTTGTATTAGTAGGTATGATGATGCAGTTTTTCAATTTAAGAATTGGTATGTTTCCGAGATTACTACAGATGTTCGGAATTGAAGCGTTTGACGTATTAGGTTCACCTAAGGCTTTTCCACATCTTTATGTCTGGTCAGATGTGTGGAAAAATATGGGATGGGGGAGCATAGTATACTTGGCAGCATTATCTTCAGTTGACCCAGAACTACACGAAGCTGCTATTATTGACGGTGCTTCAAGGGCAAAACGTGTATGGCATATAGATATACCTTCTATATTGCCAACTATTGTAATCATGTTTATATTAAATGCGGGACGAATGATGAGTATAGGTTTTGAAAAAGCATATATAATGCAGAATGATTTAAATTTAAGAGCAAGTGAGATTATTTCAACATACGTTTACAAGGCGGGTTTAGGTAGTGAATTGGGTGTTGCAAATTTCTCATACGGAACTGCAATTGATTTGTTCAATTCATTTATCAACATAGGGTTACTATACACAGTGAATATGATATCAAAACGTTTTAGTGACGTAAGTCTTTGGTGAGGAGAATAAATAATGAGAACAAATAAAGTTAAGTTGGCCGGAACAGATAGAATATTTTATTATATTAATAATATTATTTTGTTTATACTGTTAGGAGTTGTTGCATTCCCATTGTTAAACATAATAGCGTCTTCTTTTTCATCAGGGAATGCAGTGGCATCAGGAAGAGTATCAATATTCCCGGTGGATTTCAGTATAGATGGATATAAAGCTGTTTTTGAAAACAAGGATATTATGAGGGGGTACATGAATACGATTATTTATACAGTATTCGGTACAATGTTTAATGTTTTTTTAACTATCACAGCGGCATATCCCCTTTCAAGGAGAAATCTGCCGGGTAAGCAATGGATTATGTTTATATTTACGTTTACAATGATTTTTAGCGGAGGTATGGTACCTACATACTTATTAGTTAGGGACTTAGGATTAATTGATAGTAGATTAGCAATGATATTACCGGCTGCATTATCTGCATATAATATGATAATTACGCGTACATTTTTTATGTCAAATATTCCTGACGAATTACTGGAAGCTTCGAAGATAGATGGTTCTTCGGATATAAAGTTTTTAATATCAATAGTTTTACCACTTTCTAAGCCTATTATTGCAGTAATTACTCTCTTCTACGCTGTACACCATTGGAATAGTTTTTTTAACGCATTTTTATATCTAAACAGTAGAGAGTATTTTCCATTGCAAATCATTTTACGTGAAATATTAATTCATAATTCAATTGATAGAGAGATGATAGTTGATACAGAATTACTTGCTTTTAAACAAGATATGGCAGATTTGATTAAATATGCATTAATAATGGTTGCAAGTGTGCCGCTTTGGTGCATGTATCCATTTATACAAAAATATTTTGTACAAGGTATTATGATAGGTTCTATTAAAGGATAGGAGGATAATTAATATGAAAAGAAAATGTATTATGCTTATTGTTATACTTGCTTTCAGTATTTTAATGACAATTTCAGTGTTTGCAGCTCCGAGTGATTATGTATATCAAGTTCGTTTTGACGATTTAAGCAAAAAAGAAGATATTGCATATCATGGAACGGGTGGTGGATGGAATATGAGTTTCATCACATTGGCAACAGACGAGTTTAGGGGAGAAACAGGAAAATCTTTTTTAGCTTCCGGACTAAGGCAGTACTATTGGAGGCAATACTTTAGCGGATATTTTAATGCTGCTGTGGAGCAACAGCCTAATGAGGTTTATGAGATGTCTGCATGGGTTAAGGTTGCTGATACTAATGAGTCTGAAGGGAGCCGTATGCTATTTGGACCATATATTGTTGGAGATAATACCAGTGTTCCATATCCTCCGAATTCATATGCAGATGTTGTAGTATCAAAAAACGATGGGTGGACTAAGCTTCAAACAACATATACTGTTACTCAAGCTAATCCTAATGTAAGGATAGCTGTTGAACCGCGTGGGAACCCATTTATAACAGATTATTATTTAGACGACATTGTTGCCTCAAAAAAGTACAGAGCTTTCTTTGATGATGTTCCAATATTGGGATTGTCCGGAGTTTCTACTGTTGACGGTGGAACTATAGCCATAGATTCCAATGAAAATCATATTGGGGAAGGTAAGAGTATTAGACATTCTTCAAGAAGTTCATTAAACAGTAAAGTAGTATTAAATAATCTTCTTAATAATTATGATAAATCTCCCGGAAGAGCTTATGATATATGGGCATGGGTAAAAATAAATGATAACAATTCAATTGACCAAGGGGAAATGATTTTAGCTGTTATGGATAATAACAATGAGGAAAATTATACAAAATCCAAACCGTTTGTCATTAATAAGGATGGATGGACTAAACTTGAGATGACATATATAATGCCTCAAAAAAGTGGAGATGTAATAACTCCACAAGGTATTGCTGTTACTCAGAATAGCGGCGAAATTATTGGACATATAAATGTAGATGATATTTGTATTTTGCCAATTGGTACCAAAAAAATATTTGATACTGATAATGATGTGCCCGATGATATAGTAGTAACCGGTGGAGGTATAGCTTCAATAAGTCGTGATTATCATAATCATGCAACCGGTGCTTCTCTTGCAGTTACTAATCGTACAGATGTAACAGATAGAATTGCTTTAGTAGAGCCAATTACCGAAGAAGAGTATGAATATAAAAAGCTTTATATTCTTAGAATGAATGTAATGTCTCCATATTCAGGTATAGTAAAACCATTTGTAGAATTCGAAGATGGGAAATTTATTTATGGTGATGAAATAAGCCTTGAACATCACTATTGGAAGGAAACGGTTCTTCCGGTAAGGTTGACGTCTGTGCCACAGTCTATTGGTATTGTACAAAGTGATGGACAGGTTTTGGATACAATATATGTAGATGATATATCATTTTTTGAAAGCAAATATTATGAAGAAACTTATATAATTAATGTAACACCTGATGAAACGGGAAATATCATCGTTGATGGTGTATTGAAATCAGGCAATGAAAATGCTACAATTAATATTAAAGTATTAAAGTCCGGTAAGACTTTAGATGACATCGATAATCCTTCTGCAATCTTAGTTAGTAAAGATGTTGTAGTTGATGCTGATAATATTTATAGCGTTTCACTTGATTGTACAGATACAGTTAATGTTAATACTGACTTAATATTAGTTATAGGTGGAATCAATAATTATCCTATATCATACATAGAGACTAGTTTTCAATACACAAACCCGATGGCAATCGGAAGAATTATGAACCAAATTGATGAGGTATCAAGCTCCGGGGAGATAAAAGACATCATAGAACAAGGCGGAGTATTTGAAGATTTAGGACTTAATGAAATATCTCTACCTGAGTTAAATAGTTACGACTTTGTTTATGATTATGTTTTTAAGCTTAATCCTTTCGGTGACGTAGTTGATTTTGTCGAAGCATTTCGTAAGGGTTGGTTAATAGCTTGCTTTAATGAAATAAGCGATGAAACTTTATTATTAAGAGTTCTAAAGGATAATGAACAAGCTTTGGGGATTTCCGAATATACTGCTTATAAAGCTACTTTTAAGGATTTATCGGATGAGTATAAAAGGAGTGTATTGACAGCCGCTGTATCTAAGACAGGAAACCCCAAATTTGAAGTTGAAGGGGATTTAATTGATTTTATTTGTTTTGAGAGCATAATAAAAGGAATTGAAAGCAGGGTTAATTACCTTTCTAAAATTCAAATTCTTATAGACAACAGTGAATATCTTGAAATTGATTTTTCCAAATATAACAATCTTGACACCAATGGTAAAACAATTGTGGGAACTGAACTTGCAGAATATGCTACATCAATAAGTAACTTGAATAGAATAAGTACTTATTTAGATGAACGCATTGTTGCTTATCAACAAACTAATGGACAACAACAGGGTATAGGTGGAGGAAGTTCAAGACCGGGGGGGACGGGAAACACCAGGGGAAGTACAGGTGGTACTTCAATAAGTGTATCTGATAGTCCGATTACACAAATAATTAATGAAGAAAAGATTAAAGTTTTTGCTGATATTGAAGAGGTCCAATGGGCAAAGGAAAGTATAAACAAGCTTGTTGCAAGAGGTGTGCTTAAAGGATATGAAGATGGCACATTCCGACCAAATCAAAAGGTTACAAGGGCAGAATTTGTTACAATGATTATCTCAATGTTTATGCTTACGGATGATACTGCAAATGCAGAATTTGAAGATATCAATAAAGAGGATTGGCATTATGTTTATGTTGCAACAGCACAAAAGCTGGGCATTATTTCCGGAGATGATGTGGGTAATTTTAATTCAAATGCAGAAATATCACGTGAGGACCTAGCGGTTATTTCATATAGATTGCTTGATAATATAGGAATAGACATACCATTATTATATGAAAAGATTTATTTTATTGATAGAGCAGAGATTAGTCCTTATGCCGAAGATGCTGTAGTTGCATTACAAAGAGCAGGTGTTATAAACGGTAATGATGAACAGAATTTTTTACCTAAGCATAGTGCAAGTCGTGCTGAGTGTACAAAGATACTTTGTGGATTACTTGGTTTGGATTGGTAATTGTAGGAGAGGAGAATGAGTTATGTCTAAAAGAATACTAACATTGATTATTTTGGGGATATTTTTATTAACACAAGTGTCATTTGTGACTGTAGCGAAGGAAGATAAGACAGTTTTCTACAATGATAACTTTGAATCAGGGATTATATACGGAAACATACCTACCGGAACTACTGCGCTGATATCAGATGAAGAGGTAATGGATGGTAATTATTCCTTAAAAATTTCGGGGGTTTCCAGAGCTACTGATGCAGGACCGCAATATGAGATTCTTCCCTATGTACAGCAAGGGCATACATATGAGATTAGTTATTGGGCAAAGGTTGAAAATAATCATCAGCCAATGCGAATAAAGACAACATTAAGAATAGGGTTGAATGGTAATACATATTATTCTAGTTTCCCCGGTTGGGTGGATATTAATCCTGATGGCTGGACACTAATAAGGGGCTCTTATACTATTGCAGAACCGATAGAAAACTATTCGGGGTTAAGGGCATATATAGAGGTTGCTTCCGAAGGACTTGGTACACCTTTTTTTATAGATGAGCTTATTATTAAGGATACAGTTGGAATTGTTCCTGAACAGACAGTGGTTGACATAGAGTTAACTAAGATTCCGGAAAATTTAATAGGAACCGAATATGCTCAAATAGCTGAAGTGTTGTCAGCTTTAGAAATCATTAATTTTAAGGATGAATTCATGCTTGATGAGAAAATGACACGTTTTGAATTCGGAACACTATTGGAGAAATTTAGTGCCCTGGAAACAATTACAAAACAGTTTATTAACTCCAATCCGGAAAGAGAAGCTACGTATGAAGATGTCTCTAGGGCTTTCGTTAATTTTTTGGGATATGATGTAATAGTAAAGCATAGTTCAAACAGAAATTATTTAACAATGGCAAATAATATAGGGTTGCTTAAGGGAACAAAAGCAAGGCTTGGAGAAACTGTAACAAATTCAGATATTTTAATGATGCTGTATAATATGACCGATATCGATATTCTCAGACCCATTACATTTGGCAACAGGGTAGAATACAAAACTGAGGATGGTGTGAGTATATACACGGTATTGTTTGATATATATAAGTCAATAGGGAGAGTAACCGGAAACACTAAAACAATGCTGAATTCTGAGAGTAAATTAAGAATCGATGAAGTAGAAATTGATGGTAAGGTTTATAAAACAGGTAATACTATGGCATCAGATTATCTTGCTTACAATGTAGTATATTATTATAAAACAGATAGTAATGGCAGAAACGAAGAATTACTTGCTATCTTTGATGATGATAATGATGTGATTACGATAGATTCTGCCAATATTATTTCATTTGAAAATGGAAGGTATAATTATGAGGATGAAACAGGTATAGAGAGAAGCATAAGTATTCCTGTTAACTCTAACATTATTTATAATGGAAAATATATTCAAAATATTACAGGAGATGACTTTATTCCTGTTGATGGGAAAATTACGTTTATTGATGCCGATTATGATGGTTCTTATGAGACTTTATTAATTGATAAAATCAATTATATGACTGTTAGGAGTGTTGATGTTTTTAAGACTGCTTTTTATGGAGATAAAGCTGAAAGATTAGAATTTAATCCATATAGCAAAGAGGTATATCTTAATATTCGCGATATAGGTGAGAAAATAGTAAAATTAAATGAGATAAAAGAGGAAGATGTACTTGAGATAAGAGAATCTCAAGGTGGAGAAAAAAGGATTATTGAAATAATAGTAGTAACTGAAACAGTAGAAGGAATAGTGTCAGAGGTTTCAATATCGGGTGACAGCATTTCATCTATTACTGTTGATAATGAAATATATATACTAACAAATAGCTATGCGAATTACTTGCATAACATATTATCCGAAAGGCCAAATCCCGGGAGTATGGTCAAAATAATGCTCAATTCCGAAGGGAAGGTGGTTAATCACAAGAATATTTTTAGCCTAAATGAACAATATGGATATTTAGTGAATGCATCAATAAATGAAAATGGCTTAGACAAAGCCCTTAAGATAAGAGTATTGAATATCAACGGTGAGATTGTAAATATGGTAGCTAATGATAAGATAACATTTGATGGTGCACAAGTTCTTAGTAATAGCACCGTAGTACAGAATACATTGTTTCAAAACTCAGTTGTGAAAAGACAAGTTATAGGATACAGGACGAATAGCAAAGGAGAAGTTATAATGCTTGATACCAAAAATGTTAATCAGGGTGAAGACGTAACATCATTAAGGGAGTTTTATAACACGGGCAGTACTGCAGTATCATATCAAACGAGAACAGAAAAAACATTCCTGGCACAATGTAATCTTACAGATAATACTGTTGTTTTTGGTGTGCCTTACTTTGATATAGATAACGATGATTTATATGTGGTAGGCGATTCTTCATTACTTGAAGAAGGCGCTACATATATGGTTGAAGGATATACAATAAGTGACCTTGATAATATTGCAGATATATTAGTTGTGAAAATGGATGGAGATTTCAGATTAACCGATTCAATCGGCAGCTTAATGGTGGTTAATAAAATCACTACAGCAGTAAATAAAGAAGGAGAAACAAGACTTAGATTCAGGGGCTTAGTAAATGGAGTAGAAGACACAATTTTAATAGACGATCAAACTTCAGAACGCATAGCGTATCAAATACAACAAGGTGATATTGTCAGATACAGGCTTGGTATAAATGGTGAGCTTACAATAAAAGATGCAGATTCATCTTTGGTGACAAATTTTCAGCATGTTGCTACAGTATCAGGAGGAAAGCCCCAGCTTTTGATAACTAATAAGACTTCATATACAGGAAGCATGTATCTTGTAACAGGTACAGTTTTAAAACAAAAGTCGGGATATATGTGGGTAGAAACAACTGATGGAACTACAATAGCAATATCACCGAATAAGTTCAAAACTGCTAAATATGATAATACAAGGAACCAATACCATGTAGGTCTTGCCAGTGCAATTATCGATAAAGAAATAGACCCTGTAAGCCCATCAATAGTGCTTATAAGAATGAGAGCCAGGTACGCAGCCGAATTAATTATATATTGAAAATGAAACTAATTAATATCTAAGGGGGAATAAAAATGTTAAATAAGTTATTAATATTTATGCTATGTATCAGTATGTGTATCTCCAATATTAGTGTATACGCAAATCAGGGTAGATATACGCTTGATGAACTGTTAACTACACCGATTCTTCAAAGAGGAGATGAATTGACACCAAAGAATTGGACTTCAATTATTCGTCCTGACGGTTATGCAACAATTGAAAAGGTAGAGGTTACAGGAGAAGACTTTACTGAAGCGGTTCAGGTAAAGGTATCACAAAGAGGTAATAATAATTGGGCATCACAATTATGGGTAGACATGGATACGAAAAGTATAAAAACCGGTGATATAGTATTGGTTGCATATAAGATAAAGCCAATTGAAACTTCTGATGAGACCGCAATGGTCCGTTTAGGAGTATATGTGAGACCAACGGGGACTTCTTCAAACAGGTCAGCGGCTCCATTCGAATCTCCTGTAACGGATGAGTGGGTCCAAGAATTCGGAGTTGGAAGAATTACTGATTCCGGTAACGACAGCGGTGTCATTTGTATGCATGTAGGTCATGCTATTCAGACATTTCAAATAGCTGATTTAAGGGTTATTAATTTTGGAACAAAGATACCATTGGAACAATTTCCGGAAAAGGAAATCAAGTGGCATGGTATGGAGGAAGATGCAAAATGGAGAAAAGAAGCACTTGAAAGAATAGAAAAGATTAGAAAATCAGATATCGAAGTAAATGTTGTGGACGCCGCCGGTAATCCAATTCAAAATGCAAATATTTCTGTAGAACAGCAAAGGCATGCTTTTGGACATGGGTCGCTGTTAAGTGTTTCTCGTTTTAAAGAAAACAACCAGGAAAGAAAACAGAAGTATTTAGATTTATTCTTATCTATGTTTAATCTTTCGGGCTTTGAAAATGCTATGAAAATGCATCAAATTGAGACATCAGCTAATGATATAGATAATATGCTTACATGGTTGGAAGAGCATGATACCCCTTCAAGGGGACATGTTTTTATATGGAAAATAAGTCAATTACCTAATCAGAATATTGCAAACGACTCTGAGGAATTAAGAAAATTCTTGATAGACCATATAACCAAATATGCTGATAGATATAAAGAAAGAATATTAACATGGGATGTAGCAAATGAGCAAATACCAAATCCTCAATTTATTAATATAGTTGGAAAAGACGAAATGATTAATTGGTTTAAAGCAGCAAGAGAAAATGACCCATATGCAAGGCTTGCACTAACCGATTATGGTATACTCGGCGGTGATATTGGGAAAAGAGATGCATTTTATGACATGATAAAATTTCTTGTCGATAAGGATGCTGAGATTGATGTTATAGGAATGCAAGGTCACGTCGGAACAGCTGCATATCCTGAAAATGTTCTAAGGGTATTGGACAGGTTTGCCGGGTTCGGGCTCGATATAGAAATTACGGAATTTACTATCGGGATAGCAGATGAAGAAAAGCAAGGAATGTTTGTGAAGGATTTTCTAACAGCTGTCTACAGTCACCCCGCTGTATCATCAATTCTTACATGGGGTTTTATAGAGGGTTCAATAAACGAACATAATGCGGCAATGGTGCGTTCTGATTTTTCATTAAAACCAAGTGGCGAAGCCTGGATGGATTTATTATTTAATAAATGGTGGACTAATGAGGAAGGAACGACAGGAATTGACGGTAGATTTTTAACTCGTGCATATCACGGGAAACAAAAGATTACCGTTGAAATTGATGGGAAACAAGCAAATGAAATATTAGATATAGATTTCAAAGGCAAGAAAATTACAGCCGTATATAACGGAAATGAGATATCTTTTAATAATCCCGAAGTTTATGAGGATTTACCTGAGCCTGATAAAAAGTTAAGAATAGTAAATGAAGTATCTGAAAAGGATGCTGATGAAGATGATAATAAAGAACCTGAAGAAAAAGTCTATTCCGGTCCAAAGGATATAGAATTTCACTGGGCGAGGGGATATGTAGAAAAGATGATAAGTATAGGTATTGTAAGCGGATATGACGATGGCACATTTAGACCTGAGAATAATGTTAATGTTGATGGGTTTATAAAAATGTGTGTTGCTGCAGGAGGATATAAAGTAACGAATTCTCCGGGCTATTGGGGAGACAGTTGGATAGATAAAGCTATAGATTTAGGATATATCAAAAAAGGAGATTTTGATTCTTATCAAAGAGCTATAAGTCGTGAGGAGATTGCCTTCATTGTATCAAACATTTTAAATGACAAGCATGGTGAGCTAGGGTTGATACCATCTGATATTGAGGATGCTAAAAAGGAATACAAAGATAGCATAGAAAAAATGTGTTCGTTAGGTATTATAAACGGATATGAAGATGGAAGTTTCAGACCTAAAAACAATGCTACACGAGCAGAAAGTGTCGTAATTATAGAAAGAATACTTAATGTGAAGTAAAAAAAGATTGATTGGAGCTCATTTAATTTACTTGGTGAATATTACGGAAAAAGCCTTGTAACTTCACTATTTGGAATAATATTCATCAAAGACACACACGATTAATCAAGCTTAATTATTAATGCTTCATAGGAGGGAATGTTAGAATAATGAAAAGGTTTGTTGCTTTAGTGCTGTGCTTTACAATTATGAGCTTAGGATTAGTTATATATGCAGAAGATGACACATATACAATTGAAGAAATTTTGGGGCATCTTTCAGATAACTATGGTACACGGCTAGATATTAATTATGTGACAACATACGGTTCTAATATAAGAGTTAATGAGAGTAATGGGATTATTAACATGAGGATTACCCAATTAGGGGATCGTGTGTTTTCTCAGCAGGCAAAATATAATGTGAGTGGTGGAAATATCAATAAAGATGATATTGTATTTATGTCTTATAAAGTACGTGCAATATCAAGTGAAGATATTTCGGAAAGGGGACTTGGCTATACAAGATTTCGTGTAAATAACGATTCACAAGATATTCTGGGTACTAATTTTTTTGCACCTGTAGGTGAGGGTTGGGTGCAATATTATAAGGCGGTACCATCTGCTTATAGTTATACTGAATCTGCGAACCTCTTTTTTATACTTGGTTTGTCTGTTCAGGAAATTGAAGTTAAAGACATGTCCATAATTAATTTTGGGAATTCATTAGATTTGGATAGATTCCCTAAGATGAGTAAAGATTATGAAGGAATTAAAGAGAATGCACATTGGAGAATAGAAGCAAATAAGCGGATAGAAGAAATTAGGAAATCTGATATTACAATTAATATCACTGACAATAAAGGTAATCCTGTTAATGGAGTGGAGGTTAATGTAAATCAGAAAAAGCATAAGTATGCTTTTGGTTCGATTATGAGTATAACGAGGTTTTATGATACAAATGAGCAAAGACGCGATGCATACCTGGAGCGTTTTAAACAAATGTTCAACAGAACAGGTTTTGAAAATGCAATGAAGTATCATCGAATAGAGGAAAATGAAGATAACATAGAAGGTATTCTCAATTGGGCACAAGAAAACAATATGGATGTACGTGGTCACACTCTTATATGGCTATATAATCATTTAACAGAAGAAGAGAAACAATTAGTCAATGAAGAACCTGAAGCATTGAGAGGTATTCTCGCAAACCATGTTGATAAATATACTGAGAAGTATAGTGGGAGAATAGCAAGCTGGGATGTCGTTAATGAGGTTAATACTAATCGAGAGTTTGTTAATATTCTTGGGCAGGAAGAATTAATAAACTGGTTTAACATTGCCGGAGAAAATGACCCTAATGCTAGTCTTGTTCTGAATGATTACGGTATATTGTCTTATGATAATGCAAAGCAGAATTTTCATTATGATATGGCGAAATATCTTCTGGATAACGGAGCACCGATTACTACAATAGGAATGCAGGCACATATTGGGGCAGCAGTATCTCCTGAAAGGATAATCTATGTTCTAGATAAGTTTTCAGATTTAGGATTGGATATAGAGATTACAGAATTCACTTATGAAGATGAAGATGAAGAGTTTCAGGCAAAGTATATGAGAGATTTTATGACTGCAGTATTCAGTCATCCGTCAACATCCTCTTTTTTCTTATGGGGATTTGCAGAAGGTTTAATTGGACGCAGATCTGCTGCATTATGCCGGAGTGATTTATCGTTTAAACCTAACGGCGAAGTTTGGATGGATTTAATTTATAATCAATGGTGGACAAACGAAAGTGGTGAAACAGATGATAAAGGTATATATGAAACAAGAGCATTTCATGGTACCCATGAAATAACCGTTGAAAAAGATGGGGCTATAGGTGTATTTGAAATAGAACATGAAGCATCGCCAAAGGAATTAAATATTGTATTTAAAGATAATGTTTTTATTATTGAAGAAAATGATAAAGAATACAATTATATTGAAGGGTTAAATCTGATTATAGATAGAGAAAACAGAGTTGTAAAAATAACCGGAGATGATAACTTCTTAGGTGCGGAGGAAATGACTATATTAATAACAGATGCAAATGAAGAAATTGTATACCTCGACCAAATAACCAGAGATTCTGATGATGGAAGTTTTGATTTTGAAATACCTTTATCAAACTTTTTACAAGAAGGAAGTCAATACTTAATAAAAATAGGAAATCAGTCACAAGAATGTGTAAGATTATGGATTGATAGTTCTTTAGAAATGACAGCCCTTAATATAAATAAGGTGATTTTTAAGAATTCATCGAGTGAAGAAATAGAATCCTTAGATGAGTTAGGAAGTCAGGAAGAGATTTCTATAGAGGTAAGCATACATTCAAAGGAAGAACAGGTTATGCTTGTTGGAGTTTATGATTCAGAAGATAGTCTGGTTAAAATAATAATGGCAGACAGCCTTGGGGAGAATAATGGAGATATTACATTTAATACCTCAATAGTCAATGATATTAGTTACTCCTATATTAAACTCTTTTTATGGGATAGCTTAATAAACATAAGACCGTTTGCTTCCGCTATTATATTTGATTGATGCTTTGACACCACAGCAATAAGAATATTCAATATGGTGGTTAATAATGAATAAGTTATTTGAAAAACTTAATAATTTCACTCTTTTTCAAAAAATGGCATTAATATATGTTACGTGTATAATAATACCGTTATGTGTTATTGGTGTGTTTTATTATAATGTGACTATTAAAAAAATAGAAATAGAGCGTGAAAAAGATATAAATTTTCTGCTTAATAAAGCAAAGGAAAATATTCAAAATCACATTTATCAGCCTTTATTATGGACAAGCAGGTTATGTATGGATGAAACTCTTTATGATTTATTAACCTATGAATATGATAGTTATTCGGGAAGGCGAAAGGTACTAGATTATATTGATAATATTATTAGTTATCCCCTATATGGAGATGGCATCTCAAAGGTTGAAGTATATTCGGATAATATGACGCTTCATTCCGGTATAACACTAAAAAAAATAGACAGATGGGCAACAGATAGAGAGTGGTATAAAAAAAATAAGTCAAATAATACTGATGTATCAATTATATCCTATGATGTTTTTTTTGAAGACAGTAATGTAGGGACTAGATATCTTTCGATTATACAGAATATGAATTTCTACTCCGAATATGACGGAGAAAAATTTGTTAAACTTGATATAAACGTAGATTTTTTCAAGTCTATTCTTAAGGATTTGAACATTGACGGCACAGTATTTCTGGTAGATGAAAATGATAAAGTTATAACTCATACCAATACAAACAATATTTATCCCGAATGTATAGATGCAACATATAAAGTAGAGCTTGATTTTAATGATTTAAACGGTTGGAAAATAGTGGCGGAGTCGAAAAAACTTACAATAGGAAAAACTCATTTAAGCGATATTATTACATTTTTAATAATCATGATGCTCATAACAGCGTTTACATTTATTGTAATATATATGGTTTCAAAATCAATTACCGGTCGTTTTAAAAAGTTAACTGAGTGTATGAATAAGATGGAAAATCAAATGTTTGAGCCAATACCCGAGGATGGCATGGGTAGTGATGAAATTGCAGTTTTAATAAATGGGATGAATAAGCTTACAATAAAAACAAGACAATTGATAGAAGATGTTTACAGGTCTGAGATAAGGCAGAATATGATTGAGATAGAAAAGAGGCAGGCAGAACTAAATGCCATGCAAAGCCAGATAAATCCTCATTTTTTATTCAATACTCTTGAAACAATCCGGTTGAAGTCCCTTAAAAAGAAAGAAGTTGAGACTGGAGATATAATCAAATACCTTTCAAAAATGTTTCGCAGAATGATAAGTTGGGGTGAAGATATAATAAAGTTTTCTGAAGAATTGGAATGTATAGACGAATATCTGAAAATACAAAAATACAGGTTTGGAAGTGAGCTTAAAATAATTAAAAATATAGACGAGGACTGCTTATGCTGTACGCTTCCCAAAATGGTTCTTCAAGTATTTGTTGAAAATGCTTGTGTTCACGGAGCTGAGAGTGTTACGGGAGAAAAAAAAATAAAAATAGATATTAAATGTGAAAGAGATATGCTGGTGTTCATGATTGAAGACAATGGAATTGGCATTGATAAAAGAACAATAGAAACTATTCTAAGCGGTGAAAGTGAAAAAGGGAAGAATATAGGGACGAGTAATGCCATAAACAGACTTAAGTATTATTATAATGGCAGATTCAAAATAAATATTGATTCGATTAAAGGAAAAATGACCAGAGTAGTTATCGAGATACCACAAAAGGAAATTTCCTATGGATAACCGGTAGGGGTGGACGACCCTGTCCGCCCGAAATGATATATGCTCAATCACTGTCGGACAGAGTTGTCCGTGCTACGATGCACAAAAGGTTGTCCGTTAGGGTGAGATTTGTTCTGTATTCTAATCTTTAAAGTAGTAAGGTGGGGTGTTAATGTTAAGCGTTTTAATTGTTGATGATGAATTAAGTATACGCGAATGTTTGGAGTATGTTATTAATTGGGAAGAATGCGGTTTTAACATAATAGGCACAGCTTCGAATGGGATTGAGGCACTAGAGAAAATAAAAGAAAAGAGACCCGATTTAATTATTACAGATATAAAAATGCCTATTATGGGAGGACTGGAATTAATTGAGAAGGCACATGAATTGTATAAAAATACTAAGTTTATTGTCTTAAGTGGTTATGATGAATTTGATTTTGCTAAGAAAGCTATAAAACTAAAGGTCAACGGATATTTGCTTAAACCGGTTGAAGAAGATGAATTAATTAATCTTTTAAGAGAAGTAAAAAAAGATGTAGAAATAACAAAACAAAATAAAACAATATACTTGCGTCATATTGTTCAAATAATGACTGCCGGATTATATACAAAAGATATGTACCCTCAATATGATGAAGAAAAAATGTTTCGCAAACAAAATAAATTATACTATATATCCGTAGAAATCGATGAAGAAGAAGATGTGTTTAGAATGGTAAAGCCCAGTAAAGAGGATAAAAGTTTATCAGAGGTTATAAAGCATATTACTGAATACATTGGTTATAGTTATGAGTTTTGCATTGAAAAAACCGGGGTATCATCATGCGGCATATTGGCTTGGGAAGATTTGCTTAAAAATTTTGGGGTTAATATTTCTTCATTTGTAAAAGCAATTCAAAATAGAATAGAAATAAATCTTAATAAAAAGGTAAGTGTTATGGCTGGCAAAATGGTAAGTAATTGTTATGATATTTATTTGTCTAAACAGAGTATAGAATTATGTAAGAAACATAAGTTTTATACAGGCATTGGTTCTCGACTAGAATATGATAAGATTACTAGAATTCCTTTTTGCAACTATCTTGAAGATTCAACTTCTATAGAAGAATTAGTACAAGCAACTGTAAAATCGTCAAAACAAGAGATATATGATGCAGTTGATAAACTGTGTAATAAGATGCAGGAAAATAGTCTTTCGCCTGATTCGTTAAAAATATACATTAATAGTTTAACAATGGACTTTATTAGTGAAATAGATGAGCTTGGGGGTAACAAAGAAACCATACTGCTTAAGTTTAATCTGCTAAATAAGGTAAACAATTTAGATATTTTTAATGTTAATGAGTTTTTAAAAAAGCAGTGTGTGGAAACAGGAAAATACATTACTCTTTTGCGAAAAAAACGTTCATCAGGAATTATAGGTGAAATCATAGACTATATTTGTGACAATTGTGATAAGGATATTAACCTTAAAAGAATTTCTGAAGAATACCATTTTAATACATGTTATTTAGGGCAGCTTTTCAAAAAGAAAGTAGGCGTTAATTTTAATACATTTTTATTAGGAGTACGTATTTCAAAGGCGAAAAAGCTTCTTGCGAATACAGACTTAAAGATTTTTGAAATATCTGATATGGTTGGGTTTAAAGATCCTAATTATTTCTGTGTTAAGTTTTTAGAGTCAGAAAAGGTATCGCCCAGCAAATATAGAGAAGAAAATCTTATTGATAATCTAAGGAAGGAGGATTATTTAAATTCGAGTTTAGGTAGTTGACACACTATAGCAGACATAGGCAAAATTTTCACAGAAACATATATAATTATTCTAGTGACGGATTTGCAAGTATTTACTATTATTAAGGGAGAAAAACGAATGGAATTACAATTCCAAATATTTTTTATGAGGTGATTATATGAAAAGGAATATGAAGGTTATGTGTTTGGTTTTGGCAGTGTTTTTCATTATAACCATATCTGCATTTGCAGATAACTATAAGGTATTGCCTGTAAGTGAGGATTTTAGCAGTTTGTCATTATCGTCAGTGAATATTTATAATTGGTCGAGGGGAAACACTAGCGCTCCTGCTTATGATGGTACAGTACCGGGAAGGCTTTCTCTTTTTGGACGTGATAATAATGATTCAATGCGGTTTTTAAGAGGTACTACGGCTGCGGGTTTTGGTGGAAAAAAGATTGAAGATAAGTCTTTTCATTTAAAATCGACGCAAGACTATACAGCAACAGCTACTTTATTTGCTGATGTGCGATTTGGTTCACAAGATAGTTCAGATGTAAATGATGCTACATATTTTACTACCCCTCTCGTTTTTGAGTTTAGCTACTTTTCAAAGGGAAATGACAATTATTTATGCTTAAATCTATATGGTAACAAAGCTGATGGTTCAAGTGCTAATTCCATGCAACCTTTAATAGTAAGAAGTGATACTCTTAATTTTTTTTCAACAGGGACATCGTATACTTTTGAAAAAGGAAGATGGTATAATATCGCTATTCAATACTATCCTGTTCCTGTAGAAAACATTCCGGCAGGGCGGGGGTATATTTATGTTAACGGTGAACTCAAAGGTTATAACTCCGTTGCAGCTTCGAATGTTATAGCACAAGCAACTCGTGCCAGACTGGATTTCAGATCCGGTTCAGTAAGCACTGCAAATCCTTATGATGAGGATGGTTTTCAGCTTGTATTAGATGATTTTAAAGTTTATGAGGGATTATATAATACCACTAATGTAAAAGCAGCAGTTACTGCAAATCAAGGCAGTGGTATTATAGTTGATGATATAGAAAAAGTTATTGAAGTTCCTGCAGGAATGACTGCAGGTGAAGTTATAGAAGGATTGACAGAGCAAACAGGTGGTTCTATAAGGGTATATTCAAGCATTGATGAAATTGCTGTATGTGTAGATTCAACAACTGAACCTGAAGACATGGCTTTTTCTAATGATGTTTTACTATCATCAGACAATGTGCTGGTTGCAGAAAATGCAGCTGAGAATTGCTATGAATACTACACAATAGAGGTTTCAGGAGGTCTGTCAGTTAGACAGGGCGGATTATCACTTAATGATACATTTACACTGAATGAAGATTTAGTTGCAGCATTATCTGAAACCCTTGATGCAGATGCAAGTGAAGAGATGAGCAGAGTTCTTTTAGCTGGGCTTTATGACGGTAACGGGAAACTATTAAAAGTTGTTGCTGATAGTGTTGATATAGAACCAGGGAATACCGAAACATTAAGAGTTACAATAGAAAAGGGTGTTTTTTCTAGTATTACCGATAATGCTACCATAAAGATATTTATTTGGGAGGATATGATAGATATAAAACCTGTTCTTGGTGTAACTACTTTATCATATTAGGCTTCTATGATAATAGAATAAAAATTTAAGTTAAGCTTAGTCATGTTTTTCTTGATTGACTGAGTTTAACTAATTTGATGAACTTACTTAAAATAAATTAATGGAGAAGAGTATAAATGAGAGTATTAGCAATAATGTGTCATCCTGATGATATGGAACTTGGATGTTCGGGAACTTTGATAAGGTATAAAAAACAAGGGAATGATGTAATTGTTTGCCATGCAGCAAACGGTAATATGGGACATGTGGAAATTATGCCGGATGAGCTCCGTAAAATAAGAATTGGAGAGGCGAAAAAGGCGGCAGATATGGCAGGGTTTGAAGTGCTTACGGCAGATATTGGTGATTTAACTGTTAATTCCGCAAATGAAGAACAACTTAAAAAAATAGTGAGGATTATTCGTTATGCAAAACCGGATATTGTTATAACACATAGCCCGAATGACTACTGCAGTGATCATGTGGAAGTTTCTAAGCTTGTGTTTAACGGATCATTTTCAGCCTCATGTCCCCATTTTATGCCTGAGCTTGGGGAAGCAACACCGGTAATGCCAATTTTTTATTCGGATACGAGCAGAAGCATTAATTTTATTCCGACAGAATATGTTGACATAACCGAAGAAATGGATTTAAAAGAAGCAATGCTTGCTTGCCATGAGAGCCAGATTAAATGGCTAAGTGATCATGCTGGGGTTAATGTTATTGAGGTACAGAGAATAAGAGCAGCTCATAGAGGAAGTCAGTGCGGAGTAAAATATGCAGAAGCCTTTAATCAACTTTTGACTACTCAGCGAATCAGGACATATAGATTGTTACCATAAAGTATATGAGGATGTATGTATTAGAAATGAAGAATTATTGGCAAAGAGTATTAGTGTAGATGCTCTGAGCTTCGAAGCTTAACGACTGGAAAATCATTCTTTACTTAAAGCTTACGCATTTATCATACGGATATTACTTGTTGAGGGAGGATAAATCTATGAAATTTATAATTGGAGTTGATTTGGAAGGAATTGCATGTGTTGTGGGTGAAAGTAATACTAAATTATCGAACACCCGAAATTATGAATTTACTTGTCGGCAGGCAGTGAGGGAAGTAAATGCAGCAGCACGAGCACTCTTTGATTGCGGTGCAGAGCAGGTAATAGTATGGGATAATCATGGAGACAGACCAAACCTGAATTATGATGATTTAGATTATAGATGTGATATTCTATTGGGTTTAGGAGCAAAACATAGATGGGCGTGCATTGATGAGAGCTTTACAGGAGTTTTATTAATAGGATATCATTCTAAGGATAATACTTTGAATGCAGTTTTACCACATACTTATAATGGTGACCACCAATGGGTGAAGGTAAACGGTGTTGAAGTTGGTGAGATGGAGATAGATGCAGCTGTTGCAGGTGAATATGATGTGCCTATTATTTTTGTTTCAAGTGATGAAGCAGGAATAAAAGAAGCAAAAAGTTTTATGCCTTGGATTGAAACAGTAACAACTAAAAAGGCATTTGCACGAAATATGGCATTATCTAAAAACCCCAAAAAAGTTGCAGAGGAGATATATGAAGCAACAAGTACTGCAATATCAAAATTAAAACATATGAAACCTTTTGTTTTTGAAAACCCGATAAATCTTGAAATTCGTTTTAGAAGACCTGAAGTGGCACAACAAAGAGTAAATGAGGGTAAAAGCATATGGAGTTATAAGGAACCATATGTTTTGGAGTGCAACATTGATAAGATAAGCGATTATTTTTAAAAGCAGATTAATAAGGAGTAGTTAATATAATGAAAAAGAAATACTTAAGCAATATTATTGCTAAAATGACCTTAGAGCAAAAAATAGGTTCCGTACTAACACTTGGCTTTACCGGAACTGTGGCAAGACAACATATTTATGATTATATTAATAAATATCATTGTGGCGGCTTAAGGTTGACGCCACGATTAAGAACTTTCGGAAGTTATATTGACCCTAAGAGTGGAAAAACAATTGTGAATCTAGAAGATGATAAGGGTTATAAAAAAGGAGTTAATTCCCCTTCTGCAACTGTTTCAGAATATAAGAAGATTTTAGATGAGTTTCAAGAAATAGCTATGAGCAGACCACTTGGAATACCTCTTCATTTTTCTTATGATCAAGAAGGGGGAACAAGTGCGGATATAAGATTTGCAGGAGTTAGGATTTTCCCTAAACCTATGGGGATAAGGGCAACAGGAGATAGCAAGTTAGCGTATGAGGTTGCAAAAGCAGTAGCAAGGCAAAGTCGAGCAATAGGTTTTAATTGGGTGCACTCACCTGTTTTGGATGTTAATGTAGAACCACTGAATCCTGAAATATATACAAGGGCATATTCTGACATCGCACAAGAAGTTGCAGAGTATTCAATACAATCATGCAAAGGCTTTAAAGATGTCGGCGTAATTGCTACAGGAAAGCATTTCCCGGGTAGGGGGGATTCACCAGTGGATGCTCATTATGAGCTTCCAATTATTAATGTAGATAAAGACACATTATGGGAAAGAGAGCTCTTACCATACAGAGAACTAATAAAACAAAAGTTGCTTCCTTCTATTATGTTAGCTCATAGTATATTCCCGGCAATTGACGAAGATAATGTAGCAACAGTCTCTAAAAAAATAGTAACTGGGTTATTGCGTGATAAGATGGGATTTAATGGTGTCATAACTACCGACAGCATGACGATGGGTGCTTTAGCTACAAGGTATGGTGTTGCAAATGCTTGTGCTATGTCACTTGAAGCGGGTGCAGACCTTGTACTTATGAAAGCTGAAAATAGCTTGGTAGATGATGTTTTCAAAACTATAAAACAATTTGTTGTTGAAGGCAGGATTGCGGAGGCAGAGTTAAATGAAAAGGTTTATAGGATTCTTAATGTAAAGCATGAGTATGGACTGTTTTCACATGGGAATAATTGGAGCGAAAGACCTGAAGAAGCTATTAATGATTCACAGATTATATCTTTATCTAAGTTAGTCGCTAAAAAGTCAGTATTAATAGAAAAAAATAATGATAATATTTTGCCGTTTCCAAAAGATAAAAAGATACTAATAGTTGAACAAATAAATAACACCCCAAATAATTCGGAGTGGCATCCGGGTCTTCTTTTTAAAAATTGTATGAAATATAATAAGAATGTATCTTATTTGGAAGTGTCTTATACTTTCGATGAAGAAGATAAGGAAAGAATTAAAGAAAAAATTAATGATTATGATTTTATTATATTAACTAATTACTTTATAAGAGGTAATTTGACGAATAATGAATTTATTGATAGCATATTAAGGGAAAAATCAAGAAATATAATTGTCATAACTAATACACCATATGCTTTATCTATCCCAAAAGAAGCAGAGAATGTTATTATTACCTTTGCTACTTCACCGGATAATATTGAAGTTGTTGCAGGAGTATTGTTTGGAGAAATATTACCTGAAGGAGAAATGCCGATTAGTAATGCTCGTTAGATACTCAATAGGTTATTATAGATGATAATTGATTAGTTAATAGAGGGAGATGAAATATGAAATATTTAATTGGAGTTGACTTGGAGGGGGTTTCTTGTGTTGTAGGGGAACCAAATATGACTCTTACAGGTTCTTCTGGATATGAGTTTGCACGAATTCAGGCTACAAGAGAAGCTAATGCGGCTGCAAGGGCACTTTTTGACAGTGGCGCAGAACAAGTAATAGTGTGGGATAATCATGGGGGTGGTAATAGTCTTATTTATGATGACCTAGATGAAAGGTGCGATATTTTAAACGGTTCAGGTGCTAAACATCGTTGGGCGCCTCTGGATAAAAACTTTGCGGGTGTTTTATTGATAGGTTATCATGCTAAGGACAACACGCAAAACTCCGTGCTTGCTCATACATATAATTCTAAAGAATATCAATGGATAAAGATTAACAATGTGGAAGTAGGGGAAATGGCTGTGGATGCAGCTGTTGCAGGTGAATTAGGCGTGCCTGTTATTTTTGTTTCCAGCGATGCAGAGGGTGTAAAAGAAGCAAAGGATTTCTTGCCCTGGGTAGAGGCGGTGAGTACAAAACAAGGGCTTGGGCGTAATATGGCATTAAGCAAACACCCTAAAAGAGTATTGGATGAAATATATGAAGGGACAAAGAAGGCTGTGGTCAGACTTAGTAATATGAAAACTTTTGCCTTTGAATCACCTATGACTTTGGAAATACGATTTAAAAGACTCGAGGGCGCTCAACAAAAAGCAAATGAACGAATGAGTTTTTGGACTGTAAAAGATCCTTATTCTGTGGAATGTAAATTCAATAAAATTAGTGACTTTTTTTAATTATATTTGGTAATACTATTGTTGGTAAATAGAATTACTATTTGTAGGAACGGTTCATACCGTTTCTTTTTGATATAAGGAGTGTATAATTTGAGTATTAATGCTCTAAAAAAATTAATTATATTTACTGAGCCTGAAGACAAAAAATCTTTTATATTAAAAGAAAAACCCCTTGAAACTGACAATGTAGAAAGAATAGAACTAGAAAATAAGGGTTATGTGAAACAGAATAATGACAATGAAAAAATTAACAATGAGCGTAAAGATTACAGTAATGA
>LSQX01356476.1_pt1 | contig 23339 bp, 20 predicted proteins | sample 654561 | NCBI WGS metagenome assembly LSQX01 (sample SAMN04489861, study PRJNA283612) | anaerobic digester metagenome | isolation source: 4 biogas reactors fed with cattle manure at either 37C or 55C with and... | place: Denmark: Kongens Lyngby | collected 2014
ATGTATGTTGCGCTATTTTTTGCTGAGGTATTTTGGTTGCTGGTATGTTCAATTAAACGCTCTAGCTCTTTTTCCACAGCAGTAAGATAAGCATCCTCCAACCGAGGTGTTTCTCCTATACGCTGTAGCAACAGTTCTCTGGCTTGTTCTGGGACACCTTGGTTTGCTGCCTTTTGCGCTTGTTGTTGTTGTTTTTCTGCATCACTGAGTTTCTGTTTGAGTTTCCCCCAAGTGTGTTGTAACTGTCCTTTCTGTTCCTGTAGTTGTTTTAATTCCTCTTTTGCAAGCTCCCAACGTTGTCGAGCTTGTTCAATATTGGTATCTGCCTGTTGTAAATGTTGCAAGTCATTGCTAGTCTGTTGCTGGCGCTCTGTCCAATAAGGAATATTTATCATCTCCCATTGGTAACGTAACATTCGCTCCCACAAACCCTTATGCTGTGTTACCTGATCTAGCACCTTACGCGATTGCGCAACACTCAAGGCATACTGTTCCAACTGTACCTCAAGTTTTTTTACTTCATGCTTTAATAAATCTAAACGTGAAGTATTGGAAAATCCCAAACACCAAATTTTTCGATCATCAATCCGCTGTTGATCTTTTTTCTCAAAACGTCCTTGCTCACGATGAATTAAGCCCTGTTGTGTCATAGAAAAAGGCGTTGTATTCATGATTGTTGTATCTGCCACACATTGCAGATCAAAGCGAAGAAGATGTTGTTTTAACCAATCACGATATGGATGCTCTTGCCAAACCAATTTCCGCAGAAAACCATTTTCTTTAAAATACACACTTTCTGTAGCATCAGGATGGATCACCTGTAAACGCACATGGGTTTTATTATGACGTGCATTCACCCATTGAGTGACCATCGAATAACGATCTTTCGGCACCAATAACGTTGTTTTTAAACCACCTAATGCTCTTTCAATTGCGCCTTGCCAGCTTTTTTCAGCCTCTTTTACATCAATGAGCTCACCAATAAACATTAATTCATGTTCATCAAAATCTAAATGCTGTCTAAGCTCATCTCTTAAACGCAATAAATGTACATCATGAATATTACTATTAGGTCTGGTTTCTATTTCTTGAATATCGCTTTGAGTTTCTTTCAGTTGCTGTTGCGTTTGTGCGTATTTGCCACTGACTTGAGCAAACTCATCTTGTCTTTGGGTTTTCTCTTGCCCAATATTTAGAAGCTGCTCATGGGCTATTTTTTGGTTATCAATTAAATTTTGCTCGGTTAAATCATCTTGCAATTGTAATTGCTGAGCATCTTCCTGATAACGTGAAGCCTCTATGGTTAATTGATTTAACTGACGCTGTATCAGTTCTAGCTCTTTTTGTAAGTTTTCAATCCGATTACCGCCGACTCGTAAATAGTCTTCATGGCAACGCTCTTGTTGTTTTTCCGCATCATGTTCTTGTTGTTCTAATTGCTTAAACTGCGTATGTAATCGCTGTATCTCTTGCTCCAGCTGATGTATTTTTTCAGTCCAAAACTGAACATACAATTCACCTAAATATGCAGGAAAAGCTTGTTTTTCGAGCTGTAGATTATTCAGTTGCAGAGTTAACGCTGTTATTTGAGCAGCTAATCCAGGTAGTTTTTGTAAATATAGGACTTGTTCACGTGCATCTACCAAATGCTTATAGTTTGCCTCTAGGTCGGCAAACTCATTCACTGCTGTCTGCGCTAAAGCACGAACCTGACTTGGTTCTAAAACCAACTCACGAATTAATTTAGTCAAATCATCAATTTTCTTCAAACCTAAAGCACGTGATAACAACGCAGGGGCATTTTTATTATCCATAAATAAATATTTACGGTACATCTCCTGATAGTCTTCAAATTTGCTGTCAAAATAATGCACGCGTGCATCTGTTTTAGGATTAAAATGTTGTTTCAGCTGGCGAGTATTGCCATCTGCAAATTTTTCTAACACCTCCGTCAGTTGCACATTACGACTTGCAATCATATATAAACGGTTCACTTCACTCAGCGAATTTTGACCTTGCCCGACCCAAAACAATCCAATTAAAGTAATCATTGAACCGTCATCAGCGGTATATAGCGCTCTTAATGCTGTCGTCACTGCTTTTTCGCGCTTATTTTTTACTCGCGTTCCAGCACCATCATGTTCTGTGCCAAAACTACCCCGCATATAAGAAAGTAATGTGCGGTCTGAACGAGCACCCTGTGCAGCCGCTACGTTAAAACTGGCTTTATTGGCAGGTTGCAGCAATGCCATTAAACCATCAATAAAAGTGGACTTACCGGCACCATTATCTCCCGTAATGAGTGTTCCTTCAGGATCAATGCGAGCTGTATGCAAGTTATGGAAGGAGCCCCAGTTAAATACTGAAATTTCCGACAAGCGAATTTGGCCTTGTGCAAATAGAGTTGAGAGGGTCATTTCTTGCATGATGATTCTCCATGTTCTTGTTCGGATTGCTGCAACTTGGCCTTTGCTGATAATTGTTGATATTCAGATAATAAACTTTGTAAAAACTCGGCATTCACGACATAGCGGATAATTGGCGTGATTTCATAACGCCCTTCTTCACCACGCAGTCCTGTTAATACTTTTTTCTCTATAAATTTATCTAATGCTGTATTTAATTTTTTACGATCTTTACTGTCATGATTCGTTAAAGGAATAAATGGAATTAAACTGCTCCGAATTCGCTCAACATCAATAATAATTTTTTGCTCACCCGCAGTTTCCCGTTCCTGATAATACTTCCGCAAAATAAGTAAAATTAAGGTGTCATATACAGTTAAAGTTCGTTTTCGTATCAGTACAGGAAAATCATCTAAAGGCTGGTTCTCATCTTCCTGTTCATCCTCAATACTTTCGAGATTGATGATATAAGCTACACCTTGCTTGGCATCCAAAACCAACTGGATATAAACCTCTGCCAAATGTCTACGAATTTCCGCTTCATATCGGCACAATAAATCAAAAAGTTTTAAGTTTTCTGCTGCAAGAATAACCCCTTGACGCATGAGATAGACCAATACCCGTCGGGCTGCATGCGGCATAAGTGCATCTATATCACGATCCTGAGCATGCTCCATATCTGTTTGATTATCTGCATGTTGTACCTCTGCCCCAGCTGTAGGAGACGAATTTTCTATAGGCTGATTAGCTTGGATTTCTATATTTTTCTCTGAATTTGAAGATGGTCTGCGTACCATTTCAAAGAAGTTGTCATGCTGTTGTATCTTATTTTCTGATCGCATCTCGATCTCCTTAAAGTGCCAGCTCATCTATATTTTTGGGAAATAAATCTGCACTCAAGTAATACACTGGAATACTGGCCTGCAAATGCACACCTGAACGATCCTTAAGTTCAACTTGCTCGGTATGCTGCATTTGTGGTGCTTTAATGGCTTTTGCTATACGCAAGTAAGCAACAAGCTCTTCAAGTCCCGCTTGTAAAGGATGTTCCTGTGTTAAATGGGCAATACTCATCACCCCTTTCTGTGCTAGCATTTGATATGCTTTTTCAGCAACAGCTCGAACCTGTACACTGTCTAAGTACTTCAGCATCAGATCACTGGGTTCAGTCTTGTTTTGTTGCTCTTCAACATCACGCGTATCCATATGTTCTGTAGGACTTTTTAAAGCAAGGCTTTCAGGCGAATTCAACTGAATGGAACCCACAGCTAAATCTACTTGTACTTCTGTTTTTAAATCACATTCTGATTCCAACAAAGTCACTGCATTTTTTTCTAATTCCGACAACAATTGATCAATTAAACGATTTTCTAGTGCTGCACCACTTGCAATATAAGCTCTCAAACCTTCTTCGGTACGACGTCGGACTTGGAAAACTCGGCTACTTTCGCGTCCTAACTCACGCATTAACTGAGCTAAATATTTGCGTTGAGATTCGCTTAATTGCTGTGCAACAGGGTGATTCAAAATACTGCGTAACTGCTCTCTAAACTCAGTGGAACGATCTTGATCCTGAAGTAATAAACAAAACCCGTCAAAAGCACTGCCTGCATCACTTTGGGCAAGCAACTGCTCTTTTTCCATTAAACTTAGCAATACTTCTCCACGTGAATAAGCACCACTAATCATATCTAGACGCAATTCTTTATCTCGTAGTCGGATCTCATCTTCAACCCGTCTAAAATCACCTGTAAGAATGGAAGCAAGTTGATAAATTTCGCGTATTCTTTCTTTTTGTTCTGATTCTTCTAATTGCGTGACAACACCTGCCAACAAACTATCTATTTCATTTTGAATCACTAATTTTTTTTGTTCGAGTAATTCTACCCGTTCTTCAACATTTTCACTCAATGCAACCACAAAATCACGAACTGCGTCCTGCACAATTCTTAAATGTGATGCTGTGGTATGGGTTGCGCGCTCATCTAAGCCCTGACAAAAACGCAATACAGTTTCGCTAATATCCGTTTTACTCAACTTGCCATCTATTTCTCTAAGCCAGCCTGAATGAATCCAGTGATTTAAATAATGCGCTGCATTATTTTCTGTCTGCCAAATACCCTGCTCACGACTAGATTTAATCAACTCATCCAATACATTTCTTGCACGGCCATAAGAGACTTCATTTTGTTCTGCAAATAAGTCAACAATGAACGCTAAAATATGTGGTGCGTTATCTGCTCTTAATAATTTCCAAATTGAGTTTTCATTATATAAACGCCGATACTTGGCCTGTAACCCTAGAATATTCATGCCATTCCATATCATCTGTATGATGGTTATTTATTTTACAGTTATTTTTTAATCACCCAAGTAAATCACCAAACAGTGCGACACAATTTGTCGCAAAAAAGTAAGATGATGCAAACAATCACCTTACTTCATCAATAATGTATAAAAGTGAAAAGTGCTAAACCCACACCCACCTCTTTTCACATGATCACTACAACCTTGATCTACCTCTCCCCATACACCGTAGTAATCAAATGTTCGACCACTTGCGGCTCAGCCAAGGTGGAAGTGTCTCCCAAACTATCCAATTCATTTGCAGCGATTTTTCGTAAAATACGGCGCATAATTTTACCTGAACGGGTTTTAGGTAAAGCTGGTGCCCAATGCAAAGCATCTGGTGTTGCCACTGGCCCTAAAATTTTACGCACCCAATGCACCAACTCGTCACGCAACTGTTCTGACTCTGCTATTCCTGCTTGCAAGGTCACAAAGGTACAAATCCCCTGCCCCTTAATGTCATGTGGCATTCCCACCACTGCCGCCTCGGCCACAGCTTCATGTGCCACCAAAGCACTTTCAATTTCTGCCGTTCCTAAACGGTGCCCTGAAATATTCAAGACATCATCCACACGCCCTGTAATCCAGTAATATCCATCTTCATCACGGCGCGCACCATCTCCAGTAAAGTATGCACCCGGATAGGTCGAAAAATATGCTTCAATAAAACGCGCAGGGTCACCCCAAATACTGCGCATTTGCCCTGGCCATGAATCTTTAATAATTAAATTACCTTCGGTCGCACCTTCCAGTTCATTGCCATCTGCATCCACAATTGCGGGTTGTACCCCAAATAATGGTCGGGTTGCCGATCCTGGTTTAAGCGGGGTTGCACCTGGTAATGCTGAAATTAAAATACCGCCTGTTTCGGTTTGCCACCATGTATCTACAATTGGGCAACGTCCTTCACCCACTACGTTGTAATACCAGTTCCAAGCTTCAGGATTAATCGGCTCACCAACGGAACCCAATAAACGCAAACTGCTGCGGTCACTTTCACGTACAAAACGGTCTCCCTCCCGCATCATGGCTCGAATGGCAGTCGGTGCTGTATATAAAATGGTGATGTTGTGCTTATCGACAATGTGTCCTGTACGCGCCCAACTTGGGTATTGGGGTACCCCTTCAAACATCACGGTGGATGTTCCATTCGACAATGGGCCATACAAAACATAAGAATGCCCTGTAATCCAGCCCACATCTGCAGTACACCAGAACACATCATCCTGTTTCAGATCAAATACTTCTCTGAAGGTGCTGTTCACATAGGTTAAATAACCACCTGTGGTATGTAAAACTCCTTTGGGTTTTCCTGTGGAACCCGAGGTATAAAGAATAAATAGTGGGTCTTCAGCATTCATCGGTTCTGGCGGGCAATTGTCATTCACCGACATAATTTCCATGTGATACCACAAGTCGCGTTCAGCCTGCATCTGAATCAGGTTGCCAGTACGATGCACCACAATCACATTCTGCACACATTCAGTACCCGCAATGTTCAGCGCTTCATCCACATTGGCTTTTAAATAAATCGGCTTGCCACCACGCATGGCGGAGTCTGCAGTGACGATTAACTTGGCCTGACAGTCTTCAATTCGGCTGGCTAAGGCATCGGGTGAAAAACCACCAAAAACCACACAATGCACCGCACCAATTCGTGCACAGGCCAGCATTGCAATCGCAGCTTCCGACACCATAGGCATATACAGCACCACTCGGTCACCTTTTTGTACACCATTCTTTTTCAGCACATTGGCAAAACGGCAGGTTTCATCATGCAGTGAAGCAAAAGAAATTACTTTATGACGAGATGGATGATCACCCTCCCAAATAATGGCAGGTTTATAAGGGTGTTCTTTTAGATGACGGTCTAAACAATTGGCACTGACATTGAGCTGCCCATCGGCAAACCATTCTATGTTGAAATGTTCGGGGTCAAAGTTGGTGTTTTTGACTTGGGTAAAAGGTTTGATCCAATCCAAACGTCGAGCTTGTTCAGCCCAGTAAGCATCTGGATCCTCTATAGATTGTTGATAGCGTTGAAAATATTCTGCCTCAGTAGTACGAGCAGTCTTTTTAAATTCATCTGGAACAGGATATACGTCTTTCATCTGCTACTTCCTTGATGTTCTTGCATCTCATCACGAGATGTATGCCACGTTATTGATTATTATTTCTGCACATTTACAGTATGAACTGACTGTTTTACAGCCTACTATTCGGCTTTAGTCGCATAAAATTTATACAAGATTTCAGAACTTCGACTGTTCCGATTTAAACCGAAAATGCTGCCTACATACTGCGGTGTTTTCATTCCACTCTACAGCGCATTGCATGATTTTTAAAGAAATTTACGCTCAACGACGCCACATCTTCACATTTTTTTACGCAGTATATTGCAAACATCAACACGCAAAAAGGATCCATATTTTTTGCGTAATCACAATAAAAAAGTAAAAAACTCAGCATGCAGTACATCTCAGCTAAAATGTGATCATCTTGTCTAAAAGATTGCCAACTGCGTAACAGCAGATTAACCAAAGCCATTTTTTCAGGCAAAATAGCCTCTCTATTTTGAGTTCGGAATCACCGTGGCAGAATCCAAGCCCTCGTTAAGTGAAGTGTCTGAAAACACCAGTCAGCTGTTGCATGAAGCCACTGAAAAAACCACGCAAACCGTGATTAATCATACGGCCAAGTATAACGATGCCTACTCCACCATCGACAAAATTATGGATGGCTTTTGGGAACGGGTGCCGTATTTATGTATTGCTGCAGTGGTGCTAATTCTGTTTTGGTTAATTGCCCGTGTGTTTAAATGGTTTGTCCGTAAAACACTGTCCAACCGTTCCTATACCCGACAAAATTTGGTCTTGGTGCTAAATCGGGTCGGTAGCTCTGCCATTGTCTTTTTTGGTTTTTTAATTGCGATGGTGATTGCCATTCCTAGCTTTACCCCAAGTCAGCTCATGAGTGCTTTGGGATTAGGCTCAGTGGCGATTGGTTTTGCCTTTAAGGATATCTTTCAGAACTTATTGTCGGGTGTACTGATTTTGATTGGTGAGCCTTTTAAAATTGGCGATGACATCATCGTCAATAATATGGAAGGCACGGTGGAAGATATTCAGATTCGTGCAACCTTTTTACGCTCTCCCGATGGCCGTCGCATCGTGATTCCAAATGCCACGGTCTATACCAGTGCCGTGACTGTAAATACTGCGTATACCCGTCGTCGTTGCGAGTTCGTGGTGGGTATTGGTTATGAAGATGACGTACAAAAAGCCAAACAGATTATTTTGGCCATTTTAGACCGCGACATCAAAATTTTAAGTCAGCCTGCCTTTAGTGTGAATGTCACTGCATTGGCCGATTTTTCCATCAATTTAAATGTGCGCTGGTGGGTCAATACCACCGAAACCACCACATCGGCTTCCATTAGTGAGGTGCAGGAGCGTGTCATTGCGGCCTTTGCCGAGCATCACATTTCCATTCCTTACCCAGTACAGGAAGTGAAAGTGTATCGAGGTGAAACGGCATTGCTTGAAGAAGATTCAAACCGAGCCAAACAAACGCCCTAATACATAGGCAATCACGGTTTCAGTCCGAATAATACGGTTGCCCAAGTGTCGTGCTTGGCAGCCGTTTTTTTCGAGTAAATCAACTTCATAAGGAATAAAGCCGCCTTCTGGGCCAATCACAATACTACAAGGATGTTGAATGGTGTTCGGCATTGCCAGTTCAGTATAAGGATGCGCCACGTATGCAGGACAATCTGCAGAGATCAAATTAGGCAAAACATCTTCCACAAAGGGTTTAAAGCGTTTATAGCACTGAATGTCAGGCGCAATGGTATCGCCCGCTTGTTCTAAACCTAAAGTGATATATTGATCCAACTGCTGTAAAAATGGCGTTTGCCAATAGCTTTTATCAACCCGATAGCTGTGCAGTAAAATGATTTTTTCCACACCTAATGTCACGCTGTCCATAATTAAACGGCGCAGCACTTTTGGTCGTGGTAAGGCCACAATCAGGGTCACGGGTAATTTTTGAGGTACAGCTTCTTCATATAAGGCTTTGACCTGAATCCGCTGCTCACTGACTTCCACCACTTCAGTCAAATAACGCTTGCCACCACGAATCCCGACTTTTAAGGTGTCACCGACTTGTACACCGACATGCGTATGCAAATGCTGCAGCTGTCGCTGTGCTGTAATTGACCATATTTCATTGGTAGTCTGTCGCGGGCCAAGTAATACAATATTCATGCTTACAAATACTGATCCATGACCTGAATATGCTCACGTAGTGCACCACGATTTTTATACATAATCACTTGGGCATTCTGATTCAATTGTGCACGTAATGCTGGTTCAAATAACAGTTGAGTCAAGGTTTTCACAGCTTGTGCTGCATCATCAACCACGTACACCGCTTCTGCCGCAACAAACTCATCCACCATACTTTGGAAGTTAAAATAATTTTTACCCAATACGGTGGCTACATTTAAAGCCAAAGGCTCTAAAATATTATGACCACCGCCAGGTTCATTCAATGAACCGCCCACATAGCAAGCCTGACTCATGGCATACCACAGCCACATTTCACCCATACTGTCGGCTAAATATAGCTGTGTATTTGCTTGGATACCTTCACCCAAACTACGACGCTGCATATTAAGTTGCAGCCTTTGTCCCAATTGTGCAACTTCATCAAAACGCTCTGGATGACGTGGTGCAACAATGCACAATAATTCGGGATGTTGCTCAAAGTACGGTTTTAAAGCAGTCAATAATTGTTGTTCTTCGGGTGCATGGGTACTGGCCAGCACCACAATTTTACGCTGTGCCAATTGCCATTCTTGCTGTAGCTGTGCTGCCTGCTGCACAAAATGCTCAGGTGCAGTAATGTCAAATTTAAGATTACCCAACACCTGCGTACGTGCTTCGGGCATACCCAAAGCCACAAAACGTTGCTGTGTTGCAAGGTCTTGTGCCAAGAGTTGTTGCAACCCCTGCAACATGCCACGTGTCAGGCCTTTAACTTTGGCATAGCCTTTGGCCGATTTTTCTGAAAGTCGTGCATTAATGAGCAAACATGGCACTTGAAAATGCTGCGCCTGATCAATCAGGTTTGGCCATAATTCTGTTTCGACCAAGGCCAATAATTTAGGCTGATATTTCTGATAAAACTCACGAATTAGATGCACCTGATCGGCAGGCAAATACACGGCCTGAAATAAATCTAAATAGGGTGCTTTTAAAAATAAAGACTTGGCACGAGCCTGTCCCGTTTTGGTGGTATTGGTGACTAAAACAGGGTGACCTGCTTTTAAATAATATTCAATTAATGGTTGTGCAGCGTTGGTTTCACCTACCGACACCACATGAAACCAAATGGCATGTAAATTTTTAGCGGGCTGAAATGGGCCAAAACGCTCAAGCAGTTCTTGTTGTAATTGCTCAGGATGTTCGGCACGTTTACGAATACGTGACTGATAAATCGGTTTTAGCAGGGTTAAAGCTGCGTTATACCAAAATGGAGTAGCCAAAAGATGCGCCCCAAAAGAAAGACTGTCGGCAAAATATAACAGAGCCACACGCGCATGTTAATCGCATGTGGCGCTGTACGGGCTTTTATTCTACAGATTGTTGTGTTTCAGCCAAAGTCGGATAATCGATATAGCCTTCTGCAACAGCAGTACCAATCATAGTGTCCAGTTTGAGTTCATTTAAAGGAGCATCTGCCAGTAAACGCTCATATAAGTCTGGGTTGGCAATATAGGCCTTACCAAAAGACACTGCATCGGCCTTGCCTGATGCCAATAATTCCACCGCATCGGCACGGCTTAAACGCATGTTGGCAATGTACGGTACACCGCCTGAACGTGCTTTCATTTCTTCGGAAATACTATCTTCAGCCAAGTATTCACGGGTAAAGAAAAAGGCAATTTTGCGCTGACCCAATTGCTGCATCACATAACCAAAGGTTTCACGTGGATCATCATCCCCCATGTCATGCTCATCGCCACGTGGTGCTAAATGCACACCGACACGACCTGCGCCCCATACTTCTATCAAAGCATCTACAACTTCCAACAAGAAACGTGCGCGATTTTCCACAGTACTGCCATATTCATCTTCACGTTGGTTGGTTTTACTTTGTAGGAATTGGTCAATCAGGTAACCATTGGCCGCATGCAGCTCGACACCATCAAAACCAGCCTCTTTGGCACGGATCGCGGCTTGTTTATATTGCTCGGTAATGGCATGTATTTCTAAAATTTCCAAAGCACGAGGTAATACATAAGGACGCTTTGGACGTAACAAACTGACATGACCCGCTTGTTGTACCGCACTTGCCGAGACGGGTGTTTCACCCTTCAGCAAATCAGGATGGGATACCCGCCCCACATGCCACAATTGCGCGACAATCAGACCATCTTTATCATGCACCGCATCGGTCACCAATTTCCAGCCTTGTACTTGTGCATCTGTAAATAGACCTGGAGTATTAAAATAACCATTGGCTTCTTCAGAAATCACCGTGGCTTCTGAAATAATTAAGCCTGCGCTGGCACGCTGTGCATAATATTCCGCCATCATTGGCGTAGGTACACGGTCATCGCTGGCACGACTGCGGGTTAAAGGTGCCATCACTACACGGTTTTTAAGATGAAGATCACCCAAAACCAAAGGAGAGTTTAATTCAGCCATCATTGCCTCATGACTCACTACAACATGCGACTGTTTAGAGTGAGTGTTTTAAATATTCGATGTATTGCTGAATTAGTGCTTCATTACGAGAAAAATACGACCATTGCCCATACTTTTCTGCACGAATAAGGCCTGCCTGTTGCAGTACCGATAAATGATTTGACATGGTCGATTGCGACACCTTGCCCAAACGCTCAATGTGTCCTGCACATACGCCACGCTTAAAGTCGCCACACTCTTCTACCGACAAAAATTGGTCTGGTGCTTTTAACCATTCTAAAATTTGCCGACGGGTAGGATTGGCTAAGGCTTTAAATATTAAATCGACATCCATCATTCAGACACATATTCGTAAATATAAGCCCAATTCAGCAGCTGCCTTTAATATATCGTATTTTTTCGATATTAATATCGCTTTTTTACGATTTATACAAATTGTTTAAACAATTTAAGCAGATCAACCGAATTGGGCAGACTTATTGGGTCCTGTAAATTTAAACTTACAGGCCTTGTTTCAAACTGGCTTCAATAAATTTGTCTAAATCACCATCTAAAACTGCACCCGTATTTGAGGTTTCCACCCCTGTACGCAAGTCTTTAATCCGCGAGTCATCCAATACATAAGAACGAATTTGGCTGCCCCAACCAATATCTGACTTCGAGTCTTCCAGTGCTTGAGCCGCCTCATTACGTTTGCTCATTTCCAGTTCGTATAACTTGGCACGTAACTGTTTCCATGCGTGGTCACGGTTGGCGTGTTGCGAACGCTGGTTCTGACAAGCCACCACAATACCTGTTGGTGCGTGGGTTAAACGTACCGCAGAGTCGGTTTTGTTAATGTGCTGACCACCCGCACCTGAAGCACGGTAAGTATCAGTACGAACATCGGCAGGGTTAATATCAATTTCAATGTTGTCATCCACTTCTGGTGAAACAAACACCGCAGAGAATGACGTATGACGACGGTTACCCGAGTCAAATGGTGACTTACGCACTAGACGATGTACGCCCGATTCAGTACGCAACCAACCATAGGCATACTCGCCTTCTACACGAATTGTTGCAGATTTAATCCCTGCCACATCGCCATCTGACTCTTCCATCAATTCTGCTTTAAAGCCATGACGTTCAATCCAGCGCATATACATACGCAGCAACATAGATGCCCAGTCCTGCGCTTCTGTACCGCCTGAACCCGCCTGAATTTCGACATAACACGGATTTGGATCCATTGGGTTGCTGAACATACGACGGAATTCTAATTTGGCCAGCTCTTCTTCAGCAGAGGTCAACTCTGACTGCACATCAACCAATAAGTCTTCATCATCTGCTTCAACCGCCAAATCCAGCATGGCTTGCGCATCTTCCAACTGGGTTGCCAAACCTTCCAGAACATTAATCACATTCTCAAGTTCGCCTTTTTCTTTGGCCATCGCTTGAGCACGACTTTGATCATTCCAAATGGCAGGGTCTTCCAACTCGCGGAGAACCTCTTCTAAACGCTCTTTTTTCAGATCGTAGTCAAAGATACCCCCGTAGTGTTTGACCACGTTCGTTCAAGTCTTTTAATTGGTTTAGATAAGGATTAATTTCCACGTAAATTCTCTCAATTAACAATGAAGCTCAATAACCAATAATTGTAGCACAGACCTGTTCAGGCATTGCCACACTGCAGCTATTTCCAGCACAACTTTTCTAGACATAAATAGCTGGCCATTGCCTACGCATATTCAGCTTAAATTTGCCTGAAATATTTAGATCTGCAATTTCCATTTGCTCTAGCGTTGAAGGAGAACTGACACATATTTGATGATTTTATAGTCAATATTTAGAAAATTCACAAAATCTACATAGTTTTAATAAAACAAAACATTTAATTATTTCATTTTATTTCAATAACTTAAGATCGAATCATTACACAAACTTACGACTGAAACAATGCGGTAACTTTCTGATGATTGACGCTGAAATTTTTTAGCCTAGACTAAAAGTTGTAACAAAAAGTTTAACTGTTAACCAGATTTCAGAGGGGTAATTTCCATGAAAAAATTAGCAATCGCATCAGCCCTACTTTCAGCTTTAGCTATCACTGGTACTGCGAACGCATACCAAGCTGAAATTGGTGCATCAGCAGGACTGATTGATCCAGACAATGGCAGCTCAAGTGGTTCATTTGGTGTAGATGGTACATATTACTTTAACCCTGTACAAACTCGTAATGCACCATTGGCAGAAGCAGCGTTCCTTGACCGTGCCAGCAATGTAAATGCCAAATATCAATATGACGAAGTGGGTGATTCTGAAGCGCACACTTATGGCGTAGGTGCTGAATACTTTGTACCGAACTCAGACTTTTACCTCAGTGGTAATGTGAGCGGTCACGATCTACAAAACAATGATGACCTAAACAATGACTTGACCACCTATGGTGCAGAAGTAGGTTATTTACCAGCACCAGGCTTGTTGATTGCAGCAGGTGTGAAAGGTTGGGATACTGATGAAGATGATGGTGTAGACCCAACTTTACGTGCCAAATATGTAACTACGTTGTCTAATGGTAAAGACATCAATTTAGAAGCAGGCGCTGCATTTGGTGATCTAGATGAATACAATCTGGCTGCAGACTACTTCATTGATAAAACCCTAAGCGTAGGTGTTGATTACTACAGCAACGACATCAATGATCGTGATGAGTTTGGTGTGAGTGCACGTAAATTCTTTACTCCACAAGTGAGCTTAGAAGGTCGTGTAGGCTTTGGTGAACAATTCAACAACGACTACAACAGCTTTGGCTTAGCGGCAAAATATCGCTTCTAAGTTTAGCCTAATTAGATATTCAAACAGCACTCTTCTTCGGAAGGGTGCTTTTTTATGCCCTAAAATAAAGCAGTTAGGTAGAAATAGTGCATTGACGTACTGTTTATTTTCCGTACAATCAGCACAACTGTAACAAAACAGTCATATTTCTATAACAGAGGGAATCTCAATAATGTTTAAAAAACTTGCACTTGCAACTGCTCTTCTTGCTGGTTTAACTTCTACTCATGCGTATCAATTTGAAATCAATGGGGGTTATGAAAATACTGATTTTGATGGGGAAGCTGACGTAGATACATTATTCATTAATGGCAAATATTATTTAAATGGTGTTCAAGTCAAAAATGCACCTTTAGCTGAAGCTGCTTTTTTAGCTAAAGCAAGCAATATTGGTCTAGGTTATGCCCATGCGAGCATAGATGATCTAGAGTTTGATCTTGGTTCCTTCGTAGGTACAAATACTTTTATTGTTAATGCGGATCTTGATATTGATAATGTTGGAATAAGCGGTGAATTCTATATTCCGAATAGCCAATTCTATATTTCTGGTAACTTAAACCATACCGAAATAACAGCAAAAGTTCTAGGAGCGGAAGAGTCGACCGATAATACTGGCTATGCTCTTGAAGTGGGTTACTTACCTACTAATGGCTTATTATTGGCTGTTGGTGCTACCAATGAAAACATTGATCCAATTCAAGTTGCAAATTATGGCTTCACTACAAATTTTTTAAACGCAGCTACTTTACAAGATGATACAGCAGTATCTCTACGTGCTAAATATGTCACACAAATTGGCAACCATTTTACCAACTTTGAAGGCTTAACTTATTTTGGTGATGAAACAACTTATCGCTTAGGCGCTGATCTTTATATCGACCCAACTTTAAGTGTAGGTGTTTCTATTGCAGACTCAACTGCTGATGATTCTGATACTATTTTTGGCGTTCGTGCACAAAAATTCTTTACCCCAACAATTGCAGTTGGCGTAAATTACACAACAGTTGATGAAGTCGATTCATTCGGCATCAACGGTACATTCCGCTTCTAATTCCATAAATTAAAAGCAAAAAATCCGCTCAAATGTGAGCGGATTTTTATTTGGGCTACTGCTCCAAATGCACAATCTGCAGTTGTAAACTGACATTGCTATTAAACACATTGCGTTCTAATTCATAAACCAAACGCACATGATCCAGCATTGGGTTAAAGTCAAATTTATCTTTGGCACCAAAGGCAATCGCATCCAGCACTTGGCCATTCTGCAACACCAGACGCAGTTTTAAATGCGTCTCTTTAAGCCATCTAAAATCGACCACTTTAAAACGCCCTTCAAATACAGGTTGCGGAAATTTATGTCCCCACGGTGCCAAATGCTGTAGCATCTCTACCGTGTGCAAATGAAAAGCCTCTGGCGGCAATTCACCATCTGTCCACAGCACGGCATGAAACAGCTCTGCATCCATCTGCGCAATTAGCTGTTCAAACACCTGTTTAAATTCTGCAAAATGAGCCTTTTTAATGGTCAAGCCTGCGGCTGCAGCATGCCCACCAAAATGACTAACCAAGTGTGGATATTGCTCTGCCACTAATTCAATGCTGTCACGAATATGAATACCTTCTATGGAACGGGCCGAGCCTTTAATATGTTCACCATCTTCATCGGCAGCAAACACAATTGCAGGCCTGTGAAACTGTTCTTTTAAGCGACCCGCAACAATACCTATCACACCTTGATGCCAATGTTCTTCAAACAAGACCAAAGCATGCGGCAAATCAGTTGTATGCAATTGCAGCTTTTCCAGTTCAGCCAGCGCATCCTGTTTAATTTGACCTTCGACCTGACGACGTTCCTGATTCAGACTATTTAACTGACGTGCCAAGGCATAAGCAATTTGCATATCTGTTGCCAGTAAACATTCAATCCCAATATCCATGGTTTCCATGCGCCCAGCAGCATTAATACGTGGCCCCAAGACAAACCCTAAATCCTGAGCTTTAAGCTGTGCGGGTTCACGCCCTGCCAAATCCAACAATGCGCTAATTCCAGGACGACACAAGTTCTGCTGTATTCGTTTTAAGCCAGCATCCACCAAGATACGGTTGTTATAGTCTAAACTTGCAACATCGGCATAAGTTCCCAAAGCCACCAAATCTAAATATTGGGTCAAATTTGTAGCAGATTTTCCCTGTTTTTTACGCTGACTAGAGAGATTGGCCAGTACATAAAACGCTACACCCACCCCTGCCAAAGCTTTACTTGGAAAATCACAGCCCAGTTGATTTGGATTGACCACGGCTTCTGCATTGGGCGTGGCTTTCGTGGTGAGATGATGATCGGTAATGATGACCTGCATCCCCAAAGCTTGAGCACGCTCAACTCCCGTGTGACTGGAAATGCCATTATCTACAGTAATTAATAAATCAGGGGCATAACGCTCAAAAGCCAAATCGGCAATGGCGGGAGTTAAGCCATAACCATATTTAAAGCGGTCAGGCACCAAATACTGTACCTGCGCACCCATGTCGCGTAAGGCCAACATCATCAATGCGGTACTGGTAGCACCATCGGCATCGTAATCGCCCACAATCACTATTTTTTTCTGCTGATCAATCGCCTGATCCATCAACTGAATTGCCTCAGGCAAACCTTTCATACTTGGGGCAAGCAGATGTTTGAGCTTGAGCTCAAGTTCCTGTTCAGACGTCACCCCACGGCGCGCTAAAATCTGGGCAACAAATGTGGAGACGCCCTGAAAACTTTCAGGGCGTGTTAGTAAAGGTCTTTGTTTTATTTGAATTTTTGACATAGTTTCCAGTAATTTAAGGCATCAAGCGTTGTAACGACCATTCGCCCTCAATTTTTTCATAACGTAAACGGTCATGCAAACGGTTCGGACGACCTTGCCAAAACTCATAATAATCTGGCTGTAAGCGGTAACCGCCCCAGAATACAGGTTTTTGTAATTCTGACTGATCCCCCACTTGAGCATGCAAGTCCTGAAAACGTGCCTGTAATTCCTCACGGCTAGCAATCACACCACTTTGCGGGGTACTAATATGCGCAGCAATCTGATTGTCACGTGGGCGTTTGTGATAGTACGCGGTCGACTCTTGCTCATCAATTTTTTCAACATAGCCACTCACCCGAATTTGACGTTCTAGCTCAGGCCAGTAAAACAATAATTCTGCATAAGGATTCGCTGCTAAATCTAGCCCTTTTTGACTGTCATAATTGGTATAAAAGTCATAGCCTGACTCGGTTGCTCCGCGCAGTAATACTGTACGCACATGCGGGCGACCTTGGGCATTGGCAGTGGCCAATGACATGGCATAGGGTTCATGTAATTTAGCCTCTAAAGCATGGTTAAACCAATTCAAAAACTGAATATGCGGATTAGCACTCACCTGCGCTTCCAACAATTCACCTTTTTGGTAACTTAAACGCAATTCACTTAAATCTTTGATTAAATCACTCACGATTTATACCCCTTTAGACTGCATGACGACGCACAGCATCTGCCAAATGTTTTGCCAATGCGCTTACTTCTGCCAAATCATCGCCTTCCACCATCACGCGAATCACAGGTTCAGTACCCGATTTACGAATCAATAAACGGCCACGACCTTTGAGCTGCTCAGTTGCACGATCAAATTCTGCAACCAATGCTGGCACCGCATATGGGTCAAACATATTCTCTAAACGTACATTTTCTAGCACATTTGGCAACAGTTTAAAGTCTGCGACCAATTCATCTAGGGCTTTGTTTTGTTCCACCATCACCGTTAACACTTGCAGTGCCGCAATAATGGCATCACCTGTGGTGCTCTTGTCCAAGGTTAGAATGTGACCCGATGGCTCGCCACCAATGACCCAACCATTTTCTTCCAAACCTTGCAGCACATAACGATCGCCTACTTTGGCACGCAACAACGGCACTTGGGCTTTTTCTAAAGCCAATTCCAAGGCCATATTGCTCATCAATGTACCCACAATTCCTGCAGGTTTTTTCGAGCCTTGCGTGGCAAGAATATATAAAATATGGTCACCATCAATTAGCTTGCCATGACGGTCTACCAAAATTACACGGTCGGCATCGCCATCAAAAGCGATACCTACATCGGCTTGATGATCCAACACTGCTTTTTGTAAATGCTCAGGATGGGTCGAACCACAATGTTCATTAATATTTAAACCATTCGGTTCATTGTGAATAGCAAAGACTTTGGCACCCAGTTCACGGAATACCGCAGGACCGACGTTATAGGCTGCACCGTTGGCACAATCGACCACAATGGTCAGGTCATTTAAATCTAAATGATACGGGAAAGTCGATTTACAGAACTCGATATAACGCCCATTGGCATCTTTTACACGAACACTTTTACCCAAGTTGGCTGTGTCTTCAATTTTTAACTCTTGCTGTAATTCTTGGTTAATTTCTTCTTGTATCGTATCTGGAAGTTTTTTCCCTTCACCTGAGAAAAATTTAATTCCGTTATCAAAGTACGGGTTATGTGATGCTGAAATCACGATGCCTAAACTGGCATGCAAGGCACGGGTCAAGTGTGCAATGGCTGGGGTGGGTAATGGGCCCAACAAGTGCACATATACACCTGCGGCGTTCAAACCCGCCTGTAACGCTGCTTCTAAAATATAGCCTGAAAGACGTGTATCTTTACCCAATACCACAATTGGTTTATTTTTTTTGGTGTGCTTTTTTAAAACTTTACCTGCTGCAAAACCCAGTTTTAATGCAAATTCAGGTGTAATAGGTAACTCTCCGAACTTCCCTCGAATGCCGTCTGTACCAAAATAACTCATATTGTTCTCACTTCTTAGAGGTGATCTTTATCATCACTTTTTTACTGCAAGTTACTTTACACCAAAAATGAAAAAGCCGTCATATAGATGACGGCTTTTATTTGAAAACGATACTAAAAATTAACCAACACGATAGTTCGGCGCTTCTTTAGTAATCGTCACATCATGCACGTGAGATTCCTGCATACCTGCTGCAGTAATTTTCACGAATTTTGCATTCTGACGTAGGTCTTCAATGGTTGAAGAACCGGTATAACCCATAGATGAACGTAGACCGCCCATCATTTGATGCACAATGTTGCCCATTGGACCTTTATACGGCACACGACCTTCAATACCTTCTGGTACAAGTTTTTCTGCACCTGCTTTAGAGTCTTGGAAATAACGGTCTGCAGAACCTGTTGCACCCGCCATTGCACCCAATGAACCCATGCCACGGTAAGCTTTGTAGTAACGGCCTTGGAAGAATTCAACTTCGCCCGGTGCTTCTTCAGTACCCGCAAGCAATGAACCAACCATAATGGTACTTGCACCTGCGCCAATAGCTTTCGCCATATCGCCAGAGAAGCGAATACCACCATCGGCAATTAATGGAATCTGTTCTTTTAATGCATTGGCAACAGAGTCAATTGCAGAAATTTGCGGCATACCAATACCCGCCACAATACGTGTGGTACAGATCGAACCAGGACCAATCCCGACTTTTACTGCGTCTGCACCTGCATCTAACAATGCCAAAGCAGCATCACCCGTTGCGATATTACCGCCAATGACTTGAACTTGTGGATAGTTAGCTTTTACCCAACGTACACGTTCAATTACACCTGCAGAGTGACCGTGAGCAGTATCCACCACAATTGCATCAACACCTGCTTCAACCAACGCTTCTACACGGCTTGGTGTTTCTGCACCTGTACCGACTGCAGCACCCACACGTAAACGACCTAAATCATCTTTACAGCTGTTTGGATACAATTCTGCTTTACGGAAATCGGTCACCGTAATTAAGCCCTTAAGCTCTTGATTTTCATTAACAACCAACACTTTTTCAATGCGGTGTTGTTGCAATAAAGCTTGAATATGTTCTTTAGATTCGTCTTCGCGTACAGTCACTAAACGATCTTGGCCAGTCATGATGTTGCTGACAGGTTGTTCAAGGTTTGTTTCAAAACGTGTGTCACGTCCTGTCACAATACCCACTACTTTGCCATCTTTGACCACAGGCACACCGCTGATGTTGTTGGCTTGGGTCAGCGCAATCAATTCACGTACTGTGGTTTCTGGGGTTACGGTAATTGGATCTTTCACCATACCCGCTTCGAATTTTTTCACACGGCGCACTTCGGCAGCTTGCGCTACGATGTCCATGTTTTTATGTAGAATACCAATACCACCGTTTTGCGCCATCGCAATTGCCATACGTGATTCAGTCACTGTATCCATTGCCGCTGAAACAAGCGGAATATTCAGGTCAATGCCGCGCGTAAAACGTGTCTTTAAGGAGACATCTTTTGGGAGAACAGTAGAATAGGCAGGGAGTAATAAGACATCATCGAAGGTTAACGCTTCTTGAACGATGGTCAGCATAACAGTCTCACTGGTAATTTCCGTGAGCCATTATAAACAAATCTGGGGACAAATTTCATTTGTTCTCTAAGAAATATTTTTTATTCTGCCTAACTGGGGTTGTCTGACGGCAAAAAACAGTATTTTTCATCTAAAAATCTGCTCACCCACGCTCAAGCCTTTTTTCTAGCCGCTGTCTGGGTCAATGGAATAGCTTTGATCTTTCATATACCTCATTAAAGCCTCAATAAAAAATGATTAAACGATCCCAACAAAATTTAGTCATTAAAAAAGCAAAGCCGAAGCTTTGCTTATTCAATCTGTTTACTCTAGGCCTTAAACCACTTGATCAAAGTCATCATCATTGACTGGAATCGCAGGTTCAATTTGCACAAATGGAATCATATTATGTGCAAGGCGGGCTTTGTTGCATTGGTCATCGGCAATTTGTACTTCTTTGCAAGAGCTGCTGCGCAATTCATAAATCCCGCAACTGACCTGCTGTCCAACCTCACCTTGTAAAGCAATACAACGTGGCTGACTCTGATTGGTTCCGCACATACATGAATACACTGCTGTCACTGGTTCCGTGTAGTGCTCAGGCATATTCATGCCTTCTGCCCAATAAAATGAAACACGGAAATAAGCGCAACATGCGCCACAGCTTAAGCAGGCATCCTGTGTAGGTACTTGAGACAACATTCGTTAAGTTCTCGCCATCAAAAAAATCGTTTTTGGGCGAAAATCTTAAAAAAAGTTGTTTTTGCACTCAAGTTTTTTTACGGTTTTTTTTAGCTTTTTTTGTCACTTATTCAGGACAGCTAAATACGTGCTCATCCATCAAATCGACACCACATTCCAGTGTTTCAATCCAATCAAGGAGTTGATTCACCTGCTCTTTGCCGACAAAAGGCGTACCGTGTTGCGGCACAATCATTTCTACATCCATAGTGCGCACCATGCTTACCCACAGGCGAATAACTTTGTTCGAGCACATATAACGCTGATGGAAGCCTTTCATGGCAGGAATATGCGCAGCAAAATCGGTCAATGGAATCGAAGCATCTTCCACCATGGATGCGCCCATATCGCCCGAGAATAAAATTTTGGCAACAGGGTCATAAAACTGGAAGTTGCCGACCGAGTGCAAAAAGTGCGCAGGCACCGCAATAATTTTCGACTCGCCCAAAGGGATGGATTGACCTTCATCTGGCAGTTCAATTAAACGGTCTAACCAGTTGCCTTTCATACGGTCGCTCATAAAAGATGAGCTCAAGTGCGGCAAGAAACGCGCCCATAATTTTGACGCTACAATTTTTGCTTCGGTATATACCAACCAACGCGGCATTGAGGTGATGATGTCTGGGTCTTGGTGAGATGCCATTACATAATCAAGATTGGTCAGGCGGGTATATTTATTTAATTCCATGGTCAGTGGCACATAGGTCAGGTCACCACCTGGGTCTAGCACTGCAGCACGGTTATTATCAAGGATCAGAAATTGGTTAGCCTGAACACCTTCACCTTTGACCAAACTGGTAAAACTAATACATTTGTGTGTCCCATTGTCAAACAAGACCTGCGATGTTGTACGGTCAAATGCCATAACCAAACCCCAATTTTTTCATTTTAAAAATACATTTTCTATGACTGAATAACATATAGCTATTTATGGAAAGTTACAATAAATAAAATAGCTTGGATTATCTGAAATATCAGTGAATTGCATCACAACTTACAAAAATAAATCCCAAGCATTTTGCTCAGGATTTATACACATCCACTGATTCTCTAGAAGAAATAATGCTGTGCCAAGGTCGATACACCAATAATTAAGAAAATCAGTGCGCCAATTTTATGAATTAATGCAATTGGTAAGCGGGTCGCCAGTTTATTACCAATAAATACCGCAGGCGCATTGGCGAGCATCATGCCTAATGTCGTACCCAGCATGACCCAGAAAATGCTGTCATAACGTGCCGCCAAAGCCACCGTGGCAATTTGAGTTTTGTCGCCAATTTCTGCCAAAAAGAACAGCACAAAGGTTGCACCAAACACACCATATTTTTGCCATTTGTTGATGCTTTCGGTTTCATCATCCAACTGGTCGGGAATCAGCATCCAGATAGCCATTGCAATAAAGCCTAAAGATAAAATCCACAACAAGACTTCTGGGCTGAGTACGGTGGTAATCCACTGCCCTAACACTGCAGAAAGACCATGGTTAATCAGTGTTGCCAATAAAATGGCAACTAAAATAGGGGCAGGTTTACGAAAGCGGGCTGCGAGTAATAACGCCAGTAACTGGGTTTTATCACCCATTTCAGCTAAAGCGACTATGGCAGTCGAGATGAGGAATTCATACATGATGTTTTTCTCTGGCTAGCACACATACCAATGACCTATCCCTCCTGCTAGCCAAAATCTGCAGAGTGATAAATCAAAGGTCTTGCCAACAAAAGAAAGCTTGAAAAAGCAGACTTGGTTCTTTGCTATGATGACCATGTTCTGTGGAACAAATATGTTGACCATCACCTTTTTACTTGATGCGGTTTAAACCCCGTAAGTAAAAAGCGGCTACTCCCCAATGAAGTAAGCCTATTCTAAACGGAATAGTGTGCTTAAGCAAATGCTGTGCTGACATCAAAGCGAATAAAAATAAGT
>LSQX01372478.1_pt1 | contig 23324 bp, 24 predicted proteins | sample 654561 | NCBI WGS metagenome assembly LSQX01 (sample SAMN04489861, study PRJNA283612) | anaerobic digester metagenome | isolation source: 4 biogas reactors fed with cattle manure at either 37C or 55C with and... | place: Denmark: Kongens Lyngby | collected 2014
GTTGACACCAACTGCGATCCCGATGAGATAGACCATGTTATTCCCGGCAACGACGACGCAATAAGAGCTGTTAAGCTGATAACATCAATAATGGCAGCCGCTGTACTGGAAGCTAAACAGGGTGAACAAACTGCAGAGGATAATTAAGGTGAGGGTTCGCCCTTGCCTTTTATTTTTAACATTAACATAGGAGGTAGTGATAATGGTAACAGCTGCAATGGTAAAGGAACTAAGGGAAAGAACAGGAGCCGGCATGATGGACTGTAAAAAAGCCCTTGAAAAGACTGACGGGGATATTGAAAAAGCTATAGACTTGCTGAGAGAAAAAGGTCTTGCCGCCGCAGCCAAAAAGATGGGCAGGATCACTGCAGAGGGAATAGTGGATTCGTATATACACATGGGAGGACGCATCGGAGTGCTTATAGAGGTGAACTGTGAAACCGACTTCGTTGCAAAAACTGATAATTTCAAGGCCTTTGTCAAAAACATGGCCATGCAGGTGGCAGCGTCCAAACCCCTGTATGTGTGCAGGGAGGAAATACCCGCGGATACGATTGAAAAGGAAAGACAGATTCTCACACAGCAGGCGCTGAACGAGGGCAAACCGGAGCATATAGCAAGCAAAATGGTGGAAGGAAGAATTGAGAAATACTATAAAGAGGTATGCCTGCTGGAGCAACCCTATATAAGGGACCCGGAGATATCGGTGCAGCAGGTTCTTACCGAGACGATAGCAAAGATAGGGGAGAACATTTCCATAAGGCGTTTTACCAGGTACGAGATGGGAGAAGGTCTGCAGAAAAAGGAGGACAATTTTGCCGAAGAGGTAATGGCTCAGGCAAATAAATAAAAAGCTTAGAGGCATTAATAATGGGACACTTTCGTGTCCCATTAAAAAAATAAAGGAGATTAGCCGACAGAGTAGAAATTACAGATGTGGAGGTGTTTCGATGACGGGTCCCGGATTTGGAAGGATAATTCTCAAGTTAAGCGGAGAGGCCCTAGCCGGACCCCGGGGTTTCGGAATAAACTTTGAAACCATAAACCGGATCGCCCAGCAGATAAAAGAGGTTGTTGAAATGGGAGTTGAAGTGGCGGTTGTTGTAGGGGGGGGTAACATATGGCGCGGCAGGTCCGGCGAAGGGATGGACAGGACCACCGCCGACCATATGGGAATGCTGGCGACGGTAATAAACGCGCTGGCGCTACAGGACGCGCTGGAGGAACGATTGGTTGCAACCCGGGTACAGACAGCGATAGAAATGAGGCAGATTGCAGAGCCTTATATAAGAAGGAGGGCGGTAAGGCATCTGGAGAAAAAAAGGGTGGTAATATTTGCAGCGGGAACCGGTAATCCTTTCTTTTCAACCGATACCACAGCGGCCCTTAGGGCGGCGGAGATTGACGCAGAAGTAATCCTGCTGGCAAAAAAAGTCGATGGCGTTTATGATTCCGACCCGGAATCAAACCCTCGGGCAAAGAAATTTGATAAACTGAATTATTTTGACGTACTAAGGCTTGGCCTTAAGGTAATGGACAGCACCGCCACCTCGCTGTGCATGGACAACGGAATCCCAATAATAGTATTTGGACTGGAAAGCTCGGATAATATAAAAAGGGTTGTTATGGGAGAAAGGATTGGCACATGCATTGGATACATCGATCAGGGAGAGGGTGCAAAGTGACGGGCAGTAAGGTGTGTCCCAACCCGGGACAATACCAATTGGGAACAAATATAACGATGGTCAATGATAAGCGGTCAGTTTCCAGAGGTTTTACCCTGGTTAACTGATACTACTTTGTCAAATCACTGACCACTAATCACTAGTCACTACTAAAAGGAGGAATGAGAATGAATCTGGAAATCCATGATGTAACCGAAGAAAAGATGAAAAAAACCCTGAAAGTGCTCCAGGATGAACTGGCAACTGTTAGGGCAGGAAGGGCCAATCCGGCATTGCTGGACAAAATCACCATAGACTACTATGGAACACAGACGCCATTAAACCAGATTGCCGGCATTTCCGCACCCGAACCAAGGCTATTGATGATACAGCCCTATGACAATAGTACGCTGCAGAGTATTGAAAGAGAAATTCTAAAGTCCGACTTGGGGCTTAACCCCAACAGTGACGGAAGAGTGATAAGGCTAGTTATCCCGCAGCTTACCGAGGAAAGGCGCGTGGAGTTGGTCAAACTTGTAAAAAAATACGGCGAGGAAGCAAAGGTAGCCATTAGGAACGGAAGAAGAAGTGCAAACGATGAAATAAAGAAGATGAAAAAAAAGGGCGAGTTGACGGAAGACGATGAGAAGAAGGCCCAGGACTTAGTACAAAAGCTTACCGACAAATACATAGAATCTATTGATAAGACTGTCGAAAAAAAAGAAGCGGAAATTATGGAGATATAAAATGGAAATTCCGGTATTAGTATGTTATACTATTGACCGTGCCCTTGAGATTCTTAAAGAACGGGGAATAAACAACATATCCGTAACGGTCACCGGGACATGTTCGATAAAAGGGGACGGCGAGCGGGTTGATAGAGTAATAGGCCAGAGGAAAAGAAACGGTTTAGTTGAGTTGATTGTTTGTTAAATACCCCCTTTACAGGGGGTGTTTTCGGGTGGAGGTAAATGATGGATAACAAAACCAAATATCCAAGGCATGTTGCCGTAATAATGGACGGTAATGGAAGATGGGCCAGGAAAAGGGGCCTGCCCAGGGTACAGGGTCACAGGGCCGGAGTTATTGCATTGAAGGAAATTGTAAAGTACTCCCGCAGAATAGGGCTTGAGTATCTGACTCTGTACGCTTTTTCCACCGAAAACTGGAAAAGACCGGAGCTGGAGATAAAAAACCTTATGAACCTGCTCCTGGAGTATCTAAGAAACGAGCTTGAGGAGCTTAAGACCAACAATATAAAGCTAAGGATATTGGGAGATAGCTCCCAGCTCCAGGCCGAGGTGCAGCAGCAGCTAATAAAGGCGGTAACCGAAACCGCTAATAATGATGGGATGATTCTTAGCGTAGCTATTAACTATGGAGGACGGGATGAAATAATTAGGGCGGTAAAGCATATCGTCGCCGACATCTGTGCTGGTAAAGCCGGTATCGAGGATATTGACCAAAAGTTTTTCGAGGAATACCTGTATACCAAGGGGATACCCAGCCCGGATTTGGTAATAAGGCCCAGCGGCGAGCTAAGAATAAGCAATTTTCTGCTATGGCAGATAGCCTATTCGGAGTTCTGGTTTTCAGACTGCTATTGGCCGGACTTTACCGCCGAAATGTTTGAAAAAGCACTGGAGGACTATGCAAGACGGGATAGAAGATATGGAGGGGTTAACAGTGCGGATTAGAATACTAAGCGCTCTTTTGGGGATACCTATACTGGTATTTGTGCTTGTCATAGGGGGTAAGGTGCTTACCGTTGCGCTTACTATAGTATCCTTCATTGCTCTTAAGGAATTCTACGGCCTTTTTAAGAGGGTGGACGTTTTCCCCTTCCAGGCGGTCGGGCTAGTTTCCGGTGCGGTCATTAATGTGGCCATTGGCTTTTACGGTGGGACAGCCCTGGCCCATGTGATGGGAGTAATGATTGCATGCACACTGGCGTGCTTTGCCATCATGATAGTTCAAAGCAGGGCACGTATACTGGACCTTGGGGTCACGCTGGTGGGCATAGTGTACGTTTCGCTGCTTATGAGCATGATTCTTATGGTATATTCCCTGGAGGAGGGGAATATCATTGTCTGGCTTATATTTGTTGTTGCCTGGCTGGGTGACACCTTGGCCTATTTCATTGGAATAAACTTTGGTAGGCACAGGCTGTGCCCGGATATTAGCCCCAAGAAATCGGTGGAGGGGGCAGTAGGCGGCCTTTTGGGCAGCGTATTGGGTTCGGTTGCTTTCGGGATTGTAGTGGCGGAACTGTACGGGTTGGGCTTAGGTATGTTAAGGCTGGTGTGTGTCGGATTTATTGGCGGTGTTATGGCCCAGTTGGGGGACCTGACCGCTTCAATCATAAAGAGGTATGCCGGTGTAAAAGACTTTGGAAACCTGATGCCGGGCCACGGAGGTGTTTTAGACCGGTTCGACAGTATATTGTTTACCGTGCCGGTTGTATACTATATATTAGTGATTAGTGGCTAGTGATTAGGTGTTAGGGGATGAGACTATGAAAAGAATTGCGGTTCTGGGCAGCACTGGCTCTATAGGCCGTCAGACTCTACAGGTTATAGAAAACAGACGGGAGGAATTTAAAATTGTTGCCCTTACCGCCAGGGAAAACGATGCCTTAATGCTGGAGCAGATAAGGCAGCACAAACCGGCCTTGGCCGCTCTGTTGGACAAAGGAAGTGCCAAAAGGCTGAGGGACAGCCTTGAAACGGATACCGGTACGGCGGTGCTGGACGGCGAGGACGGTATAATTAAATGCGTCACCGAAAGCGACTGCGATATGGTGGTAAACGGGATGGTGGGCATGGCAGGGCTTATACCAACCCTTAAAGCACTTGAGACGGGGAAGAATATCGCCCTTGCCAACAAGGAGACTCTGGTTGCCGGTGGGCAGTTGGTGATGGACCTGGCAGCGAAAAAAGGCTTAAGTATTATACCTATAGACAGCGAGCATTCGGCCATTTTTCAGTGCATAGGTTCCACTCCGGTCTCTCAGGTAAAAAGGCTGCTGCTCACCGCATCGGGTGGACCCTTCCGGGGGAAAACCCGCACCCAGCTTAAGAGTGTGACACCGTCCGAGGCCCTTAAGCACCCTAATTGGAGGATGGGGAAAAAGATTTCGATAGATTCTGCGACCTTAATGAATAAAGGCCTGGAGGTTATTGAGGCAAGGTGGCTGTTCAGTCTTGATGCCGACAGGATAGAGGTGGTAATACACCCTCAAAGCATAGTGCACTCCATGGTGGAGATGGTGGACGGAGCGGTTTTAGCGCAGCTCGGGAACCCGGACATGAGAATACCAATACAATATGCCCTTACCTATCCTGAAAGAAAGCCCTCAGGGCTGCCGCGGTACAACCCGGTGCTGGCGGGCAGCCTGGAGTTTCTCAGCCCGGATACCGAAAACTTTCCAGCGTTGAAGTTGGCATATCAGGCCTTAGAAGCGGGGGGGACCATGGCGGTGGTACTAAACGGGGCCAACGAAGTGGCCGTTGACCTATTTTTACGGGGTGCCATATCTTTTAATTCCATACCGGCGGTAGTGGAATGGGTTATGGAAAAACATAATAATCATAAGAACCCATGTTTAGAAGATATAATATATTGGGATATATGGAGTAGGCAGCAAGCTGCCGCTATGGTTGAAAGGGATGGTGAAAAATATTGGCATCTACAATAATTACCGCCGTGGCTTCAGTAATCATATTTACGCTGATGGTATTCTCCCACGAGCTCGGGCACTTTATTGCCGCAAAAAAAGCGGGAGTTGAGGTGGAGGAGTTCTCGATAGGGATGGGGCCTAAGGTTATATCCTGGGGCCGGAAGGAAACCAAGTATTCTATCCGGATATTCCCCATTGGGGGCTATGTAAAGATGCTGGGCGAAGAGGACAAGGCCGAGGGGGAAGGCTCATTCTACAAGAAATCCCTGGGCAGGAGAATGAGCATAATACTAGCGGGACCCATAATGAACATAGTACTGGCGATACTGCTTTTTAGTGTAATATTTTTTGTAATAGGAACCCCTACCACCGTTATAGACACGGTTATGGAAGGCTACCCGGCAGACGCGGCGGGCATAAGGCCCGGTGACAGGGTGGAATATATAGATGGCGAGAGGGTGGATTCCTGGGAAAGGCTGCAGTATCTGGTTTCCGTTTCAAAGGGAGAGCAGATGGTGGTTTTGGTTAATAGAAACGGTCAAACCATCGCCCTTGATGTGTTCCCGGTCACCGACCCCGGTACTGGGCAGAGTATAATAGGCATAACGCCTACGTCACAAAAAGACCCAATAGGCTCAATACGCCTGGGTATAACAAGAAGTTTTGAGGTTATCGCGCTTATGGTGACCTACCTTGGCCAGCTGGTGACGGGCAGAGCATCGGCGGAGGACGTTGTGGGCGCAGTGGGCGTTATCCAGCTGGTAAACCAGGCCGCAAAGACCGGAGTATTAAACGTTATGTTCCTGGCGGCATTCCTAAGCCTGAACCTTGGAGTAATAAACCTGTTGCCAATTCCAGCGCTGGACGGTGGTAAAATGGTTTTCTTGCTGTTGGAGGCGGTTATAGGAAAACCCATCGATGTGGAGAAGGAAGGCCTTATACACTTCATTGGGTTTGTATTTCTGATTCTTCTAATTATTGTGATAACCTGGAGGGATATAAACAGGTTCATTCTTTTCTAGAACGGAGTGTGCTGCCCATGCGTAAAAAGACAAGGAGACTATATATAGGAGATGTACCGGTGGGCGGAGGCAGCCCGATAACGGTGCAATCCATGACCAACACCAAAACCTCCGACGTTAAGGCTACGGTGGAGCAGATACTGGAGTTGGAAAGGGAGGGCTGCGATATAATACGGGTGGCAGTGCCTGACATGGAGGCGGCCTGTTGCCTGGGGGATATCAAAAGGGAGATTTCCATACCCCTTGTTGCCGATATACACTTTGATTACAGGCTCGCCCTGAAGGCTGTGGAGGCTGGAGCCGATGCGCTGCGCATCAACCCCGGCAACATCGGTTCGGACCGGTGCCTGGAAAGGGTGGTTAGGGCTGCATCTGCAAAGGGCGTTCCCATAAGAATTGGGGTAAATAGCGGCTCGCTGGAGAGGGGTTTGCTGGAAAAGTATAAAACACCCTGCGCCGAAGCTCTAGTGGAAAGCGCCCTGAGAAATATTAGACTTTTGGAGAATTTGGGCTTTTTTGATATAAAGCTGTCCCTTAAGGCTTCGGACGTAAACACTACCGTGAAGGCTTACAGGGTCATAGCCGAAAAGGTGGATTACCCACTGCATGTAGGGGTTACCGAGGCGGGTACCTTTGTGGGCGGCACTGTCAGGTCCGCCATAGGAATTGGCAGCCTATTGATGGAGGGTATAGGGGACACCATCAGGGTTTCCCTAACCGACCGGCCGATACGCGAGGTGGAGGTAGGAAGGGAGATATTAAAATCCCTTGGGCTTTATAAAAAGGCCAGCGTTGAGATTATCTCATGCCCCACCTGCGGCAGGTGCCAGATTAATCTAATAGAACTGGCAGAAAAGGTAAACAATATGGTAAAGGGGATAGACAAACCGCTCAAAATTGCCATAATGGGCTGTGCGGTAAACGGACCGGGAGAGGCCAGGGAAGCAGACCTTGGGATAGCAGGGGGCAGCGGAAAGGGGATAGTATTCAAAAACGGGAGAATAATAAGGAACGTGAGGGAAGACGCTCTATTGGAGGCCCTTATGGAGGAGATAGATAAATATTGACATGGGAATAAATATTATATAGTATTTATTATGATATTACGTTCCGGGCATTTCGACGGGGAATAGTAGAAGGCATATAGCCTTTAGAGAGGGGGGTACGGTGGAAACCCCCGGCCTAAACCTTCCAACCCGCCCCTTCATTTTTTCGCACCGGCGGTATGAAACCGTTATCATCCTTTGAGTGGGCCTTTGGCCAAAAAGGGTGGTACCACGGAGTCCTTCGTCCCTTTGGGGGGAGGATTTATTTTTTTAAGGAGGGAATTTAAAAATGTCCAAGCAGCAAGAGGATTATGTAAAGCAGATAACAAAGCAAAACGAGGACTTTTCGCAGTGGTATACCGACGTTATTAGGAAGGCAGACCTTGTGGATTATGCCCCGGTAAAGGGGTTTATGGTTATCAAACCATACGGTTATGCCCTGTGGGAAAATATGCAAAGAGAACTTGATAAAATGCTTAAGGCCTCCGGTCACAAAAACGCCTACTTTCCGCTCTTTATTCCGGAATACCTGCTCCAGAAAGAGGCGGAGCACGTGGAAGGGTTTGCCCCCGAAGTCGCCTGGGTTACCATCGGCGGCACCGAGGAGCTGACCGAAAGGATAGCTGTAAGGCCCACCTCCGAGGCAATAGTGTGCAGCATGTACTCCAAATGGATTAAGTCCTACCGTGACCTGCCCATACTATACAACCAATGGTGCAACGTTGTGAGATGGGAAAAAAGCACAAGACCCTTTTTAAGGACCTCGGAATTCCTGTGGCAGGAAGGGCACACCGCCCACGCGACCGAGGAGGAGGCGCAGGAGGAAACCTTGAAAATACTGGACATATACAGGGACTTTGCGGAAAACGTACTGGCCATCCCGATGCTTACCGGTGAAAAATCCGAAAAGGAAAAGTTCGCCGGTGCTAAAATGACCTATTCGATGGAGGCGATGATGCTTGACGGGAAAGCGTTGCAGGCAGGAACTTCCCACAACCTCGGTCAACACTTCGCAAAGGTTTTTGATATTCAGTACCTGGACAGGGATGGCGAGCTAAAATACGTGTGGACCACGTCCTGGGGGGTATCTACAAGGCTTATAGGCGGTATCATAATGGTACACGGCGATGACAGGGGCCTGGTTCTACCGCCGAGGGTGGCACCCTGCCAGGTTGTGATTGTGCCCATAGCGCAGCATAAGGAGGGCGTACTTGAAAAGGCCGGTGAGATTTATGAAAACCTTTCCGAAAGATTCAGGATGGAACTGGATGACAGGGACACCTATAGCGTCGGCTGGAAGTTTAATGAATGGGAGCTAAAAGGTGTACCGCTGCGGCTTGAAATAGGACCACGGGACATCCAGAACAACCAGGTAGTAGCAGTTAGACGGGACACCGGAGAAAAAACTGTTATAGAAATGGAGGGGCTGGACAAGAAAATAGGGGCACTTCTGGAGGAAATACAAAAGGGGATATTTCAAAAAGCCCTTGAATTCAGGGACAAAAATATCCGAACGGCAAACAACATGGAGGAATTCGTTTCTATAATAGAGAGCCAGAAGGGCTTTATAAAAGCCATGTGGTGCGAAGACGCGGAGTGTGAAACAAAGATTAAGGAAAAAACCGGTGCAACCACGCGGTGCATCCCCTTTGAACAGGACAAAACCGGTGACCGGTGCGTTGTGTGCAATAGGCCCGCCGAAAGGGTTGCTTATTTTGCTAAAGCGTACTAAGGAATGGGGTTTGTTGTAAAGTATAAAAATGTGGTAATATTTATATATAAGCACCAATTACAGACAACACGGGAGGAAGGGCCATGAGAGTAACGGCTATAATTCCAGCGTACAATGAAGAAGAGAGAATAGGGACGGTTCTGGAGGCCGTTAAAAAATCCAGTTTGGTGGACGATATAATAGTAGTGGACGATGGTTCCGAGGACAAAACCGCTGAGGTTGCGTTTAATTTAGGAGTCAAGGTAATAATAAACGACAAAAACCTTGGCAAGGGCGGCGCGTTGTGCCGTGGTTTGAGAAACTGCCAGTCGGAGGTTATCCTGTTTTTGGATGCTGACCTTTGCGGGCTTGAAACGAAGGACGTAGACCACCTTTTAGAGCCGGTTCTTTCGGGGGATTATGATATGACAATAGGGATATTCGCCAACGGAAGGCTGACTACCGATCTGGCACAGAAGGTAGCACCATTTCTGTCGGGACAAAGGGCAATAAAGCGACAGATACTGAACGACATAAGTGGGCTGGAAATAAGCCGGTACGGGGTGGAGGCAGCCCTTACCCGTTACGTCAAGAAAAACAATGTACGTATAAAAGAGGTTCAGCTGGTGGACGTATCCCACGTGATGAAGGAGGAAAAACTCGGTATAATACGTGGCCTGGCCGAAAGGCTGAAAATGTACCGTGATATAGTAAAGGCCATGACCTTTAAGCTATAACTCCGGAGCCTGCACGGATACCAGACGTCCGGCACCGGGAACCAAGGGGAGATGGCTATGCTGTCGGGCCAAGAGATTTTATTAAGAATACTGTTGGCCTTTATACTTAGCAGCGTCATTGGAATGGAGAGGGAATTCGGTAACCAGGCCGCAGGTCTGCGTACCCATATACTGGTATGCGTCGGTTCCACGCTGGTGATGCTTGTATCCTTTCATTTGTTTGAAGCATATGGGGGCCAAACATCCATGGACCCGGCCAGGCTGGGGGCACAGGTGATAAGCGGCATAGGTTTCCTTGGAGCAGGAACCATTATGAAGGAAGGAGCCTCCATCCGCGGCCTGACAACGGCGGCGGGCCTTTGGGTGGTTGCATGCATAGGACTTGCGGTGGGTGCGGGTTTCTATTTTGGAGCCTTTTTGGTGACGATTGTTATAGTGATTACACTCACCATAGTAAACCGGCTGGATAAACGCATCAATAAAAGCAAGAACAACTACTCATTGACCCTGCGAGCGGAAAACGTACCGGGACAGCTGGGGAGAATAGGCGCCGCCCTGGGTAAAGGTGGCGTGTCCATAAGAAATATCAGAATGATAGAACTAAACGACTTTACGGTGGAGATAATACTGCTTTTGAAGCTGCCCGGCCAGATGGAACTGGAGGAAGTCTTTGGCATACTTAACGGGGTGGAGGGGATAAAGCAGATAGTAGATTCAAGCTAGCGGGGGGTAGACAAAAAGTGCGACAGTTCTTTAAAGGAATAGAAAAGGTATTGGTTAACGAAAAGGCCAATGAAATTCTGGTGGTGGTGGACGGGGGCCAATACCCCGGACAGGACCGGGAACGCCTTAAAAAAAAGATATCTGAGGGTTTAAAAAAGGATAGAAATACGGGGATAGAGATTGTCCGGTCGGCGAAGGAGTGCAGTTTGGATACGCTGTTTAAAAACAACTGGACTTTTTTTTGCAGTCTTTGGGGCAGGACCTTCCCCGCCGGAAGGCCATGGTTTGAGAGTTGTACATACAGGCTGGACCAAAGGCAACTTTTTGTTGAATTTGATGACCAACTGGCTATATACGCCCTTTCGGGCAGAAATTTCGAGGACTTTACAAGGAAGATAGTCGGTGCGATAAGCGGTAGGGATATATTTGTGTCCATGACGGTTAAAGAGGGGATTAAACCGGATTACGCCAAAGATGACCGGGATGACCTGCAGGATGAGGAACTGTCAGAGATTAAAAAAATAATAAGGCAGAACGTTAAAAGGGAGGCAAAAAAGGCCAAAAATAAGGTGTTAATAGGAAAGCATTTCAAGGGCACACCAAAACCCATCAAAGAAATAATACAGGATGCCGGTACAGTAATTGTAGAAGGTGTTGTATGCAGACTGGAAACCAAGGAGCTCCGGTCAGAGAGGTATTCCCTTTTGCTGTCGGTCTTCGTTACCGATTATGAGGATACAATAGAATGCAGATTTTTTTTAGATAAAGCAAGCAGGGGAAGGGTGGAGAACTCAATCGGTACAGGCGATAGGATTAGGGTTAGGGGGGAAGCCCAGTATAATAAATACGTTAGGGAAATAGTAATAGCAGGAAGGGATGCTTTTCTACTCCCCGGCGAGATAAGGACCGACCAGTGCACAGAAAAGAGGGTGGAACTGCACGCCCATACAAGGTTCAGTGCCCTCGACGGGGTCACTGCGGTGGAGGCGCTTATAGAAAGGGCCGCCCAGTGGGGCCACGGGGCCATCGCCATAACCGACCACGGGGTGGTACAGGCCTTTCCGGAAGCCTATGAAGCTTCGTGCAGGACCGGGGTCAAGGTGATATACGGTATGGAAGCGTACATGATAGACGACCTGTATCTGGAACGGCAGGTGGCCTTCGACTGGGAGGGTCACAATAGTTTTGTTGTATTCGACATAGAGACCACCGGACTTAGCCCGGCCCAGGACGAGATAACTGAAATAGGGGCAGTAAGGGTTGAAGACGGAAAAATAATCGATAGGTTTCACTCGCTAATAAACCCGGGCGTGCCCATACCGGAGAAAATAGTGGAACTAACCGGTATTACAGACGATATGGTTAAGAACTGTCCCGGGGCGGAGCAGGTAATCCCGGCTTTTCTGGAATTTGCCGGTGATGGGGTACTTACCGCCCATAACGCACCCTTCGACATGGGATTTATACAGACCAAAGCGGCCAAGCTGGGCCTTACCGTTAAAAACGAAGTGCTGGACACGCTGGCCATTACAAGAAGGCTTTTCCCATGGCTTAAAACCCATAAGCTGGGTGCGGTGGCAAGCCATTTAGGGATTAGTATGGATAGGGCTCACAGGGCGGTGGACGATGCCCGGGCCACTGCAAAGGTTCTAATAAAGTGTATGGAGCATATAAACAAGGGTAAGGCTTTCGAAACTCCTATGCAGGACCATGACCTTGTTTATAGGGAAACTTTAAAAAAGCTTAAGTCCCGTCATGTTACAATACTAGCAAAAGACCAACAGGGCTTGCGGAACCTGTATTACCTAATCAGCAAGTCCCACCTTGATTATTTTTACAAAACCCCCAGGATACCAAAGAGCCTCCTTGCCAAAAGAAGAAAGGGGCTGCTCATAGGTAGCGCCTGCGAAGCCGGCGAACTGTACCGCGGTATCATTGAGGGCAAAAGTGATGCACAACTGGAGGAAGTGGCATCCTTTTATGACTACCTTGAAATCCAGCCGCTGGGAAACAACGGCTTTCTGGTGGACAATGGAACGCTTAAGGATATTGGGGAAATCAAAAAGGCAAACATAAAGGTATACAAGATAGGCAAAAAGTTAGGGATTCCGGTGGTAGCAACGGGAGACGTACATTTTTTGGAGCCCACCGACCAGGTATTTAGAAAGGTCATTCTGGCGGGTAAAGGGTTCGCGGATGCCGATAATCAGGCACCCCTTTATATGCGTACCACTTCGGAAATGCTTGCTGAGTTCCAATACTTGGGGGAGGACGTCGCAGAAGAGGTGGTCATAAAAAACCCCAATGCGATTAATGTAGCGGTGGAGGATGGGATACTTCCGGTACCCCTCAAGACATATCCTCCCACCATACCCGGCGCCGAGGAGGCCCTGGAAAAGTTGACCTGGGAACGGGCGAGGGAGGTTTACGGCGACCCGTTGCCCCGGATGGTGGAAGAAAGACTCAAGAAAGAACTGAGGGCAATAATAGATAATGGTTACGCGGTAATGTTCGTAACTGCCCAAAGGCTTGTTTCAAAATCAAACGAGGACGGTTACCTGGTAGGCTCCAGGGGTTCGGTGGGGTCCTCCCTTGTAGCGACCATGAGCGGGATAACCGAGGTAAACCCGCTGCCACCGCACTACCTGTGCGGTAACTGCAAGTATTCCCGGTTTTTTAACGACGGCAGTGTCGGGTCCGGGGCGGACCTTATAGACAGGCCGTGCCCAGAATGCGGAGAAATATTGGAAAAACACGGTTTTGATATCCCCTTTGAAGTGTTTATGGGCTTCAAGGGGGATAAGGAGCCGGACATTGACCTTAATTTTTCTGGTGAGTACCAGAGCAAAGCCCATCGGTTCACCGAGGAATTGTTCGGCAAAAAGAAGGTATACCGGGCGGGTACCATATCCACGCTGGCGGACAAAACCGCCTACGGTTTCGTAAAGGGCTACCTTGAAGAAAGGGGCCTTACGGTGCACAACGCGGAAATAAACCGGTTGGTACAGGGCTGCGCCGGTATCAAAAGGACTACCGGACAGCACCCCGGAGGGGTGATGATTGTGCCCCGGGATATGGATATCCACCAGTTCACCCCGGTGCAGAGGCCGGCCGATGATACTAACTCCGATGTGGTGACCACCCATTTTGACTACCGTGCCATAAGCGGCCGGCTTCTTAAGCTTGATATTTTGGGACATGATGACCCCACCATGCTTAGGATGCTGCATAAACTGACCGGCAAAGACCCCCGCAGCATCCCCCCTGACGACAGGGAAACCATGGCCATATTCAGCTCCACAGAGCCCCTGGGCATAAAACCGGAGGACATAGACTGTCCGGTGGGAAGCTTAGGCATACCGGAATTTGGCACACGGTTTGTAAGGCAGATGCTGCAGGATACCAAACCCACCACCATGGCTGAGCTTGTAAGGATAAGCGGACTGTCCCACGGTACCGATGTATGGCTTAATAACGCGCAGCAGCTCATAAAGGATGGCACCGCAACCCTAAAGGAGGTTATTTCAACCAGGGATGATATATTCATTTTTCTTGTACAAAAAGGGATGCAGCCCCAGAAAGCCTTCGGAATAATGGAAAGGGTAAGAAAGGGTAAAGGGCTTACCGACGAGGATGTGGAGGGAATGGAGGCGGTTGACTGTCCCCGATGGTTCATTGATTCCTGCAGGAAGATTAAGTACATGTTCCCCAAGGCCCATGCGGTTGCCTATGTAACCATGGCCTTTAGGATAGCCTACTATAAGGTGCACCACCCTCTGGCCTTCTATGCAGCGTACTTCACAGTGCGTGCCAGTGAATTTGATGCGCAACTCATTGTGGCGGGTAAAGAGACGGTGGTAAAAACCATAAAGGAATATGATGAGCGTAAAAACAACCTTACCCAGAAGGAAAAATCGCTGCTCACAATACTGGAAGTAGCCAGGGAGATGTACTGCAGGGGTTTTGGTTTTCTGCCGGTGGACCTGTACAAATCCGATGGAGCCCAGTTCCTAATAGTGGGCAAAAAACTGCTCCCACCCCTTACGGCGCTGCAGGGGCTGGGTCATAACGCCGCCGGCAGCATGGTGGAGGCACGAAGGGAAAGGCCTTTCATATCGGTAGAGGACCTGCAGGAGAGGGCACGGATTAGCCGTACCATAATAGATATCCTGCGGGCTCACGGATGCCTGGATTCGTTGCCCGAATCCAATCAGATTTCACTTTTTTGACTTGTATTAACGCCTTCCATATGATAGACTAGTTTGTGGAAAGTGCATACCTGTCGGACAGGAGTGGGTAAAAACCCACTCCTTACTGTTATACAGGGTCAAAGCTCTGGAATAATAAATATGGTGGTATGGAAACATAAAAATACCAGTTACTGATAAGGAAAGGGCAGGGAGGGAAAGAATTGGCAAAAATAAGAATGGAGAAAATAGTGGAGGAACTGGCGGTACCAATTATAGAGGAGAACAAATGTAAACTGGTGGATATCGAGTATGTGAAGGAAGGACCCAATTGGTACCTTAGGGTATACATAGACAAGGATGGCGGAGTAACGGTGGAAGACTGCGAAAGGGTGAGCGAGCGTTTAAGCGACCTTCTTGACCGGGAAGACCCCATTGACCACAGCTATATTTTGGAGGTATCTTCCCCCGGTATAGACAGGCCGCTAAAAACTCAGAGGGACTATGACTACTTTACCGGCCGGGAAGTGGATATTAAGCTGTACTCTCCTATGAACGGAAAAAGGGAATACAGCGGTATACTCATGGGACTTAAGGACGGTATCATCACTGTGGACACTCCGGAGGGAAAGCTGTATTTCCAGAGAGAAAAAATAGCTTCCGCCCGGCTAACTTTTAAGTTTTAAGGGGAGGTTATGAGGCTATGAATCAGGAATTCATGCAGGCTTTGGAACAAATAGAGAAGGAAAAGGGCGTAGGCAAGGAGATACTAAAAGAAGCGATAGAAGCCGCTCTTGTTTCCGCGTACAAAAAAAATTTCGGTTCATCGCAGAACGTTGATGTAAGCATTGAGGACGAGACCGGTGATATAAGGGTATATTCCAAAAAGACTGTGGTGGAGGAACCGGAGAACGACTTCATTGAAATAAGCCTGGAAGAGGCGGGCAAGATTTCCCCAACGGCAAGGCTGGGAGACATAATAGAATTTGAGGTTACGCCGAAAAATTTCGGGCGCATAGCTGCCCAGACCGCCAAACAGGTGGTTGTACAAAGAATCAGGGAAGCCGAAAGGGGAATAATATACGACGAGTTTATTAACCGTGAGAACGAGCTAGTAAACGGAATGGTGCAAAGATGGGAAAAAAACAACGTGATGATAGACTTAGGAAGGGTGGAGGCGGTGCTCCCCTCTACCGAACAGATACCCACCGAGGATTATTCGCCGGGCAGTAGGATAAGGGTTTATATAGTTGAGGTGAAAAAGACAACCAAGGGGCCCCAGATTATTGTGTCAAGGACACATCCGGGACTGGTTAAGAGGCTTTTTGAACTGGAGGTGCCGGAAATACACAATGGGCTTGTTCAGGTGAAGGGCATCGCCCGGGAGGCGGGAGCCAGGACAAAGATAGCAGTTTACTCGGTGGATGAGAACGTTGACCCGGTAGGCGCCTGTGTAGGGCCCAAGGGTGTTAGGGTTCAGTCGGTGGTAAATGAACTTAGGGGCGAAAAAATAGACATAATCAAATGGAGTACCGACGTCCATGAGTTTATTGCAAATTCCTTAAGCCCTGCAAAGGTAGTTGACGTAAGCACCGTGGAGGAACAAAAATCAGCCCAGGTAGTGGTGAAGGACTATCAGCTCTCGCTGGCCATCGGTAAGGAAGGTCAGAATGCAAGGCTTGCCGCCAAAATAACAGGCTGGAAGATTGACATAAAGAGCGAGAGCCAGGTGAAAGAAAATACAGACGACATACAGCCGGATGAAGACTTGGATGACGATGAAATGATGGAGAAAGATGAATAAACAAACGGGAGCAGCCTCCAGACTGAAAACTTGATGCCAAGTCGACAGATACTTATAGTATACAAGGGGTGATTGCCTTTGAAAAAGAAAAAAGTACCCATACGTCTCTGCTTGGGTTGCCAGCAACCAAAACCGAAAAGGGAGCTTATAAGGATAGTCCGAAACAGTGAGGGAGAGGTATTCTTGGACGAAACCGGGAAAAAATCGGGAAGGGGAGCCTATATTTGCCCCGACAAGGCTTGTCTTGACACCGCAAAAAAGACCCGAAGGCTGGAAAAATCCCTAGGCGCAAAAATTGAAGAACGAATCTATGACTTACTGGAGGAGGAACTACCCTAAAGTGAACGACTTTCAAAAGGTATACAATCTTATTGGCCTTGCCTGTAAAGGAGGAAACCTGGTGGCGGGTACAGAAAAATGTAAAAAAGCCGTTTTGAGTAACAGCGCAAAACTGGTGCTGCTTTCGACCGACTGTTCGGATAACACCAGAAAGCTGTTTAACGATAAATGTTTGTACAGAGACATACCGATAGCAATCTTTGGCACTAAAGACCGGTTGGGAAAGGCGGTAGGTAAAGACTATAGGACGGTTCTGGCAATTCTGAATGAGGGTTTTTCAAGGGAGATTATGAAGCTTATTGGTAGTTAGGGGAAATTATACCAGGGGGTGAAGGGTATGGCTAAAATTAGAGTGTACGAATTGGCAAAACAGTTGAAACTGTCAAGCAAAGAGTTGATCAAAATGCTGGCAGAACTGGGAGTGGAGACAAAGAATCATATGAGCACCATTAGCGAGAAAGAGGCAAATGCAGTAATGGAATTGATAAACGAAGAACAAGACGATGATGGGACACTTGATATAATAGAGGACGAACACGAAGAAAAGGCCGTCAAAAAGGCCAAAAGCAGGAAACCAAAAGGCAAGCCAATGGCGGATGGGAATACTGCCGGCATAAAGGACCCCAAGTCACCGGTTGCGGCAAAAAAACCTGCCGGAGGAAAGACGGTGGAGATAGGGGCAGAGGTCACTGTAAAGGGCCTGGCCGAGACGTTGGGTGTTCCGGCTACCCAAATTATAAAAAGGCTTATACCACTTGGAATAATGGCAGGCCTGAACCAAAACATAGACGGCGACATTGCAGCCGAAATAGGCAGGGAATATGGCTTTGAACTGGTGGTTAAAAAGCCGGAAAGCAGTGAAGATTACCTCTTCGAGGAAATTGACGACCCGGCCAAAATGAAACCCAGGTCACCGGTGGTTACGGTAATGGGACACGTTGACCACGGTAAGACATCACTGCTTGACAGGATAAGAAAAACAAAGGTAACCGAGCAGGAGGCCGGGGGTATCACCCAGCACATAGGAGCATACAAGGTAAAAATAGACGAGAGGGAGATAGTGTTCCTGGACACGCCTGGCCATGAAGCCTTCACCGCTATGAGGGCAAGGGGTGCCCAAGTGACTGATATAGCGATATTGGTGGTAGCGGCGGACGATGGGGTAATGCCCCAGACAATAGAGGCCATAAACCACGTCCGGGCGGCCAATGTGGCGCTTATAGTGGCAATAAACAAAATTGACAAATCCGCTGCAAACCCCGACAGGGTAAAACAGGAGCTGGCCGACCAGGGACTGCTGCTTGAGGAATGGGGAGGCGAAACAATAGGGGTTGCGGTTTCCGCTCATACCGGAGAGGGCATAGAAGACCTGCTGGAAATGGTACTTTTGGTGGCGGACATGCAAGAGCTTAAGGCAAACCCGGACAGGAACGCCGTAGGGACTGTTATAGAAGCAAAGCTTGACAAAGGCAGGGGACCCGTTGCGACGGTACTCATCCAAAAAGGTACCCTTAAGGCCGGGGATTCAATAGTGGTTGGAGCAGCACACGGTAAGGTGCGGGCGATGACCGATGACAACGGCAAGAGGATATACAAGGCCGGTCCGTCTACCCCCGTTGAGGTTATTGGCCTTTCGGAGGTCCCGGATGCCGGCGATATGCTGGTTGTTACAGAGGACGACAAAACGGCAAGGCATATCGCCCAGCAGAGGAAAGAAAGAATACGCACCACAATGCTAAGGTCTAGCCAGAGAGTATCCCTTGAGGACCTGTTCGACCAGATAAAGGAGGGCAAGGTAAAGGACCTCAATATAATAATAAAGGCGGATGTACACGGCTCTGTGGAAGCTATAAGGCAGTCCATTGAAAAGCTCAGCAATGAAGAGGTGCGGATAAAATCCATCCACGGCGGAGTGGGCGCAATTACCGAAACGGATGTTATGCTTGCGGCGGCCTCAAACGCAATAGTTATTGGGTTTAACGTAAGGCCGGACAGCAAGGCGGTCCAGATGGCAAGCCACGAGGACGTGGATATAAGGACCTACAGAATTATATACGACGCAATAAACGACTTGGAGGCCGCAATAAAGGGAATGCTGGAACCCAAGTACAAAGAGGTTGTAATAGGAAAGGCTGAGGTGAGGGCCATATTCAAGGTTTCATCTATAGGTACCATAGCGGGATGCTATGTTCAGGAGGGTAAAATCCAGCGCAACGGCGGCATAAGGGTTGTCCGTGATGGTATAGTAATTTTTGAAGGAAGGATAGAATCCCTTAAAAGGTTTAAGGATGACGCAAGGGAAGTTGTGCAGGGGTACGAATGCGGTATAAGCGTAGAAGCCTTCAACGATATAAAAGAAGGGGATATCCTGGAGTGCTTCGTTGACCAGGAGATTCCAAGATAGGGAAAGGTGATTTTATGAGCAGGAGAGCCCAAAGACTTTCTGAGGAGATAAAGCGGGAGGTAAGCGATATACTGCGTAACGGGGTAAAGGACCCGCGAGTTAATGCCCTTATAAGCATTACGCAGGTACAGGTTAGCAGGGACTTAGGCTATGCAAGGATATATGTAAGCCTCTTTGGCAGCCAAAGGGAAAAGAAGGATGCCCTTGAAGGCCTTGAACGGGCCCGGGGATTCATAAAGAGGGAATTGGGCGGAAGGCTTAAGCTAAGATGCGTACCGGACATCAGTTTCCTGGCCGACGATTCAATAGAATACGGTTCCCACATAGACCAACTGCTTAAAAAAGTTATAAAAAGTGAGGAGACCGGAAAAGAAAATGATGCTGACTGATATGGTAAAACGCCTCATGGAAAGCGGTAGCGTCGGAATTATTACCCATATACAACCGGATGGCGATGCTTTGGGTTCGGCGTCCGCCCTGGGGCTTGCCCTGGAAAGGTTGGGCAAAAAGGTTGTGATATTTAAAAATGATAAACCACCGAAGAAGTATTCCTTTTTACCGGGGGCCCATTTGGTGGTGGACTGTAAAGGTCCGGCCAATCGGGTGGAAACTCTGGCGGTACTCGACTGTGCAGACTTAGACAGGCTGGGGGATGGAATACAACACTATGAAAAGGCGGGCACCGTGCTCAATATAGACCATCATATAAGCAACACCATGTTTGGGAATATGAATATGGTGGACACCAACGCTGCAGCCACCGGTGAGTTGGTATACCAGATGATAAAGTTGATGGGGATTGAATTAAACGTGGATATTGCAGAATGTATCTATACGGCAATAGCAGCCGATACCGGTTGTTTCAAATACGATAATACCACCTCCGTCACCCACGGCATTGCAGGGGAACTAATAAGCATAGGAGTAGAATCAAACCGTATATGTAGCCAAATTTTCAGCCTACGGACCCTGCAGCAGACAAAGATGCTGGGTAGGGCGATAGACAGTATAAAGACCTACCACTGCGGAAGAACCGCAATTATGACCGTAACAGCAAATGTGATGCAAGAGACCGGGTGCGGCCAAGAGGACCTGGAGGGCATTGTTGAATTCGCCCGGGATATAGAAGGCGTGGAGGTGGCGGCCCTTTTAAGGGAAACGGACGGTGGAGATATAAAAGTGGGCTTAAGGTCAAAAGAGTATGCGGACACCGCAGCAATTGCGGCTGTATTTGGCGGCGGCGGCCACAGGAAAGCTTCGGGCTGTACAATCCACGCTCCGATGGAAAAAGCAGTGACGCAACTGATTGAAGAAATTAGAAAAAGTTACGGATAAAAAAGGATATGGACGGATTTATTAATTTGTTGAAGCCCCCAGGCCCAACGTCTTTCCAGGCGGTGGGCGCAATAAAGAGAATAACTGGAGCAAAAAAGGCCGGCCACACCGGTACCCTTGACCCGGGCGCGGCGGGAGTACTGCCCGTGTGCCTTGGCAAAGCCACAAAGCTGTCCGGAATGCTTACCCAGGCTAAAAAAAGGTACAGGGCAGAGATAACCTTCGGGTTGATAACCGATACCCAGGACAGCTACGGCAAGGTTTTGAAAAGGACAAAAGCCCAAATAACAAAGGAAGAAATTGAAGTGCTCCTTAAGGGGTTCCTGGGAATCGGGCAGCAGGTCCCACCTATGTATTCGGCAGTTAAGCAGGGGGGCAGGAAGCTTTATCAACTGGCCCGGGAAGGCCTGGAGGTGGAGCGAAGTCCCAGGGATATCGAAATATACAGCCTGGACCTTGTGGAATTCTTTCCCCCCGACAGGGCGATTATAGATATAGAATGTTCCAAGGGTACGTATATAAGAACGCTATGCCATGACATAGGCACCCAAGCCGGTTGTGGCGCCATTATGTCCTTCCTTGTACGACTTAGTTCCGGTGAGTTTACGCTGGATAACGCAGTTACGTTGGAAGAACTTGCAGATGCCGCCAAAGCATATAGCCTTACCCAATTGGTACTGCCCCTTGATTACCCGCTGCAGGGTATGGCAAAGGCTGAAATCCGGGAGGATTCGCTAAGGTTTGCCCTTAACGGGAACATCCTATACCCGCACAACCTCGTGTCGGGTTTAACGGAGCTGGGCAACGGGCAGCAGCTTAGGCTGTATTACAGGCAGAACTTGTTAGGGCTGGCGGTATATAATAGGGATGGACAATCCCCCTGGATAAAAATGAAGTGCATTCTAACCGGTGCCAGGACACCGGACCATTTTAACAAACAGGTGTGAAGGGGAATAAAAATGAATTCGACTGGCTGGGGAATAGCACTGGGCTATTTTGACGGAGTACATATAGGCCACCGTAAACTTATAGAAGAACTTCTCAGGCAAAGTGGCAAAATAGGTCTCAAGACAATGGTATATACCTTCGATCGGCACCCTCAAAACGTAATTAGGCCAGACCAATCCATTCCTCTTATATATCCGCCGGAGGAAAGATACAAGATACTTCGCGACCTGGGGGTGGACAGCGTGGAGATGACCGCCTTTGATAAGTGCATAGCCAATATGACGCCGGAACAGTTTTTTGAAGACGTTCTGGTGAAAAAATACAACATGAAGTATGGAGTAGTAGGTTTTAACTACCGGTTCGGTCGCGAAGGAAAGGGAGATGTACGCCTTCTTGGCGGGCTTGCAACCGAAAGAGGAATAAGGATAGACGTAGTAAAACCGGTTAAATTGGAGGGGCAGCTGGTAAGCAGCAGCTATATTCGCCGGCTTCTTAAAGAAGGCGATATAAAAAGGGCCAATGATTGCCTAGGCAGCAACTACACCGTTTCGGGCAGAGTGGTAAAGGGAAAGGGCAGGGGAAACGGGATGGGCATCCCCACCGCAAACATAAGGCTACCCGAAGGGGTAATGTACCCTGCCAGAGGTGTCTATGCCACCAACACACTTTTTGAGGGAAAAAGATATATAAGCATAACCAATGTTGGGATAAACCCTACCTTTAACAATGACAGAACGGTTACAGAGACTTATATACTCGGCCTTAACGAGGACCTGTACAACAGATGTATAGCGGTGGAGTTCTTTGATAGAATAAGGGAAGAAAAAAAATTTGCTGGCAGGGAGGAATTGAGAAAACAGATAGAATTAGATATCAGGAAATTGGAAAACTATTTTTAATAAACTTAAATAGTGCAAAACAACCACCCCAGGTTAATGTTTACAAACATCTTGCTTTTGTGATACTATTAAATTGTTCGCTGAACCTTATGCTAGGTTTAAGGCTTCTCCGACCTTTTACTTGGTTTAAGGGGCTGATATTTGAGGAGGTGAAATAATGCTGAACAACGAAGAAAAGCAAAAAATTATCGACGGTTACAAGATTCATGAGACCGATACGGGTTCCCCGGAGGTGCAGGTTGCAATATTAACCGAAAGAATCAACCAGCTAAATGAGCATCTCAAGGTTAACAAAAAAGACCATCACTCAAGACGGGGGCTCTTAAAAATGGTTGGTAAAAGACGTGGACTTCTTAAATACCTGAAGGATAAGGACATAGAAAGGTACAGAAAGCTGATAGAACAGCTTGGCTTAAGAAAGTAAGCAGACTTAAGAAAGTAAGAATGGGGCGGGTCAAACCGCTCCATTGTATTTAAAATGCGACACTTTTGATGAGGAGGTATAAGATGGAGGAATTATATAAGCTAGAAACCTTCAGTCTGCAGTTGGCCGGAAGGGATCTGATTCTTGAAACGGGCAAAATGGCAGGCCAGGCCAACGGAGCAGTACTGGTCAGGTACGGAGACACGGCTGTCCTGGTAACGGCAACCGCATCAGAACAGCCGAGGGAAGGGATAGATTTTTTCCCGTTAAGTTGCGACTATGAAGAAAAGCTGTACTCGGTGGGCAAGATTCCCGGCGGGTTCATAAAAAGGGAAGGAAGGCCCACCGAAAAGGCTGTATTGACCTCAAGGCTTATAGACAGGCCTTTGCGACCGCTGTTCC
>LSQX01341121.1_pt2 | contig 23320 bp, 20 predicted proteins | sample 654561 | NCBI WGS metagenome assembly LSQX01 (sample SAMN04489861, study PRJNA283612) | anaerobic digester metagenome | isolation source: 4 biogas reactors fed with cattle manure at either 37C or 55C with and... | place: Denmark: Kongens Lyngby | collected 2014
GGCGCCGCGCCGCGGAAGAACTTCAGCGGGCTCAGCCCGTGCGCCAGCAGCAGGCTGCTGTACACGAACACGATGTGGATCGCGCAGGCGAGGTACAGCGCGCCGATGTAGTTGCCCAGCGGCAGCAGCTTCTCGAAGCCGTAGGTGCCGACCAGGGCCGCGATCAGGCCGAAGGTCCCCAGCGGGGTCATCTCGAGCACGAAGCGCGTCACCTGGATCATCGCCTCGCTGCCCTCGGCCATGAGAACACGCAGCCGCTGCGTGCGCTCGCCCAGCTTCACCAGCGCGAAGCCGAGCAGCGCGGCGAAGAAGATCACCTGCAGGATGCGGCCCTCGGTGAGCGCGCGGAACGGGTTGGTGGGCACGACGTCGACCAGCACCTGCACCGGTCCCGGCACTTCGCGCACGACGTAGTCGGGAGCCGCCACCAGGCCGCTCACGCCGAGGCCGGGCTGCAGCACCAGGCCCACGCCGAGGCCCACGCAGACCGCGAGCACGGCCGTGATCGCGAACCAGGCGAAGGTGCGGCCGCCCAGCGAGACCATGGATTTCTGCCCGTGCAGGCTGGAGATCGCGCTGGCCACGGCGAAGAACACCAGCGGCGTCGCGATCATGCGGATCAGGTTGACGTAGACGTCGCCCAGCGGCTTGAACCAGGTTCCGGCGGCCGGCCCCATGATCCAGCCGGCGAGCGCGCCCAGCACGAAGCCGGCGGCCACGCGCTGCCAGAACGGGATCCCAAGCCAGGCCTTGACGAGCTTCATCGGTGTCCGGGAAAACGGCAATGGCGCACATTAGCCCATCGGCGGTGCCGGCTGCGGCGGCCCGCGCGGAACAGCGGGTGTCATCTCCGGGACGCTGGCCGCCGGCCATAATGGCGCCCCCGCACGCCACGCACGACCGCACCCGATCCTGATGACCCGGACCCGAACGCTCCTTCCCGTCCTCGGCGCATGCCTCGTCGCCGCCTGCGCGACCCCGCCCACGCCGGGCCCCGGGCCGTCCGCGGCCATCCACGTCGAGGTGCCCGCGGTGGCGCACCCCGGGGGCGAGACGCCCGCCTGGTGGTACCGCAGCGGGGCCGCGAAGGCGGCGGCCAACGGCGCGATGTCCGGCAACGCCCGCAACGTGATCGTCTTCCTTGGCGACGGCATGGGCTTCAGCACGGTCGCCGCGGCGCGCATCTTCGCCGGCCAGCGCGAAGGCGGGCCCGGCGAAGAGCACCTGCTGGCCTGGGAGCACTTCCCCGCCACCGCGTTCGCGAAGACCTACAACACGAACGCCCAGACCCCCGACTCGGCCGGGACCATGACCGCGATCGCCACCGGCGTCAAAAGCCACATCGGCGCGATCGGCGTCGGCGCCGGCGACCGCCGCGACTGCGCGCAGGCGCTGGGCAACCGTCTGCAGAGCTGGCTGGCGCTGGCGGCCGAGGCCGGCATGGACACCGGCATCGTCACCACCGCGCGCCTGACCCACGCCACGCCGGCCGCGACCTATGCCCACGTGCCCGACCGCAACTGGGAAAGCGACGCCACCCTGCCCGCGGAGGCCCGCGCGGCGGGCTGCAGCGACATCGCCAGCCAGTTCATCGACTTCGTGCGCAGGCATGGCGGGCCGCGCGTGGCGCTGGCCGGTGGCGCCCGCGAGTTCCTGCCCGAGGACGGCACGGCGCCCGGGATGACGGGCCGCCGCAGGGACGGCCGCGACCTGGTCGCCGAGTGGAAGGCGCTGCGCCCGGACGGCGCCGTCGTCCACGACGCGCGCGGGTTCGAACGGGCGCGCGGGGCGCCGGCGGTCCTGGGCCTGTTCGGCCCCAGCCACATGCAGTACGAGCACGACCGCGACCGCGGGCCGGACGGCCAGCCCGACCTGGAGGCCATGACCCGCTTCGCGATCGAGGCGCTGTCGCGCGGGCCGGGCGGCTACGTGCTGCTGGTGGAAGGCGCGCGGATCGACCACGCCAACCACGAGGGCAACGCTTATCGCGCGCTCGACGAGACGGCGTCCATGTCGCGCGCGGTGCAGGCGGCGGTCGACATGACCTCGGCCGACGACACGCTGATCGTGGTGACCGCCGACCACTCGCACGTGCTGAGCTTCAGCGGCTATCCGCGCCGCGGCAACCCGATCCTCGACAAGGTCCGGCCGCCGGACCGCGACGGCGACGACGCCCTCGCGCTGGACGCCCTGGGCCTGCCCTACACCACGCTGGGCTACGCGAACGGCCCCGGCTACGCGGGCGCCAGCGCCAGCCAGCCCGAGGGCAGCAAGCGACACTTCCACGTGCCGGTCGGCTTCCAGGCCGCCGGCGGGCGCCCGGACCTGACCGCGGTCGACACCACCGCGCCGGACTTCATGCAGGAAGCGATGGTGCCGCTGGGCTCGGAGAGCCACGGCGGGGAAGACGTCGGGATCTGGGCGAGGGGGCCGGGCAGCGCCGCGTTCCGCGGCACCCTGGAGCAGAACGTGGTCTACCACGTGATCGTGCAGGCCACCCCCGCGCTGCGTGCGCGGCTCTGCGCGCGCGGCCACTGCGACGCGGCCGGCGTCCCGGTGGAGCTGCCGGCGCCCTAGGGCTCAGAAGGGCTTGGCCAGCACGAGCCAGACGATCACCAGCAGGATCAGCACCGGCAGCTCGTTGCGCAGGCGCAGCATGCGCGTGGACGGCAGCGGACCGCCGCGCGCGGCGGACCTGAGCTGGCGGCCGTCGACCACGTCCAGCGCCAGCATCACCGCCACCAGCAGCAGCTTGGCGTGCAGCCAGCCGGTCCCCGCGCCCACCATGGTCGGGAATCCCGGCAGCACCCGGTAGCCCAGCCACAGCACCAGGCCGGCCACCACCGCCAGTCCGAACATCACGTGGCCGAAGCGGTACAGGCGGCGCCCCATCAGCACCAGTCGATCGCGCACGGCGGCGTTGCCCCCGTCCTCGGCGATGTTGATCAGGATCCGCGGCAGGTAGAACACCGCGGCCACCCAGGCCATCACCAGGACGATGTGCGCGGACTTGATCCAGACGTAGGCCTGCATTGGCTCCCCTCCCGGCTTCGAAGCCGCAAGGATCGCACGGCCGGGGCCGCAGCCGGTATCGTGCGCGCCCATGGACAAGACCTACGACCGTGCGTACTTCGACCGCTGGTACCGCCGCGGCGGCATCGGCGGCCGGCAGCGGCTGGCGCGCAAGGTGGCCCTGGCGGTGGCCACCGCCGAGTACCACCTCGAGCGTCCGCTCAGGACCGTGCTCGACATCGGCTGCGGCGAGGGCGCCTGGCGCGCGCCGCTGCTGAAGCTGCGCCCGAAGCTGCGCTACCTCGGCTTCGACAGCAGCGAGTACGCGATCGCCAGGCACGGCGCGCGCCGCAACCTCCACTTCGCGCGCTTCGCCGACTTCGCGCAGTTGCGGCCCTGCCCGCCGGCCGACCTCGTGGTCTGCAGCGACGTGCTGCACTACCTGCAGGCCCGCGAGATCGACCGCGGCCTGCCGGGGCTGGCCGCGCTCTGCGGCGGCGTGGCCTTCCTCGAGGCCTTCGCCCGCGGGGACGCCGCCGAGGGCGACGAAGACGGCTTCATCGGTCGCCCCGGCGCGTTCTACCGGCGCCGCTTCGAGGCGGTCGGTTTCCGCGCGCTCGGCTCGCACTGCTGGCTCTCGCCGGCGCGCGTCCCCGGCGCCACGGCGCTCGAACTCGCCTGAACGGACCCTCCGGCCCCGGGAGCTGAACGGGCCGACACGGACCCATCGCCACTTCCGCCGCGGGGTCGCTGCGTTATGCTGCGGTGCGTCAGGAACAGGGATCCCACCGCCGATGATGTACCAGCTCCACGAACTCAACCGCACGCTGATGGCGCCGTTCACCGAACTGGCGCGGGCCAACGCGCGGATCTTCGGCGCCGACGGCACCTGGCTGGCCTCGCTGCCGGGCGCCGCCCGCATCGCCGCCGGCAACGAGCTGCTGCACCGCATCGGCAAGGACTACGAGAAGCCGCCCTTCGCCATCCACCAGGTCACCAAGGACGGCCACGACGTGCCGGTGGTCGAGAAGGTCGCGCTCGACAAGCCCTTCTGCCGGCTGCTGCGCTTCAAGCGCTACACCGACGACGCCCGGAACATCCTCGGCATGAAGGACCAGCCCACCGTGCTGGTGGTGGCGCCGCTGTCGGGGCACCACGCGACGCTGCTGCGCGACACCGTGCGCACCCTGCTCCCCGACCACAAGGTCTACATCACCGACTGGGTCGACGCGCGCATGGTGCCGAAGGAGGCCGGCGACTTCACGCTCGACGATTACGTCGCCTACATCCAGGAGTTCATCCGCCACATCGGCGCCGGGCGCCTGCACGTGATGAGCGTCTGCCAGCCGACCGTGCCGGTGCTGGCCGCGATCTCGCTGATGGCCTCGCGCGGCGAGCAGGTCCCGCGCTCGATGGTGATGATGGGCGGCCCGATCGATACCCGTGAATCGCCGACCGCGGTCAACAACCTCGCCACCAAGCGTCCGCTGTGGTGGTTCGAGAACAACGTCATCCATGTGGTGCCGCCGAACTACCCCGGCCGTGGCCGGCGCGTGTACCCGGGCTTCCTGCAGCACACCGGCTTCGTGGCCATGAACCCCGAGCGCCACTTCATGTCGCACTGGGACTTCTACCAGGACCTGGTCAAGGGGGACCTCGAGGACGCGGCCTCGCACCGCCGCTTCTACGACGAGTACAACGCCGTGCTCGACATGCCGGCGGCCTACTACCTCGACACCATCCGCGTGGTCTTCCAGGAGCACCTGCTGCCGCGCGGCGCATGGGACGTCGCCGGCGAGCGCGTCGATCCGTCGGCGATCCGCGGCTGCGCGCTGCTGACCGTCGAGGGCGAACTCGACGACATCTCCGGCCTCGGCCAGACCCGCGCGGCGCACGACCTCTGCACCGGCGTGGCCGACCCGGACCGCGGGCACCTGACGGTGGAGGGCGCCGGCCACTACGGCATCTTCAGCGGCCGCCGCTGGCGGACCCGGGTGTATCCGAAGGTGCGCGACTTCATCGCCCTGCACGACGCGGCGGCCTCGACGCCGGCCGCGACGAAGGCCGGCGCCGGTGGCCCGGAGCGGGCCGCGGCATCGCCCGCCGCGGCCTAGCCGCCGCCGGCCGGGGACCGCTCAGGAGTACTGGGCGGACTTCACCAGCAGGTGCTTCGCCAGCAGGCCGTGGCCACGGCCGATCGCTCGCGCCAGGTGCAGCGTGGCGAACATCAGGAGCACGCCGGCAAGCAGCATCAGGCCCAGTTCCCAGCCCTCGAGCGGGACGCCGTCGAAGCCGACCATCACCGCATCGCTGCCGCCCGACCAGCGTTCGACCAGTCCGGTCCAGACCGCGATGGGCGCCAGCACGAAGCCGAGCCCGACGCTCAGCAGCGTCGTCGCCAGGGTGAAGTACGCGACTCCGAGCGGCAGCATCAGCAGCATGTAGAGCATCGTGCTCCAGGTGCGCACGTCGGTGAACATGTCGCCGATGCGCTGCCAGATGCTGCGGCCGCGCGCCGTGTACAGCGGCCGCCGCGGCATGCGCTCGCCGAGCATCACCTCCACGATCCGCCCCTCGACCAGGGACAGCACCCGGATCGAGCCGAAGAACAGGATCAGCAGCGGGACGCCGATGATGGTGACCGACACCCCGAGCGAGGTCGAGAAGCCGGCGACCACCCAGGTGAAGTAGAAGATGCCGGTGGCCAGGGCCAGCACCATGTAGAACAGCGAGGCCCAGGTGCGGGGATCGGCGACCACGCCGAAGAAGCGGCCCGCCACCGACTTCCGCCGCGGCGGCGCAGGCGCACGCAGGGCGGTCTGCACCGTCACCTCGGTGTCGCGGTAGATGTCGGCCACCTCGTCCGGGGCGCCATAGCTGGATGCGACCGCGGCGATGACCTCGGCCTCGGTCCTGCCGGGGTTCTCGGCCAGCTCGGAGCGCAGGTACTCCTCGGCGTCGTAGAGCGCATCCTGGACCATGGCCGGGTCGGCGCCGGCCAGGGCGCGCCGCAGCTGGTCCAGGTACTCGGGGATGGTGCGGGGCAGGCTGTTCATCACGGGGTCCCCTCCAGGACGGTATCGACGGAGTCGCGGGTCGCGCGCCAGGCCGCGGCCCATTCGCGCAGGACGGCGTGCCCCGCTTCGGTGATGCGGTAGTAGCGGCGCGGCGGGCCGGCGTCGGACGGCCCGACATGGCTGGACAGGAGGCCGGTGGCCTCGAGGTTGCGCAGCACCGGGTACAGCGCGCTCTGCTTGCCGCTGAGCACGCCGTCGCCGAAGGCCTCCAGGGTCTTGGCGATCTGGTAGCCGTACATCGGCTCGCCGGCGCGCGACAGCACCGCCAGCAGGGCCAGCGCCACCACCCCCGAGCTCAGCTCGCGCTGGAACTTGCGCAGGGTGGCTTCGATGTCCGGCGGCGGCAGTGGTTCAACCATGCGTGCACACTAGTGCGAACTTCCATATAGCGAATGTGCCGATAGTCAGGCCCGCGCGTGGATGGGCAACAATCGCGGCGTCCACACCGGAGCCTTCCCGTGCATCGAACCCGCTTCCACGCCGCGGCCCTGTCCGCCGCCCTGCTCATCGCCACCAGCGCCGCCACGGCCACCGACCCCGCGGACAACCCGGGCGACGAAGCGCGCCCGCGCACGACGCAGGAGCTCCTGGACGCGTCCAGCGCCACCGACTGGCGCCGACCGGACCCGGCGAACACGCTCTACATGGAGCTCGAAGGCGGCCGCGTGGTGATCGAGCTCGCCCCCGACTTCGCGCCCCGGCACGTCGCCAACATCCGCACGCTCGCGAAGCAGGGGTTCTGGGACGGGCTCACCATCTACCGCTCGCAGGACAACTTCGTGGTCCAGTTCGGCGACCTCACCGACGAAGGCGGGACGCCGAAGCCGCTCGGCGACGCGAAGCCCGCCCTGCCGGCCGAGTTCTCGCGCCCGGCCGCGGGCCTGCCCTTCCACCGGCTGCCCGACCCCGATGGCTGGGCGCCGGAGACCGGCTTTGCCGCGGGCTTCCCCGCCGCGCGCGACCCCGCCGGCGGCCAGGCCTGGATGGCGCACTGCTACGGCACCGTCGGAGCGGGGCGCGGTGCAGCCCCTGATTCAAGCACCGGCGCGGAGCTCTACGTGGTGATCGGGCAGTCCCCGCGCCAGCTCGACCGCAACATCACCCAGGTCGGGCGCGTGCTCCACGGCATGGAGCTGCTGAGCGTGGTCCCGCGCGGCACCGGTCCGCTGGGCTTCCATGAACAGCCCGCGCAGCGCGTGTCGATCCGGTCGGTGCGACTGGCCTCCGAAGTGCCCGCCGCCGAGCGCACCGACATCCAGGTGCTGCGCACCGACACGCCGCTGTTCGACGCCGTGGTCGAGTCGCGCCGCAACCGGCGCGACGGCTGGTACCTGCAGCCGGCCGGCCACATCGACCTGTGCAACATCACCGTTCCGGTGCGGGTGGCGGACTGACCGTCGCGCCGTCACGCGGCCTTGGCCGGCGGCTGCCTAGCCTGCGCCGGAGGCCTGTCCCCCGACCGGCGGCCCCGACCAGAGGAATGCACGCGATGGCACTGCTCCGCATACGACTCACCGGCAGCGACGACACCGCCCGCGCGGTCATGAACCTGCTCCAGAGCCTCGACGGGATCGAGCACGTGGAGGAGATCGACGACCTCATGCCGCAGCTCGACGACGCCGACTCCAGTTCGGCGGGGCTGAGCGACGTCGACGGGCCGCAGGGGCACACCATCGAGATCGATGCCCCCAACGCCGCCACCGCGCGCCGCGTGCGCGATGCGGTCGAGGCGCTGGCCTTCGACCTCGATGCGCTGGTCGAGTTCGACGAGGACGACGAGGACTGAGTCCCCGGGGCCGCGTTCCACCGGCCGCGACGCCGCGCTGCCTTGCGGGCGTCACTCGGCCCCCGCGGCCCGCGGCTGCGTTTCCGCGGCCGCCGCGGCGGTGCCCGCCGGCAGGTGGCGCCCAAGGAAGGCGAACACGCGCTCGTAATAGGCGCGCGCGTTGGCCTCGTCGTAGAAACCGTGCGTCTCGTTGCGCGGGGCGTAGAGCTCGTACGCCTTCCCGGCCCTGTCCAGCGCGCGGGTCATTATGCGCATGTGCTCGGGCGACACGCGGTGGTCGCGGCCGCCCTGGGCGATGAACAGCGCCGCCTTGATGGCGCCTGCGTGCGCGCTCGGCGAATCCGCCAGCAGGGCGGCGTCGTCTGGGCCGATGTAGTCCTCCAGGCGCGCGCGCCCGCGGCGGCTGCGCTGGGTGTCGCCCCAGCGGTACATGGTGGGCAGGTCGTACGGCCCCGCCATCCCGATCGCGCAGGCGAACAGGTCGGGTTCGCGCACGCTCGCCATCAGCGCGGCATAGCCGCCATAGCTCGCGCCCCAGATGCAGCCCGGTGACGGAGACACGCCCGGCTGCCGCCGGGCCCAGCGGACGCCGTCGACGATGTCGTCGATCATGCCGCGCCCCCACTGGCGGTAGCCCGATTCCATGAACTCCCGGCCGCGGCCGGCGGAGCCGCGGAAGTTCACCTGCAGCACGGCGTAACCGTGCGCCGCCAGCATCTGCACCTCGGGGTCGAAGCCCCACGCGTCGCGGATGCCGTGCGGCCCGCCGTGCACCAGCGCCACCAGCGGGGCGCCGCCGGCGGCCGGCCTCGCCGGCAGGGTCAGGTAGCCGTCCAGGCGGACGCCGTCGCGGCGTTCGAACTCGACCGGCCTCTGCGTGGCCAGGGCCCGACGGTCGAGCCAGGGGCGGTGTTCGGCAAGCGTGCGCAGGTCGCCGCTGACGATGTCCAGCAGGTAGTAGCGCCCCGGCTCGCGGTCCGAGGTCACCAGCACCACCGCCAGGCGCCCGTCGCGGGTGGCGCTCGTCACCTGCACGCGCTCGCCCGGGAACTCGGCCTCGAGCAGGCGGTACATCGCGACGTGCGGATGCGAATCGTCGAAGTACCGCATGGCCGGCGCGCCGCGGCCGAAGCGCACGCCGATCGCCTCGCGCAGGTCGAAGGACAGCACCAGGCTGGACGGGTCCATGCCGGGATCTCCGGCGACCACCTCGCTCGCGCCGGTCGCGAGGTCCATGCGTTCGATGACGTCCGGCCCGGACCTGCGCTCGCGCCAGAGGAAGCCGTGGCGGAGGTCGTCGCCGACCGCGACCGGGATCACCGCCACCCCGCTCTGCTCCTCGTCGTTGACCTGCACCCACTCGCCGTCGCGGCGCACGAAGACCAGCTGGTCTCCGTCCACCGTCTCCGCCCAGCTGAAGACCGGGTTGCCGGTGCGGTCGACCATGAACCTGGCATTGGGCACCGGGCCGTCGACCACGTGGCGCGGCTTGCCGCGCTTAAGCAGTCCCACTTCGCTGAGCCGCGTCAGGCAGCCCGTCGCCACTTCGCGGTAGCACTCCAGCACCAGCACCCGGTCCGGATCCCGGACCATGGGGTCCACCACCCGGCCGCGGAACTCGCGCTTGCCGCGCCCGTTGACGTCGACCGTGTGCAGCGCGCGCATCGAATAGGGCTGGGCGAGCTCGCCGATGCGCTGCGACCAGGCGACGACCACGCGCTCGCCGGACACCCAGGCGATGTCATCGATGTAGCCTTCGTGGCCCGGGTCGAGGGTCGTGCTGATGCTGTTGTCGGCGCGCCGCGTGATGACCATCACCGACCGGTCGGCCATGGTCGCGGTGAGCGCCAGGTACTCGCCCGTGGGCGAGATCTGGATGTTGTCGAACTCCGCCCGGCGCAGCAGCTCTTCGATCGTCGGCGGGGCGGCGCCCGCCACGCCCGGCAGCCACGCGGCGCAGGCGACCAGCGCGGCCGCCATCCGCGCGACCCATGTCCTTCCCTCCATCCCGCGTCCCCCTCCCGTGCCACGCCGCTCCATTGCCGCCAACACTACCGCATGGCGCCCGCCCCCGGGGCGGGCGCGCGCCGGCGCGCCGGGTTCCGGCATATGCTTCGGCATCCACTCCACGCGAGGTCCACGCATGTCCCGGTCGCTGTTCGCCGCAACCCTGCTCACGCTCGCCCTGGCCGCGTGCCAGGGCCAGGCCCCGTCCACCCCCGAAGCCGGGGCACCCGCGGCCGAAGCTGTCGAGGGCGAGCAGGACCGCGCCTTCGCGGCGGTCGCCGCGCGCTTCCTCGACGAAGGCCTGGCGCTGTCGCCGGTGGCCGCGACCCAGGTTGGCGACCACCGCTTCGACGCCATGCTCGACGACCTCGGCGCCGGGGCCCGCGCCCGCGCCGCCGACTGGACCCGCGGCATGCTCGCCGAGCTCGATGCGATCGACGCCTCCGCGCTGTCGCGCGAGAACCAGGTCGACGCACTGATCCTCCGCAACCAGCTCGAGGGCACGCTCTGGGACCTCGAGGAGATGCAGTCCTGGGCCTGGGACCCGCAGGTGTACAGCGGGCTGGCCGGCGGCGCCATCTACGGCCTGATGGCGCGCGAGTTCGCGCCCCTGCCCGACCGCCTGCGCGCGGCCGCGGCGCGCATGGAGAAGATCCCCACCCTGCTCGCGCAGGCGCGCGAAAACCTCGATCCGGCGCGCGTCCCGAAGACCCACGCCGAGACCGTGGCGCGCCAGAACCGCGGCATCCTGACCCTGGTCGACACCTTCATCCTCCCCAATGCCGATGCGCTCGAAGGCGCCGATCGCGAACGCCTGGACGCCGCGGTCGCCGCGCTGCGCCCGGCCGTGGAGGAGCACCAGGCCTGGCTCGACGGCACCCTGGTGCCCAATGCCACGGGCGAGTTCCGGATCGGCGCCGAGCGCTACGACCGCAAGCTGCGCTTCTCGCTCAACTCCTCCCTCTCCCGCCAGGAGATCCGCCAGCGGGCCGAGGCCGAGCTCGCGCGCGTGCGCGATGAGATGTACGACGTCGCGCGCGAGGTGCTGGCCGGCCGCGACGGCGCCCCGCCCACCCCCGAACGACCCGACGAAGCGCAGCGCCAGGCCGCGATCGAGGCCGCGATGGAGCTCGCCAACGAGGACCGTCCCGGCCGCGACGAGGTGGTCGACTTCGCGAAGCACACGCTCGACGTCGCCACCGACTTCGTGCGCAGCCACGACATCGTGACCGTGCCCGACGACCCGGTGAAGATCATCCTGATGCCGGAGTTCCAGCGCGGCTTCGCGGTGGCCTACTGTGATTCGCCCGGCCCGCTCGACAAGGGCCTCGACACCTACTACGCCATCTCTCCCATCCCGGACGGCTGGAGCGAGGCACAGGTCACCTCGTTCCTGCGCGAATACAACCGCCGCATGATCCACGTGCTGACCATCCACGAGGCCATGCCGGGCCACTACCTCGAGGGTGCGCATTCGGCGCAGCATCCGTCCACGCTGCGCGCGGCGCTGCGCTCGGGGCCGTTCGCCGAAGGCTGGGCGGTGTACACCGAACGCGTGGTCGCCGACGCCGGCTACCTCGACGGCGACCCGCTGTTCCGGCTCATGCAGCTGAAGTTCTATGCGCGCTCGGTGGCCAACGCGATCATCGACCAGGGCATCCACGTCGACGGCTGGACCAAGGACCAGGCCATGGACCTCATGGTCCGCCAGACCTTCCAGCAGCAGAGCGAGGCCGAGGGCAAGTGGATCCGCGCCCAGCTCTCCTCGACCCAGCTCGCGACCTACTTCGTGGGCGCGCAGGAGCACTTCGACATGCGCCGCGCGGTCGAGGAGAAGGAGGGCGCCGGGTTCGACATGAAGCGCTACCACGACGCCGTCCTCGCCACCGGCGCGCCGCCCGTGCGCTTCGCGCGGCAGCTGCTGCTGGGCGAAGCGATCCGCTGACCCGCGCCCAGCGTCCGGTGGGAGCGGCGTCCTGTGGGAGCGGCGTCCTGTGGGAGCGGCGTCCTGTGGGAGCGGCTATAGCCGCGATCAGCTGCCAATGCGTCAATCGCGGCTATAGCCGCTCCCACAAAGAAAGTGCAGGGCGCCGCCGCTACTCGACCGGCGCCAGCCGCAGGTCGTGGAAGTCGAAGCTGAAATCGGTCAGCGGCGACACCGCTTCCATGCGGACCTCGCGCACCTTCGCGTCGTGGTCGAGGCTGAAGTCGACGAAGGCGTCGGCGTTGAGGGTGCGGTCGCGCCAGCGCACGATGAAGCTGTCGTGCTGCCAGTGCTCGAGGTCGCCGACCAGCTGCGGGGTGCGGCCGAAGCGCATCTCCAGGCCTTTGCGGCCCTCGGCCACCGTCACGTCGCCGTACCAGGGGTCGCGGTAGGTCGCTGCGTAGCCCGACAGCGGCAGCGACGGCTTCGAGCGTGCGTCGCGCGCGGCCAGGTGCTTTTCCCAGTCCGCGGCGTCGCGCTCGCCGCCCTTGCCCACGGCCGCCGCATAGGCCGCGACCCAGTCGGTGGCCGGGGCCTCCATGTAGGCGTCGAGAACGTGCATGGTGATGGCGTTGAAGGCGGCGCCGGCCTCCTGGTTGGTCAGCACCACCACGCCCAGGTCGAGCTCGGGCACCAGGGTCAGGCGCGAGACCATTCCCGGCCAGCCGCCGGTGTGCCACACCAGGCGCCGGCCGCGGTAGTCGCTCAGGCTCCAGGCTTCGCCGTAGCCGGCAAAGTTGGGCCGGGTCGCCGCCAGCTCCGGCACCGCCGGCTCGCGGATCGGGATCGGCGTCACCAGGGTCCACATCGCCTCGTGCCGCTTCGCGCTGAACAGCCGCCTTGCGTCCTCGCCCTCGCCCTCCAGGACCCCGCCGTCGAGCTGCACGCGCATCCACTTCGCGAGGTCGTTGACGCTGGAATAGATGCCGCCGGCGGCGGTGTTGTTGGACCAGGACATGTGCGGCACCGGCACCGGGTCGCCGGTGAAGCCGGGGCGCGCGTGGCCGGTGGCGACGTTGGTGTCGGTCGGGCGCAGCGCGTTGCTGTCGATCCGGGTCGAGGCCATGCCGACCGGCTCGAACAGGCGCTCGCGCACGAAGTCGGCGTAGGCCTGGCCGGACGCCTCCTCGATCACCAGCTGCGCCACCGCGTAGAGGACGTTGTCGTAGGCGTAGCGGTCGCGGAAGCCGCCGGAAATCGGCACGTGCGCGAGGCGCTCGACCACGTCGCGCGTGCCGTAGTCCGTCGGCGGCCAGAACAGCAGGTCGCCCGCGCCCAGGCCCAGGCCGCTGCGGTGCACCAGCAGGTCGCGGATGCGCATCTCGCGGGTGATGTAGGCGTCGGACATGCGGAACCAGGGCAGGTGGTCGATCACCCGGTCGTCCATGTCCAGCTTGCCCTCGTCCGCGAGGATCGACAGCGAGGCCGAGGTGAAGGCCTTGGTGATCGAGGCGATCGAGAACAGCGTGTCGGCGTCGACCGGCTCCGGCTTCCCGGCCTCGCGCCGGCCCCAGCCGCCCGCGAACACCACCTCCCCGTCCTTGACCACCGCGACCGCGATCCCGGGCACCTTGAAGGCGTCGCGCACGGCTTCGACCTGGGCATCGAGCCCGGCCAGCGCGGGCGGAACCCGTCCCTCCCCGGACCACGCCGGGCCGGCGCCGGCGGCAAGCAGGCAGAGGACGAGCGCGGCGAGCAGCTTGTGCATGGTGGAGTTCCCCCGGTTGACCGCCGGGCAGTATCGGCGCCAGCGGCGTGCGCGCCAAGGCGTGCAGTCGCGCGCGGCCTCGCCTACCCTGCCCCCGCAGGGACCGCCCCCACAGGAACCGCCCCATGGCCCGAGCCGCCGGCAGCGCCGCGACGCCCCCGCCCGAAGGCGGCACCGCTCCGGTCGACGGCATCCGTACCGGCGTGGGCGGCTGGACCTACGCGCCCTGGCGCGACAACTTCTATCCCCGCGGCCTGGTGCAGAGGCGCGAGCTCGAGCATGCCAGCCGCCGGCTCTCCGCGATCGAGATCAACGGCACGTACTACCGCATGCAGTCGGCGGCCACCATCGCGCGCTGGCGCGACGACACGCCGCCGGGCTTCGTCTTCACGGCGAAGGCACCGATGCGCATCGTGCAGTCGCGGGTCCTCGCGAAGACCGGGGGCCGGGTCGACGATTTCGTCGACGGCATCGCCGCGCTCGGCGACCGCCTCGGACCGCTGCTGTGGCAGTTCGATTCCCGGGGCGGGCTCGACCGCGACGACTTCGCCGCCTTCCTGGACCTGCTCCCGCGCGAGGCCGGCGGACGCCCTTTGCGCCACGTGCTCGACGTCCGCGATCCCGGGTTCGTGGATGCCGGCTACCTGGAGCTGGCGCGCCGGCACGGCATGGCGACCGTATTCACCGATTCGCCCGCGCATCCGTCGTTCGCCGATGCCACCGCCGGCTTCGTCTACGCGCGCCTGATGCGGTCGCGCGCCGGCATCGCCACCGGCTATCCGCGGAGCGAGCTGGCCCAGTGGGCGCGGCGTGCCCGCGAATGGGCCGCCGGGGGCGAGCCGGCCGACCTGCCGCGCATCGCCCCGGCCGGCGCCGCTCGGCAGGCACCGCGCGAGGTGTTCATGTTCTTCATCGGCGCCGCCAAGGAGCGCAATCCGGCGGCGGCGATGGCGCTGCACGACCTGCTTGTGCGAAGCTCGCGATGACGCGTCCAGTTCCCTGGTCCACGCTCGCCGAGCGTTGCAGGCGAGCCTTCCCAACAGGAGGATTCGCCATGACGTCACGACGGGACTTCCTGGCCAGCGCTTCGCTGGCCGCGTCCGGGCTGGTACTTTCGCAGCTCGCCGGCTGCGCCCGCGAGGCCTCGCCACCCGCCTCGCCGGCCGCACCGGTCGCCGGCCCCGCGGCCACCCCCGCGGCCCCGGGGCCGATGCTCGGCCGCGCCATTCCCTCGACCGGCGAACAGCTGCCGGTGATCGGCGCAGGCACCTCGGGCAGCTACGAGGTGGCGATGGATTCGCCGCAGTACGACGCGCTGGAGGAGGTGGTGCGGATCTTCTTCGAAGGCGGCGGCAGCGTGATCGACACCTCGCCGAACTACTCGAACGCCGAAGAGGTGGTCGGCGCGCTGCTTGCCAAGGGCGGCTGGCGCGACCGCTGCTTCCTCGCCACCAAGCTGGCCGCGGACAGCCGCGAGGCGCTCGAGGCGCAGTGGGCGGAGTCCCTGCGCCGCCTGCGCACCGACCGCGTCGAGCTGCTGGCCGTGCACAACATGCGCAACATGGCCGAGGCCCTGCCCTTCGCGCGCGAGCTCAAGGAGCAGGGTCTGGTGAAGTACGTCGGCCTGACGCACTACCAGGCCAGCGCGCATGCCGCGATGCTGCAGGCGATGCAGGACGAGCGCCCGGACTTCATCCAGATCAACTACTCCGTCGCGTCGCCTGCGGCGGCGTCGCGGCTGCTGCCTGCGGCGCGCGACCAGGGCGTGGCCGTGATGATCAACCGCGCGTTCGAGGACGGCCTCCTGTTCGGCCGGGTCGGCGGCCGCCCGCTGCCCGGCTGGGCGGCCGAGGCCGGCATCGGCTCGTGGTCGCAGATGTTCCTGAAGTTCGTGATCAGCCACCCGGCGGTCACGGTGGTGATCCCCGCCACCGGCAAGCCCGACCGCCAGGCCGACCAGCTCCTGGCCGGCCGCGGCGAGCTGCTCACGCAGGCGCAGCAGGACGAACTCATCGCGATGTTCAGCTGACGATGGCCACTGGCATCGCGCGCTGGCTGCAGCGCGCCTTCGGCGTGGAAGAGGACGAAGCCGGCGCGGTCGTGGCCGGCTTCGCCATGTTCTTCCTGCTGTTCGCGGGCTACTTCCTGCTGCGGCCGGTGCGCGAGACCATGGGCATCGCCGGCGGCGTGCGCAACCTGCAGTGGCTGTTCACCGGCACCTTCCTCGCCACCCTGGCGGCGATGCCGCTGTTCGGCTGGGTGGCGGGCCGCGTGCGCAGGCGCCGGATCCCGTACTGGGTGTATGGCTTCTTCATCTCCAACCTGCTGGCCTTCGCCGCGTGCTTCGCGGCGATGCCCGGCGATCCCTGGGTGGCGCGCACCTTCTACATCTGGCTGTCGGTGTTCAACCTGATCGCGATCTCGGTCGCCTGGAGCGTGCTGGTCGACGTCTTCACTTCGGCGCAGTCGCGGCGCCTGTTCGCGTTGATCGCCGCCGGGGCCAGCCTCGGCGGCCTGGTGGGGCCGATGCTCGGCGTGCTGCTGGTCGGGCCGCTCGGCTACGCGGGGCTGTCGGTGCTTTCGGCCGGCCTGCTCGCCGCCGCGGGCGCCGCGGCATGGCGCGTGCACCGCTGGCGCGACCTGCGCCCGCTGCCCGGCGACGCGGCGATGCCGCGCCAGCAGCCCCTCGGCGGCAGCGCCTTCGCAGGCGCCACCGAGGTCCTGCGCTCGCCCTACCTGATGGGCATCGCCACCTTCGTGCTGCTGCTCGCGAGCGTCACCACCTTCCTCTACTTCGAGCAGGCGCGACTGGTCGAGGCGCGCTTCCCCGACCCGATCGACCAGACGCGCGTGTTCGGCGTCATCGACACCATCGTGCAGGCGCTGGCGATCGTGTCGCAGCTGTTCATCACCGGGCGCGTGGCCAGGACGCTGGGCGTGGGCGTGCTCCTGGTGGCGGTGCCGCTGGTGGTCGCGGCCGGCTTCCTGTGGCTGGCGCATGCGCCGGTGTTCGCGGTGCTGGCGGTGGTGATGGTGGCGCGCCGGGCGGGCGAGTACGCCTTCGTGCGTCCCGGCCGCGAGATGCTGTACACCGTGGTCCCGCCGGAGGCCAAGTACAAGGCCAAGAACTTCAACGACACCGTCGTCTATCGCGGCGCCGATGCGGTCAGCGGCTGGGTCAAGGCCGGCATCGGCATGGTCGCGCAGCAGCCGGCGGTGGCGATGGTCATCGGCGCGCTCATCGCGCTCGCATGGGCGGCGAATGGCGCCTGGCTCGCGCGCGCCCAGCGCCGCCTCGCTCCGCACTGAGCCCCGGGCGACGTCCATGCAACCCGCCGCGAAAGCCCAGCTGCAGATCCACCTGTGCGTGCTGCTGTGGGGCTTCACCGCCATCCTCGGCAAGCTGATCACGCTGCAGGCGCTGCCGCTGGTGTGGTGGCGCATGCTGCTGGTGGTCGCGGCGCTGGCACTGCTGCCGCGCGTCTGGCGCGGCGTGCGCGCCCTGCCGCCGCGCCTGCTGCTTTCCTATGCCGGCATCGGCGTGCTGGTGGCGCTGCACTGGCTGACCTTCTACGGTTCGGTGAAGCTTGCCAACGCCTCGGTGGCGGCCACCTGCATGGCGCTGGCCACGGTGTTCGTGGCCATGGTCGAGCCGAAGCTCGCGGGACGCCGATTCTCGCGCGCCGAGCTCGCGCTGGGCATCGCGGTGCTCCCGGGCGTGGCCCTGGTGGTGGGCGGCATCCCCAACGGCATGCGCATCGGCGTGGCCGTGGGCGCACTGTCGGCCCTGTTCGTCGCACTCTTCGGCTCGCTCAACAAGCGGCTGGTCGACCACGCCGACCCGCTGGTCGTGACCGCGGTGGAGCTCGGCGCGGGGACGATCGCGCTGACCCTGCTCGCGCCGCTGATGCCGCGCGTCTTCCCGGCGCTCGCAGGGCCGCTGTTCACCCTGCCCGACGCCTCCGACGGCGGCTACCTGCTGCTGCTCGCCTTCGCCTGCACGCTGTTCCCGTTCGCGCTGTCGCTGGTGGCGCTGCGGCACATGAGCGCGTTCTCGGCGCAGCTGGCGGTCAACCTGGAGCCGGTGTACGCCATCCTGCTCGCCATCGTGCTGCTTTCGGAGCAGCAGGAGCTCAGCCTGCGCTTCTACCTGGGCGTGGCGATCCTCCTTGCCGCGGTGCTGGTGCACCCGCTGATCGCGCGCCCGCGCCGGATCCGCCACGCGGAGGTGCTCGCCGTGGGCGAATCCCGCGACGTCACCGACTGACGCGCCCGCCGCTCCCACGAAGGGCGGAACCGTGGCAGGCTTGGGGGCCCCGCCCGCCCTGCCGCGCATGTACCTGGAGCACTACGGGCTCGCCGAGCCACCGTTCTCGATCACGCCGGACCCGCGCTTCGTCTACCTCGGCGAACGCCACCGCGATGCGCTCGCGCACCTGTTGTTCGGGATCACCCAGGGCGGCGGCGGCGGCTTCGTGCAGCTCACCGGCGAGGTCGGGACGGGCAAGACCACGCTGAGCCGGCTGCTGCTGGGCCAGCTGCCCGACAACGCGCGCGTCGCGCTGGTGCTCAATCCCAGGCAGGACCCGGTCCAGCTGCTGGAAACGGTGTGCGAGGAGCTGCGCATCGCGCTCGACGGCCGCCGCGGGAACGCCAAGGCGCTGGTCGATGCGCTCAACGCGCACCTGCTCGAGGCCTACGCCCGGGGCCTGCGGGTGGTGTTGATCATCGACGAGGCCCAGGCGCTCCCGGTCGAGACCCTGGAACAGGTGCGCCTGCTCACCAACCTCGAGACCGACACCCAGAAGCTGCTGCAGGTGATCCTGATCGGCCAGCCGGAGCTGCGCGACGTCCTGGCCCAGCCGGGCCTGCGGCAGCTGGCCCAGCGCATCACCGCGCGCTTCCACCTCACGCCGCTCGACGCCGCCGGCACCGCCGGGTACCTGCGGCACCGCTTCCGGGTGGCCGGCGGCCAGCACTTCCCCTTCGATGCGGGCGCCGCGCAGCGCATCCACCTGCGCAGCGGCGGCATCCCCAGGCTGGTGAACGTGATCGCCGAACGCGCGCTGCTGGCGGGCTATGCGCGCGACCTGGACGGCATCGACGCGGCCCTGGTGGACGAGGCCGCGCGCGAGGCGCTGCCGCCGCCGGCCCGGTACGGAGGACGCCCGCTGCGCTTGGCGCTGGTGGCCGGGCTCGGCGCCGCCGCGGTGGCCGCGATCGCGCTCGCGGCGCTGTGGCCCCGCGCCGACGTCGACGGCGCGCAGCCGCAGGCCCCGGCTACGGCGACGGCATCGGCCGTCGCGGCCGTGCCGGACCCGGGCGGCGGTGCGGGCGAAGGCGCGGAGGCAGGCGCGTCCCCGGCGCAGGCGCGCACGCAGGCGCCGGATGCGCCGCCGCACGCGGACGCCGCGCCCGGCGTCGATGCCGCCGCGCTGCGCGAGCGCATCGCCGCCGCGTCCACCGCCGGGGCACGGATCGCTGCGTGGCGGGCGATGCTGGCGGCCTGGTCGCTGCCCGACGGCGCGGCGGACGCCGAGGCCGCCGCGGCCTGCGCGCCGCAGCTCGCGGAAGGCGCCTACTGCGTCCGCGGCAGCGCGCACCTGGACCGCCTGGCCGCCATTGGCCGCCCGGCCCTGCTGCAGCTCGAATCCGACGGCGACGGCGCCTGGGCCCTGCTCCTGGGGACCGATGGGACCCGCGCCCGCCTCCTGCTGGGCGGCCAGGCCATCGACGTCGACCGCGCCGACCTGCAGCGCGCCTGGGTGGGTCGCTACGCCGCGGCCTGGCGCGCGGCCCCGGGCCTGTTCCCACCGCCCGCGGCCGGACGCGGTGGCGAGGCCGTGGACTGGCTTCGCGAGCGCCTGGTGCGCGAAGGCGTGGCGGATCCGCAGCCGCCGGGCGCGCCCTTCGACGCCGCCCTGGCCGCATCGGTGCGCCGCTTCCAGCGCGCGCGCGGGCTCGCCGTCGACGGCGTGGTCGGCCCGGAAACCCTGTTCGCCCTGGCCGCCGGCGACGCCGGCCCGCGCCTGCAGCGGACCCTGGACTGAGGCCGGGCGCATGTCACTGATCCTCGAGGCCCTGCGCAAGTCCGAAGCCGAGCGCCGCCGCGGCCAGGCGCCGGACCTGCGCGTCGAACTGCCGCCGCCGCCCGCTCCCCGACGGCGCGGCGTGGCGCCCTGGGCCTGGACGGCCGGCATCGCCTGCGCGGTGGTGCTGGTGCTGCTGTTGTCCTGGTTCCGCGCCGGCGGGGACCGGGAACTCGCCGACGGGCACGCCGGCACCGCGACCCCCGCGGAGCGGGAGCCGCTCGCGCGCGGGCCGGGCGACGACGCGACCGCGGAGCCCGGCGCGCCCGCGCGCGATTCGGCGGCCGCGGAGCCATGGCCGCGCGTCGAACGCATCGACCCCCCTCCCCCGGTCGCCGCGGCGTCCGCCAGCGCACCCGGCGATGGCGTGCCGCGCACGTCCGCAGCCGCGTCCGCTCCGCCGGTCGACGCGTCCGCACCGGCCACCGTTCCGCTGCCCGCCGGGCCGCCGCGCCCGCCCGCGGACGCAGCGCGGCGCCTGGCCACCCTGTCCGCCGCCGACCGCGGGCGCCTGCCGGAGGCGAAGCTCAGCATGCACATGTGGAACAGCGACCCGGCGCGCCGCTTCGTGATCATCGACGGCCAGCGGCGGGTCGAGGGCGACCGCCTGGGCGAGGCCGTCATCACCGCCATCGACCGCGACGGCGTCCTGCTCGAGCTGGACGGCCGCGCCCTGCGGATCCCCCTGCCCTGAGCTAGAAGGCGGCCACCAGCACCATCAGGATGCCCACCAGCGACACCGCCCAGACCAGGCTGCGCACGTAGGGAATGCCGGAGGCATAGGCGGGGATGTAGACGAGCCGGGCCCAGAAGTACAGCTGCGCACCGAGCGCGGTCTGCGCGCTGCCGCGCTCCATGAGCGCCACCGCCAGCACGGCGGCCGCGAACATGGGGAAGGACTCGAGGAAGTTGTTGAAGGCGCGGTTGACGCGTCCCGCCACGCCCTCCAGCGGCCGGGGCTCGCCGTCGCGGGCGCCGGCGTTCCAGGCCAGGCCGCGCTGCGAGGTCTTCAGCGCCGCGTCCAGGAACAGGTGGACCAGGCCGAGCGCGATCGCCCAGGCCAGCATCTGCAGTTCGGTGCCCATGGTGCTCTCCCTTCGCCCCGCGCGGGGCCCTGCCCTCAGGTTAACGCGGGCGGGCGCGCTGCGTTACGCTGCCGCATCCGACCCCACCGGACGCGGCATGCAACACATCGATTTCGAGCTGGAAGGCGGGCACGTCGAGCTCAACCAGCTGCTCAAGCTCTGCGGCCTGTGCGACAGCGGCGGCGCGGGCAAGGCCCTCGTCGCCTCCGGCGCCGTGCGCGTCGACGGCGCCACCGAATCGCGCAAGACCGCCAAGATCCGCGCCGGCCAGGTGGTGGCGCTCGGCGACGTGGAAGTCCACGTGCGCGGAGGATCCGTGGCGTGATCCCCGCGCTGTCCCTGGCGGTCGTCGCGCTGGCGGTCCTCGCCTGGGCGGTGGCCGCCTACAACCGCCTGGTGCGGCTGCGCAACGAGGTCGCGACGGCCTGGTCCGACATCGACGTGCAGCTGCAGCGGCGGCACGACCTGGTGCCCTCGCTGGTGTCGGCCGTGCAGGGCTACGCCGCGCACGAGGGCGCGGTCCTGGAAGCGGTGACCGCGCTGCGGGCGCGGGCGCTGGGCCTTCGCGACCCCGCCGAGCTCGGCCAGGTCGAGGCGGAGCTCGAGCATGCGCTCGGCCGCGTGCTCCTGCTGCGCGAGGCCTATCCCGACCTCAAGGCCAGCGCCAGCTTCCTGCGCCTGCAGGACCAGCTGGTCGAGGTGGAGGAGCACCTGCAGTCCGCGCGCCGCTACTACAACGGCGCCGTGCGCGACCTCAACGACGCGGTGCAGCGCGTGCCCGACATCCTCGTCGCGCGCGCGCTCGGCTTCCACCAGGCCGCGTTCTTCCAGGCCGCGGCGGACAGCCGCGCGGCTCCGGCGGTGGCCCCGTCGCGATGAGCACGATGCGCGCGCTCGGGCTGGCCTGGCTGCTGGCGGCCGCCCTGCTGCTGCCCGCCGCGGCGGCCGCGTCGGAGCGCATCCTGTCCTACGACGTCGCCATCGACGTCCTCGCCGACGGCAGCCTCGACGTCACCGAGTCGATCCGCGTGCGCGGCGAGGGCCGCCAGATCCGCCGCGGCATCTACCGCGACTTCCCGGTGCGCTACAAGGACAGCCACGGCAACAACATCGTGGTCGGCTTCGAGGTGCTCGGCGTGGAGCGCGACGGCCGGCCCGAGCCCTGGTTCACCGAGGACCGCTTCAACGGCGTGCGCGTCAACACCGGCGACGACACCCTGCTGCCGGTGCCGCTGGACACCACCTATGCGATCCGCTATCGGGCCACGCGGCAACTGGGCTGGTTCGAGGACCACGACGAGCTGTACTGGAACGCAATCGGCCCCGACTGGGACTTCGTGGTGGACGCCGCCACCGTGGTGGTGCGGCTGCCCCGCCCGGTGCCGCAGGCGCAGCTCACCACCGAGGGCTACTCCGGCCGCTACGGCGAGCGCGGCCGCGACGTCCGCTCCCGGGTCGTCGCCCCGGGGGTCGCCCGCTGGGAGCTGGCGCATCCGCTGCAGGCGCGCGAAAGCCTGACCATCGTGCTCGGCTTCCCCAAGGGCATCGTCGCCGAGCCCACGCCGGCGACCCGGGCGATGTGGCTGCTGCGCGACAACCTGTCGCTGCTCGCCGCCATGCTGGGCCTGCTGGTGCTGCTCGCCTTCTGCCTCCTTCGCTGGCGGCGCATCGGGCGCGACCCACTGCCGGGAGTCATCGTCGTGCGCTATGGCCCGCCGGGCGACGAATCCCCCGCGGCCCTGCGCTACATGCTTCGCCGTGGCTACGACGGCACCTGCATGTCCGCGGACCTGCTGGCCTGCGCGGTGAAGGGCGCGGTGTCGATCGAACACGAGGAGCGGCCCTTCGGCGAACGCTGGACGCTGCGGCGCGGCGGGGTGCCGTCGTCGTCGATCGGGAACGACGACGAACGCAGGCTGCTCGAGGCCCTGCTGCCGCCCTCGCGCCCACGGCTGGAGCTCGACAGCGGGAACTCCGCGCACCTGCAGGCGGCGATGGCCAAGCACCGCAAGGCGCTGGCCGCCCGCTTCCAGCCGGCGATGTTCCGGCACAACGGCGGCAGCATCGCGATCGCATTCGCCATCTTCTTCGCCACCCTCGCCGCGACCCTGCTGCTCGCGGCGGCCAGCAGCGGTGGCGGCATGCCTTGGGCGCTGGCGCCGCTGGCGCTCGCCCTGGCGGTGGCCCTGGCCTTCGCGTTCACCGTCGGCGCACCGACGCCCGAGGGACGGCGGCTGCTGGACGGCATCGAGGGCTTCCGCCGCTACCTGTCGGTCGCCGAGCAGGACGACATCGCGCGCCTCGAGGGTCCGGCCAGCGAGGGTCCGCCGCCGCTCGACGCACGCCGCTTCGAAGCCCTGCTGCCCTACGCGGTCGCGCTCGGGGTCGAGGAGGCGTGGACGGCGAAGTTCACCGCCGCCGTCGGCACCGCCGCGGCCACGGCGGCGGCGAATGCGATGGGCTGGTACCACGGCAGCGGCGGGACGATCGGCGACATCGGCCGCTTCACCACGTCGGTCGGCAGCGCCTTGGGCAGCCGCATCGCGTCGTCGTCGACGCCGCCGGGCAGCAC
>LSQX01110700.1_pt2 | contig 23312 bp, 17 predicted proteins | sample 654561 | NCBI WGS metagenome assembly LSQX01 (sample SAMN04489861, study PRJNA283612) | anaerobic digester metagenome | isolation source: 4 biogas reactors fed with cattle manure at either 37C or 55C with and... | place: Denmark: Kongens Lyngby | collected 2014
AAATAAGCAAGGCTAAGGAGCATTTAAGCAAGGTTAAAAATGAATATATAAAATACAGATTATCAAGCACTTGCAAATATTAAGCAAGATTAAGCAAGAAATAAGCAAGGCTAAGGAGCATTTAAGCAAGGTTAAAAATAAATTCTATTTTAAATCTTTATGATTATTATTTTCAGAGCCACAACAGCCACCATCAATTCCACACGCGTGCAGTTCATCATGTTTAGCACAAGTAATTTTCAATTTTTGCATATCTTTATTTTTGCTAATTGAGGTTTCGGGAAAAGATTTTTTCTTTGTAAAAAATATTCCTACTCCAAGGGCTAATACTACAAAGCCAATCAAAATTAGAGCTAATAATAAAACTTTCCAAATCATAATACAAAAACAAATTAAATAAATTATTGTTGAACAATTTCAACTTTTTTGCCAACAAATCTAATAATTAAAAACAAAACAGCAATTAAAACTGGATAAACTATCCAAAGACTTAGTCCATAAGCGACTGGAAGCGTTCCTAACACTAAACCAATTAAAGCCACAGTTAAAGCATAAGGCAATTGGGTTCTCACATGTTGGATATGATTACAAGAAGATGCCAAAGAGCTTAAAATTGTTGTATCAGAAATTGGTGAACAATGATCTCCAAAAACAGAACCTGCAATAACAGTTGAAACCACATGAGAAAAAATCACTAAAGAAGTATTATAATCTAAACCATTTTGCTGACATAATAACCAAGTAGCGGGCAAAACTAAAGGATACATTATAGCCATTGTACCCCAAGAAGACCCGGTGCTAAACGACATTAGGGCAGAAACAACAAAACTCAAGAACGGCAAAAAATAAGGACTAATATTTGCGGAGCTTATAGCTAAAGTAATAAAATCGGCAGTATGTAAATCTGCGATTAAAGCAGCAAGTGACCAAGCTAAAATTAAGATTACAATTGCCGACAACATTGATTTGAATCCATTTAACATAGTTTGCATTGTCTCTTGTAAATCAAGTTTTTTCTTATTTAAACTCAAAATAACGGCAGAAATCAAACCGCCTAAGGAGCCCCAAATCAATGCTTGATAAGAATTTGAGCCTCCTATTGTTTCAGAAACTTTTGTTAAGAAGCCTATAGATTTATTTTGCCAAATTTCAGAATTCCAACCTGTATATAAAAGACCTGCAATAGTTCCAAAAACAATTATTGCTATTGGTATAACGGCGTTGTAAAATTTTGGTTCAATATGTTTGGCAACCTCCATTTCTTGCAAGTCGCTTTGAATTTTTTGCTCCATATCCGCAGCCCTAACCCCTTTTTCTCTTGCACGTTTTTCAGCCTTTAGCATTGCTCCATAATCTCTACCCGTATAAATTAAAATTAACATGAAAATTAAAGTTAAAATCGGATAAAACGAAAATTTAAGGCTTGAAAAGAAAATATTATAAGCACTAATATCAATTCCTAATTGACTAATAGAATTTTGAATATATGACAGCTCTGCTCCTATCCAAGTAGTAACAAACGCAATAGAGGCAACTGGTGCAGCTGTGCTATCCACAATATAAGCCAATTTTTCTCTCGAAATTTTAAGCTTATCTGTTACGGGACGCATTGTATTTCCTACTACTAAAGTATTTGCATAATCATCAAAAAATATAACTAAACCTAATATCCAAGTAACCAATTGCCCAGAACGTGGATTATTAGCTCTTAGAGATAAAAAATTAATAACTGCTTTCATGCCTCCATTTTTGGTGATTATTTGCACTGTTGCACCAATTAGCATAGAAAAAACAATAATTGATAGATGATCATTATTTAATAGAGCCCGCAAAACATAAGTATCTGGAATTGAAAAAATTGCTTTAAAAATTGCTAAAATTATATTTGTCCCGGAATAAAACCAAATTATAAATGTACCACTAAACAAACCTATAAATAAGGCAGAAAAAACTTCTTTAAAAATTAAAGCAAAAAATATAGCAATTAAAGGAGGAATTATTGATAACCAAAGAGGAATAGGATTTACTGTTTTGCTTGCTTCTATATCTTCACAAACAATATGCAAATCGGTTTTTTCATTAAAAACATAATTAAACTCTGCGATACCGTCAACAAAAGCTAAATTTAGTTTTTTATTATTTAATTTTATTTCACGCAAACAGTTGATGTCTGCAATATTTCCAAGGCTATCTTTAGCAAATAAGATAATTTTTGAATTTATTCCTTCAACAATTGCTAAATCGGTTTTAATTTCAACTGATTTTACTATTGAAGTTTCGGAGAATAAATTTGTAACACTAAATATAAATAATGTTAAAAAAACTAATATGCTATTAGACCTAAACATCAAATATTAGTCCATTGCTTAACCTGCTCTGGTGTAGGATTTTGCAAACCAAGTTTATGTTTTTTATTCCATCCGCATAATATTTGGTGCAACTTTCCAGGATTCGCCTCTTTTAATTGAGCCAAAGATGTAAAACCGGATTTAAACAATATTTTTGCCCATTCTTCAGGAATGCCATTTTCAACAAAAATTGATTCATTAAAAATTTCCGCTTTTTTCTCCGGTCTCATTTGTGGAAAAAACAAAACATCTTGAATTGAAGGGCTATCAGTCATAAACATAGTCAGCCTATCAATTCCAATTCCCATTCCAGCTGTTGGCGGCATTCCATATTCTAAAGAACGTATAAAATCTCTATCTATAAACATTGCTTCATCATCACCTTTTTCACTTAAACGAAGTTGATCTTCAAACCTTTCTTTTTGATCGATAGGGTCATTTAATTCGGAATAAGAATTTGCTAATTCTTTACCGTTAACTATAAGTTCAAATCTTTCTGTTAAGCCTGGAATTGAACGATGTTTTTTAGTTAAAGGCGACATTTCTATTGGATAATCAATAATAAAAGTAGGTTGAATAAAATTATCTTCACATTTTTCACCAAAAATAGCATCAACTAATTTTCCTTTACCCATAGTTTCATCAACTTCTATATTTAATTCCTTACAAATTTGTCTTAAATCTTTTTCAGATTTTCCTGAAATATCATAACCTGTATATTCTTTAATTGCCGCATACATACTTATTCGTTTAAAAGGCGTTTTAAAGTCAATTTCTTTATCGCCTAATTTGACTTTAGTTGTTCCGTGCAAAGCTATGGCCACCTTTTCTACCATTTTTTCTGTAAACTCCATCATCCACAAATAGTCTTTATAGGCTACATAAATTTCTAAAACGGTAAACTCTGGATTATGAGTTCTATCCATTCCTTCGTTACGAAAATCTTTCGCGAACTCATAAACCCCTTCAAAACCACCAACTATTAATTTTTTAAGATAAAGTTCGTTTGCAATTCTTAAATAAAGCGGAATATTCAGAGCATTATGGTGAGTAATAAAAGGTCGTGCTGCAGCTCCACCTGGAATTGGCTGTAATATTGGTGTTTCAACTTCTAAATAGCCTTTTTCGTTAAAAAATTCACGCATAGTATTTATTATTTTTGTTCGTTTAATAAATACATCTTTCACATGAGGGTTTATAATTAAATCAACATAACGCTGACGATAACGCATTTCTAAGTCTGTAACAGCATCATAAACATGTCCGTCTTTTTCTTTTACAATTGGAAGCGGGTGTAAAGCTTTACTTAAAACTGTAAATTCTGTTACATGAACAGAAATTTCACCCATTTTAGTACGAAAAACAAAGCCTTTAACACCAATAATATCGCCAATATCAAGCAAACGTTTAAAAACAACATTATACATTGTTTTATCTTCATCCGGACAAATATCATCTCTTTTAAAATATAATTGAATTCTGCCTTTACTATCTTGCAGTTCAACAAAAGAAGCATTTCCCATAATTCTACGCGACATAATCCGCCCAGCAAGAGAAACAGATTTTAAATTTTTCGGCATATTTTCATCAGAAAACTTAGATAAAATATCTGTAGTATAAATATTTACATGATATCCTTCCGCCGGATATGGGTCAATTCCTAAATTACGTAACTCTTTTAAAGATTCTCTTCTTTGAATTTCCAATTCACTTAAACCAATATAATCCATATAATTTTAAAAATTTTATTGCAAAAATACATTAAATTTTTGATAAGCCATAAACTAATAAGAAATTCTAAGCTTTGTTTAAGTAAAACCAATTTTAATTAAGAAAAATTAATATATTTTCATTGCGTAATAGTTTAAAACATAGAGCAAAGCAGTACTTAAAAAATAAAGTTAATTAAAAAGTCATATTATCTTATAAAATGACATAAATTAATGTTATTATTGTACTCAATAAAATCAAAATAAAATGAAACACCGTTGGCTATTAAAACCTACAGGAAACACAGAAACAATTGAAACACTATCTCGCGAGCTCAACGTTGAAACTCAAATAGCTCAACTTCTAGTGCAAAGAGGCATTAACACTTTTGAAGAAGCAAGGGTATTTTTTAGACCTGAATTAAGCGATCTCCACGACCCTTTCTTAATGAAAGACATGGATAAAGCTGTTGAAAGATTATTAACTGCAATAAGTAATAATGAAAAAATTCTTATTTACGGCGATTATGATGTTGATGGTACCACAGCTGTTGCAATAATTTACAATTTTCTAATTAGGAAATATTCAAATATTGAGTATTATATTCCTGACAGATATCAAGAAGGATATGGAATTTCTTTTAAAGGAATAGATTATGCAGAAGAAATAAACTGTAAATTAGTAATTGCTGTAGATTGTGGTATTAAAGCAGTTGAAAAAACAAATTACGCAAACGAAAAAAACATAGATTTAATAATTTGCGACCATCATACTCCCGGACCGGAGCTACCAAAGGCTTGTGCAGTATTAGACCCAAAACAAGGAGATTGTAATTATCCATACAAAGAACTTTCGGGTTGCGGAGTAGCTTTTAAATTAATGCAGGCATATTGCCAAAAAACAAATGATAATTTTGCAGAACTTGCTAAACTTTTAGATTTAGTTGTGGTAAGTATTGGCTCAGACATTGTTCCGGTTACAGGCGAAAACAGAATACTTTCATATTTTGGTTTGTTGCAACTAAATTCAGACCCACAGCCGGGATTGAAAAGCATTATAAATATATCAGGATTAGAAAATAAGGAAATTCAAATTAACGACATAGTTTTTAAAATAGGACCTAGAATAAATGCCGCCGGCAGAATGGAGTCAGGAAAAACTGCTGTAGAATTACTAACTTCAACAAATGATGAATATGCAAATAAAATTGCTATTGAAATTGATTGTATTAATACTAATAGAAAAGAATTAGACTCCGGAATTACAGAACATGCTTTAAGTATGATTAGCGAATCTGAAATTTCAAAAAATGCATTTTCAACTGTTGTTTACCACGAAGAATGGCACAAGGGAGTTATTGGAATTGTAGCATCGCGATTAACAGAAACTTATTACCGCCCAACAGTAGTATTTACAAAATCCAATGGTATAATAACAGGTTCGGCTCGCTCTGTGCCAGGATATAATTTATACCAAGCAATAGAGTCATGTAGCGATTTATTAGAAAATTTTGGTGGACACAGATATGCCGCAGGATTAAGCCTAAAACCCGAAAATCTTAATTCTTTTATAGAAAGATTCGAAAAATATGTGAAAGAAACCATCACAGAAGAACAAAGAACTCCAGTTATTAACGCTGATTTAGAAATAAAAATAAAAGATATTACTCCAAAATTTTATAGAATACTTAAACAATTTGCTCCTTTTGGACCGGAAAATATGACGCCTACTTTTATTACAAGAAAAGTTTTTGATAATGGAAGCGCTAAAGTTGTTGGTAAAGAAAATGAGCATTTAAAACTAAAAGTAGTCCAAAAACTTGGAGATAACAGATGTATAGAAGCTATAGGTTTTAATTTTGCCCATTACTATGAACATATAAAAGAATTTAAAGAATTTGATGTTTGTTATCAAATTTTTGAAAATAATTTTATGAACCAAAAGTTTATCCAAATTTTAATTAAAGATATTTTAACAGAATAAAAACTTAAAAACAAGCTATTATATGCAGTTTAAACAATACTTAATGCAAGATATTAACAAATGTGTTTTAATATTTATTTAAAAATAATAGTATCTTTATGCTTTAAAAACATTTACTTTGTCAATAAGAATAAAATAATTATGGATTTAAGCAACCATATTGTATATAATTACGTATTAATAAATAGTTTGAATTAATAAAAATTAAAACATTATACCTATGAAAAAAAGTATTCTTGTTCCTTACGATTTTACAGAAGTTGGCGACTACGCATTAGAACATGCCTATATGGTTGGAAAAGCTTCACGTGCTCCTATCAATATTATTCACATTGTTAAGAAAGAATCGCAAATAGACGAAGCAAAAGCTAAACTTGAAAAAATTGCTAATGACTTTTCACAAACTAAAGATATTGAAGTAATTGTAGAAGTTAGAAAAGGTAATCTTTTTAAAGAAATTTACAAATACGGATTAGAAATTGACGCTTATATTGCTGTTATGGGAACTCATGGGATAAAAAACATAAAAAAAGCAATGAAAGTTGTGAAAAAATTTGTTAAAATTCCATTTATTTTAGTGCAAAGTCCGGTTATTTTTGGTGAATATGACAGAATACTTATTCCAATAGACCAAGACAATACTTCGAGAATAAAAATACAATGGGTAAGATACATAAACACTTTATTTAAATCAAAAGTTTATATGATTTCTTACAAAGTTAATGATGAATATGCTAAAAAAAGTATAAGTGGTAATATTAGATTTGCAGAAATGCTATTTGATAAAGAGCTTATTGATTACGATATTGAAATTTTTGAAAGCTCTAAAAACTTTGCAGATACTATTTATACTTACGCAAATAAAGTTGAAAGCGATTTGATTTTGCTTATGACAGATAAATATCGTTCTTATGTAAAACAAATTAAAAAAGCTGAAAACTTAGAACTTTACAAAAAAATACCAATTATGTGCGTTAATAAACGCTTGGATATTTTTAAAGTTGGAGGTTTTAATTAATCGTTTATTTCGCCTATAGAAATAGATTTTAATTTTAACTTTCTCTCAAGAATACGTTTTTCAAGTTTGGAAACTGCAATTTGAAAATCTTTTAAAAAATTTTCATGATACAAATACATAATCCCATTTTTTATCGAAAGATGGGGTTTTTCTTTATTATCTTTTCCAAAATTTAATGAAAGTTTTGCACTTGGAATAAAAAAATGTGTCATACAAGCTCTTAATTGATAATAAAGAAAATTTTTATTATTTGCTAGATAATATTCTTTTGGAAACAAAAGATTTATAGCTAAAGAAAAGCGTTTTAAAGATTGTCGTTTTGCTCTTAAAGGCTTATCGTCCAAATAGGCTCCTAATATTTCTATGGCTTGGGCAACAGTCATAAAACCAAATAAAATTTGATTATTTTCAAAAGCAGTTTCAACATTTTTTAAAACCGTGTTTTTAAGAAAATAAATATGATCTTCTGAACTAGAAATTAGCATTAAAATTTATATCTTAATTGTATTTTTACATCTGTTCTATTATTGCCTTCTATAGCGTCTAAACCTGAGCCAAGGTTCTGTTTATCAGCGTAATAAGTATTAGCAATTCTAAACCAAAAATCAAAATGCCTATTCAAAGTATATTTCACTACAAAAACCAACCTCGAACCTTTACCATAATATGCCGGCACAGAAAATCCATAAAGCACATCAGGTTCATAAGCATAAAGACGAGCATCATAAGTATCTGTTTCAAATACTGCAATACGGAAATTAAATTTTAAAGCAATATTTTCAGGTTTGTAATCAATATCTTGATACACTAAATAACCCCAGCTCGGAGTATTCATATAATATCTAGATAATTCTATTCTAGACTTGAATTTCCAAGCAGAATTAGGTGTATAATTAAGTTGTATTCTATACCTTGAGCTAGAATAGTCAACAAGAGGTTTAATTCCTGTAATTATTTCCGGGTCGTTTTTTTGTTTAGTTTTATATTTTACTCTTAAATATAATTCTAAATTTCTTTGTGGAAAATGAGCAACTTGTACTAAATATTCATTTCCCCAAGAAGGTGCACCAACTCCAAACCTTAACCATGGATATTTCCACGAATCAAAATAAGCATCAATTTTCCACTTTTTTATTGGATAAAACTCAGCACCAACAAAAAAACCGCTTTCGTTATATGGTTTATTTCCTTCTGAAAATGGCTGAGCGTACAAAGCCTGATAATCTGCACGTAAATATCTGTGCAATACAGACATATTAAATTCGGGAACAAAATTTATAACAGCTCCATTAACACTTGCATATCCTAAATTAGAACTCATAGATGTTTCTCCAAAAATATTAACTTTTGGAATAGTGATTAAATAATCAATACCAAAATTTGCATTTTGAGTTCCTACAAAATCAAAATATCTATAAGCCTCGTTTCTTTCACCCAAAGGACTTGAAAAAGTATAATATACACCTGTTGCTCCAATCTTAAAGTTTTTTTCTTTCCAATTCATATTTGCACCTGCAATAAACTCTTGAATAGTTTTACGTTTTGCAATTTCGTTAGGTGTGCGATGATAACCGGTTTCTAAAAATGAAGAAATAACATGTTCTTCGCTTTCAAATTCAATGTTTTCAGTAGTATCAACACCGGCATCTAAACTTTTATAAGAAACAAATTCTGTAAAATTAAATTTCCCAAACTCTATACTTGCAGCCTGCCCACGCAAAAAAGCTGATTCGTTTACAGAGCTATATTTATTTATGCCTCTAGAATTTTTAATAATATTTGTTGAAGAAGAAGTTTTTCCAAAACTCATCCCCGACCACATTGTTAAACCTTGCCCAAATTGTGCTATATAGTCGCCAAGAATAATTTTTTGAAACACCCCTATCCTATTTAACTGAAAATGAGCGGAATAGAAATCAAAACCATATTTTTGTGCTCCTTTAAAAAATTGTTCTCCATCATCTTTTTCGGCAGTAATTCCATAAAACATTTTATCTTTATATTGATAATTATGTCTATAATAAATTTTATCAGGACTTCCTAAATAACGAGATTTATTAGGGTTTACAGCCAAAACGCTATCAGGAATTTCTTTATAACCTGATTTTTCTTGAATAAGTCTCTGATAACGAATAATGCCGGTATGCTTTCCATAAGTAAAAAGACGTTTTAAATCTTTTACTTCCGCAGTTTTTGTTTCTTGAATATTGACAAAAGGTAAAATTCTTTTCAAAGTTAAATCATCAATTCCATCAACAAACTGCAATTCGTATAGGCTTACATATGCACCAAATTTTTGGCGGTATTTTATCAAAGAAAAAATTTGAAATTCAGTTAAAAACATTAAATTTTTCAAATCACTTTCTTTTGCAGAGTTCAAATCAATAGGGTTATAATAGTATTCTTCTAAAGATTGGAATAAAGTTGTATAATCAAGCTCATAATCAGTATTAGATGCGATTTCCTCAATTATTTCATCCAAAGTTTCTATTGTTTCTTGTTGAGAATATGCAAGAAAAGATGATAAAACGAGTAAAAGTATGGTAAATATTTTAAAACGCATAACAAACAGATATTTTTGGGCTAGAACCGAGAACTTGATGATAAGCAAAAGCCAGATCAAAGCCAATTTTATTATTACCAAATATTGTATTATATCCCATTCCAAACGAATATTCCACAGGTTTTAAAGATAAACCTGCCCTCATAGCAAATTCTTCATTTATTAAATACTCTAAACCTGACTTAAATATTGGAGTATATCCATTTATTGACTTTCCTGTTTCCAAAGAGAGCAATAAAGATTTGCTAAACAAATATGAAACTCCTAATCTTAAAGTAACAGGCATTTTTAATCCGGCATCTTCAAAATAACCAAGATTAAGGGGATTAAACACATAAGCGGCTATTGAAAGTTTATCATTAGGTTTTGACAAAATTCCGGCTTCAAAACTTAAAGCATTCAAATTTCCATAATCTTCGGCTTGTCTAAGCGAAAAATAATTTAGCTGAACACCTAAAGAAAAAGATTTGAATAAATGCTGTGAATATCCTAAAGCAAATTTATCGTCTTGAAATTGGGAATAACCAAAATGTGAAAATCCTAAGCCTAAGCTTCCACCAAATAATGGAGTAGAAAAAGTCATAGCTCCATAGCCGGTTTGTTTTAATAGGAATCTATTTTCATAATAAAGTCCAATTTCTTTTTGGTTTAAAAAGCTATAAGCGGCAGGATTATTAAAAACTGCCCAAGCGTCTAAATTTGTTAATCCCGAATTAGCCATTCCTGCTGCTCTTGCACCGGCAGAATAAGTGCTAGCCTGAGAAAAAGAATATGCAGAAATGCTAATAAGTAATGTTATAAAAAATATTTTTTTCATTTTAAAAAATTAAATTAGCCTATACTCAAACTTATGTTCTTGCAAATCTTGGTTTGCTTTAACAATTTTAGTTTTTAAATTTTCTTTAAAATCTACTAGTCTTTTAGCTAGTTCATTATCAGATAAAGCAAGAATTTGAGCTGCCAAAATTGCAGAGTTTTGTGCTCCATTTATTGATAGGCTAGCCACAGGAATACCCGGAGGCATTTGAACAATTGCTAAAAGTGCATCCATACCCTCTAATGTTGCATTTATTGGAACTCCAATTACAGGAATATTTGTCATTGCAGCAACTACACCAGGCAAATGAGCTGCCATTCCGGCTGCAGCAATAATAACTTTTATTCCGCGAGATTGAGCATTTTTTGCAAATTCCTCAAGCTCAACAGGTGTTCGGTGAGCAGACAAAGCATTTATCTCAAATGGTATCTTAAAATCATTTAATTGTTGGGCTGCTTTTTCCATTATTTTCCAATCAGAAGTTGAGCCCATAATTATACTCACAATAGCTTTCATGTTTTAATTTTTTATGTTTGACAAATATCTTGGTAAAAATACAAAGTATTTATTATTTTTGCCATATAATTTAAACTTTTAGCAAAATAAAAACGCAATTTACTAAAAATATATTAAATTTATGGATAAAGTTAAGGTTTTTGATAAAGAATTTGAAATTTTTATTTCGCAAACTGAAATAGAAAATAAAATTATTGAAATTGCAAAACAAATTAATCAAGATTTGAAAGGTGAAAATCCTATTTTTCTTGGAATTTTAAATGGTTCTTTTATGTTTGCCTCCGAACTTTTTAAATCTTTAAATATTGATTGCAGTATAAGTTTTTTAAAACTTGCTTCTTACCAAGGCAGAGCATCTTCAGGAAAAATTAAACAATTAATTGGTTTAAACGAAAATTTAACCGGACAAACTGTTGTTATTTTAGAAGATATTATAGATACAGGAATTACCATTGAAAATATAATGAAACAAATTATTGGCTTTGAACCCAAAAAAGTTATCATAGCCAGTTTATTATATAAATCTAATGCTTATAACAACTCCTATCCCATTGATTATTACTGCTTTAATATTCCAAATGATTTTATTGTTGGTTATGGCCTCGACTATAATGGCTATGGTAGAAATTTAAAACATATTTATAAAATTGTAGAATAAGTAAAATACAAATTATGTTAAACATTGCTTTATTTGGACCTCCGGGTGCAGGAAAAGGTACGCAAGCCAAAATGTTGGCCGAAAAATATAATTTAACTTATATTTCAACCGGAGATATTTTAAGAAACGAAATTGCAAATAATACTGAATTAGGTTTAAAAGCTAAATCCATTATTGAGCAAGGTGGTTTAGTATCGGATGAAATTATTGTTCAAATTATTGAAAACAGTATTAAAATGCAACCCGACACTAACGGCATTTTGTTTGATGGTTTTCCCCGTACTTACACTCAGGCATATATTTTAGATGGTTTATTAATAAAAATGAACACTAAATTATCTTGTCTAATTAGCTTAGAAGTTCCTAGAGAGGCATTAATTAACAGAATGATGCTTAGAGCTGAAAAAGAAAAAAGAGCTGATGATAAAAAAGAAATTATCGAAAATCGTTTAAGAGAATATGATAATAAAACAATTCCTGTTATTGATTTTTATAAACAACAAGATAAATTTCATGATATTGACGGTATTGGAGAAATAAATGAAGTTTTTGGAAGAGTTACAGACAAAATCGAAGAAATTTTATCACAAACTTTGCTAAATGTTGTGTTTTTAGGTCCTCCAGGAGCAGGAAAAGGAACACAAGCAAAGCGTATTGCCGAGAAATTTAATATGAAATATATTTCTACAGGAGAAATGATACGTAAAGAAATAGAAAACCAAACCGAACTTGGCAAAATTGCAAAACCATATTTGGAAACCGGAGATTTTGTGCCAGACGATATTGCAATTAGATTATTAGAAAGAGAAATTTGCAATACTTGTAGTGGTACAGGTTATTTATTTAAAGGATTTCCTTCAACTTTAGTGCAAGCATATATTTTAGGTGGTTTATTAAAAAAACAAGACAGCTCAATATCCTTAGTTGTTGAAATTAAAACTTCTACTTTACAATCTATAAAACGACTTACCAAAAGAGCAAAAACATATAAAGCAAGAATTTACGACATGAATCCTGAAACAATAATTTATCGTTTAGAAAATTATGAAGAAAAAAGCCATAGAATTATAGATTTTTACCAACAACAAAATAAAATTGTGAGTTTTGACGGACACCAAAATGAAGATACATTATTTGAGCAAATATCTGATACTGTAGAAAAAGCTTTTAAAGAAATTAGAAAGTAAATTTTATATGGAATCTGATACAAATAAAAAAAACTCCTACATTCATGTATATACCGGAAATGGTAAAGGAAAAACTACAGCTGCTTTAGGTTTAGCTTTGCGGGCTTGTGGAGCAGGTAAAAAGGTTTTTATAGCTCAATTTGTAAAAGGAAAGATATATTCAGAAATTAAAGCAATAAACGAATTTTTAAATTTAATTACAGTAAAACAATATGGTTTAGACTGTTTTATTTATAATAAACCAAGCAAAGCCGACATAGAAGCGGCACAAAATGGACTTTTAGAAGTTCAAGAAGTAATAAATTCTGCTAAATATGATGTTTTAATCTTAGATGAAGCAAATATTGCCTTGTATTACAATTTATTTTCTATAGAAGAATTTATTAAACTAATAAAATCTCGTGCAAATAATCTTGAAATTATAATTACCGGACGTTATGCCCCAAAAGAAATTATTGAAATCGCTGATTTAGTTAGCGAAATTAAAGAAGTAAAACATTATTACACAAAAGGCGTTGAAGCAAGAAAAGGTATAGAATATTAGAAATACAGATTTTATTCTGCTAACTAAACTTTTTGTATTTTACTTATTTAGTTATTTTAACACATTAAATTTAACAACTTTTTCATTTATTCTAATAAAATAAGTTCCATTAGCCAAATCACTAATATCAATTTGATTATTATTTTGATTATCAACAGATTTAACTATTTCACCAAGAGAATTAAGGATATATATCCTTTCATTATTCAAATTTTTAATATTTATATAATCTGAAGCCGGATTAGGAAATATGCTTATACTTTGTTTATTTATTTCTGAAATTCCAACAGTTGACCTTGTAATAGTTGCACATATTTTATTATTAGCAATATTGTTATCAAGACCTGCATAATTAGCTGTCATACATATTTCAAATTCAGTTAAATTAAAACTATCCATTAATGCAGCATTAACAGTATAACCTTCGTCAGTAACAGGCATTGTTTCTCCACTTAGCAATCCTGTAAGGTTAATAGTTTGATTATCAACAGGTATTCCTTCTACAGTAATTGAAATTGCAGCTGTATTATTTGCATCATCAGGTCCGTTATTTTTTACAGCAGGAAAAATAGTAAAATCCTCTGTTGTGCCAATATTTATTTCACTAGGCAATGGAGTAAAATCGGTATTGCTTGATAAAAACAAAGCTTGAATATCGCAATCTGTTTCAGCAATCTCACCACGTGTAACTGTTATACAGGCAGTATTATTTGAAGATACCGGGTCTATACCATTATAATCCACAGTAAAACAAATATCGAACATACCGCTTATTCCCATATTATCAAGTTCAGCAACACTTATTGTCAGTGCACCACCCGAATAAATTGTAGTGTAATAATTAGGTGCAAGAGCATTATAATTTGATAAATCGATATTTAAATCGCTAACTAAACTTTCACCTGCTATAGTGGCACTAATTGTTGCAAAATCACTAGTTGCATCTAAACCATTATTTTTTATTACAGGATATATAATAAGATTTTGGTTGTCATCAATACTAAGAGTATTAATATCATCATTTGGATTTGGGTATGTATCTAAGTATTTTATTGTTAAATCAGATTGTTCTTCATAAGGATTTTCATCATCAATATATAATGAAATTCCCAAAGGGCAGTAAGAAGCCTCTGAAATAGAACCAAAATTAACTTTCCCAATAACAGTTCCAGCGCCATAAGCCGAGCCATCTAAATACATAAAATATTTTCCTTCACTTTCAGGATTTTCTTCTCCTAACCTCATTGCCCCCTTTCCATTATCAAAGCATACAGCTACCCAAAAATCATTTTCATTTACAATATATGGTTCTGTTAATTCAAGTTCATAAAACTGATCATTTTGACTATTATCTAAAACAATAGTTTGCTCGTAAACCGGACTACCAATTTGAATATTATAAAAACCAAACATAGAATATGGACCGCCTAACACAGGATTTTCGTAAATTTTTATTGTATATGAAGAGTTATCAAAAGTAACATTTCCAGAAGACAAATTTACAGTTCCCAATATATGATAAAATTTCACTTTTGTTATTTTATCACCTATAGAAATTTGTTCAAACTCGCTACCAGCGATATAAAACTCATCACCGGCAACAGCACCAGTATAATAGTAATTAAAGCCTCCTCCTACCCAAGCACTACGCAAATCCTTTGATTTTAAATCTTGATAATTTTCATCAAGTTCAACTAAATTTACCTGAGCAAATAAAATATTGCATAAGGCAATTAAAACAAATGTTAAAAAAGTATTTTTCATGATATTAAAGTTAAATAGTTAATAAATTTTAACAAAAATAAATTAAATATTTATTAATTCCAAATTTATAATAAACAAAAGATGTTTTAAGTAGGTTTTTTAGTATTTTATTTTTTCAAAGCTTGGATTTGTTCTTTTAAAATTGAAATTTTAGCCTCTGCATCAGCAAGTTTTTTGCGTTCTATTTCAATTACTTTTTCTGGTGCATTGGCAACAAATTTTTCGTTTGATAATTTTTTGTTTACAGAATTTAAAAAACCTTCTGCATATTTTAATTCTTCTTCAATTTTTTTAATTTCTGCGTCTTTATCTATAAGATTTTCTAAAAGAATAAAATATTCGTGATTTTTAACTAAAAAGCTAACAGCCATTTCAGGTTTTTCATTTACAAAAGAAATAGTCTCTAAATTTGTCAACTTTTTTATAACTAAATCAAACTTATCAGAATAATTATCATGCCTAATTATTTGCAAGTTAAGCTTTTCTTTTTGTGGAATATTTTTATCTTGACGAATAGCTCTAATATTTGCAACAACATCTGCACAAGTATTAAATTCATCTATTAATTTTGAATTTCCTTTTTCTGAAATAGGCCATTTTGCTAAAACTATTGATTCTGTATCATTATCATTTTTCATAAATTGCCATAATTCTTCTGCAATAAACGGCATAAAAGGAGAAAGTAATAAAGCTAATTTTTTAAAATATTCTATACTTTGTGCATAAGTTTTTGAATCAATTGGTTTTTGATATTCAGGTTTAATAATTTCAAGATACCAGGCTGAAAAATCATCCCAAAACAACTTATAAACAGTCATTAATGCTTCAGACAGCCTAAAATCGTCAAATTGTTTATTTATAACTTCTATTGTTTCATTAATTTTTGCATCTAACCACTCTACAGCAATTTTTGAGTGTTCGGGTTGCTGAATATTTTTATCAATTTCCCAATTTTTTATTAAACGGAAAGCATTCCAGATTTTATTTGCAAAATTACGTCCTTGCTCAGGTAAAGAATCATCGTAAAGCAAATCACCACCAGCAGGTGAGCACAACAACATTCCCACTCTTACTCCATCCGCACCGTATTTGTCGATTAAATCAAGTGGGTCAGGCGAATTGCCCAAAGATTTAGACATTTTTCTTCTAAGTTTATCTCTAACAATTCCATGCAGATAAACATTTGTAAAAGGTTTTTGCTTAGGATATTCATAACCAGCAATTATCATTCTGGCTACCCAAAAAAATAAAATTTCAGGAGCAGTAACAAGGTCATTTGTAGGATAGTAATATTTAAAATCAGGATTTTCAGGTTTTAAAATTCCATCAAAAACTGAAATAGGCCACAACCAAGACGAAAACCAAGTATCAAGTACATCATTGTCTTGACGCAAATCAGAAATTTTTAAATTTGTATTTTTAGTTATTTCCACAGCTTTTTGCAAAGCTTGCTCCTCTGTTTCCGCAACAACAAACTCATTTGAATTTGGCAAATAATACGCTGGTATTCTATGCCCCCACCACAATTGACGACTTATACACCAATCTCTTACATTATCCATCCAATGGCGGTAAACATTTTTAAATTTTCCTGGAATTATATTTATTTCACCATCTTCAACAGCTTTAATTGCAGGTTTTACCAAATCTTCCATTTTTAAAAACCACTGCATAGAAAGTTTTGGTTCAATTACAGAATTTGTTCTTTCTGAACGTCCTACTTTATTTGTATAATCTTCAATTTTCTCAATTAGACCTAATTCTTCAAGTTTTTCAACAGCAAGTTTTCTAGCTTTAAATCTATCTTCTCCTACAAAAACTTGGGCAGATTTATTTAATGTACCATCATCATTAAAAATATCTATTGATTCTAAATTATGTCTAATTCCAATTTCATAATCATTAATATCATGAGCCGGCGTAATTTTTAAACAACCTGTTCCAAATTCCATATCTACATAAGAATCAAAAATCACTGGCACTACTCTATCCAAGATTGGGACAATTACTTTTTTGTCTTTTAAGTGTTTAAAGCGAGGGTCATCAGGATTTACACAAACGGCGGTATCGCCCAAAATAGTTTCGGGGCGTGTTGTTGCAATAACTAAGTAATTATCTTCGTCTTGAATTTTATATTTTACATAATAAAGTTTTGAATTTTCTTCAGTATAAATAACCTCCTCGTCCGAAACGGCGGTTTGTGCTTGAGTATCCCAGTTTACCATTCTCACTCCACGATAAATCAAACCTTTTTCGTATAAGTCCACAAAAACTCTCAATACAGATTTTGAACGAGTTTCGTCCATGGTAAAACAAGTTCTATCCCAATCGCAAGAGGCACCAAGTTTTTTTAATTGTTCAAGAATAATTCCGCCATGTTTTTCTGTCCACTCCCAAGCATGTTCTAAAAACTCTTCGCGAGATAGGCTGTTTTTATCTATTCCTTCTGATTTTAGTTTTGCCACTACTTTTGCTTCTGTAGCAATAGAGGCATGGTCAGTACCTGGAACCCAAAGCGCATTTTTTCCCAACATTCTTGCTCTACGCACCAAAACATCTTGAATAGTATTATTCAACATATGTCCCATATGCAAAACTCCAGTTACATTTGGTGGAGGAATAACATTTACATAAGGCTCTCTATCATCAGGTTGAGAATAAAAATAATTATTATCTATCCAGTATTGATACCATTTTTTTTCTATATCTTTAGCTTCGTATTTGGCAGGTATTTCCATAAATTCAAATTTTCAAATTGTGCAAAAATAAGCAATTTCAGTTGAATGTTAAAAAAAAATCAGTTAAAAGATAAAAATTGAAAGTCGAAAGCGATGCACTGAACGTAGTTGAAGTGTTAAAAGTTGAACCGAGCTTGCGAGCTCACCGAAGGTAAAGTTAAAAGACTGATTTTGTGTATTTTATGAACTTTAACTGTATTTAAAACTTTTCGGCATCGCCCCGTTTTTGCAAATGGTTTCTGGACTCCATTTATATTTTATTTTTTTTATGCCAAAAAATATTTTCTATATTATTGTTCATAATAAATTTAATTTATCATTTTCCCAGTTAACAGGATTGTTAATAATATAATTGGAAATACGTTGATATTCTTCATCGTTGCGAATAATGCGGTCGTGAAATAGGTTTTGCCATCCATTTTTTAACCCTAACTCCGCCAAAATTTCACGCTTAATTTAAAAAAAACTTGATAAAATGTTTGTTATATCATATTTTTTATATATCTTTGGGCAACCTAAATAAGTTGCTTATGTATTTACCAGAATGGGCTCAAAAATTTAAAGAGCCAAAAACAGAAATTAGAATAATTGGTGGTCATTGTTACAAATATCAAGTAGAATACCGCTATAACAAAGAAAAGAAAAGGACAGATAAAATAACGATTGGACTACTCGGAAAAATCACTGAGCAGGATGGTTTTATTCCGTCTGATAAACACTTACTTAAAGAACAAGCAAAGCGCAGTGTTGATCCAGCAAATGTTGATATCAAAACGTTCGGTGTGTACGGTCTGTTCAGCGAGCTTTTAGAAGATGAAATTGCTGAAATGAAAGCATTTTTCTCCCCCGAAGATTTGGAAGTCTTGCTCTCGGTTGCCATGATGCGTTTTGCTCATGAAGCCCCTATTAAGCGAATGCAATACCTACACCACCATGACTACTGTTCATTGTTTTGGCATAAAAAAGCATTGACCGATAAAATCATAACCGATACGCTACGGTACATCGGAGAAAATCGTCAGTTGATTTTGGAATGGATGAAATCACGTATTCCTGTTCTAGAAAATCCGAACAGCTCAAAAATAGAGTATGTAATGATAGACTCTACGCATGTAACTACTACCTCTAACCACTTGCATGTTAATGCTCCCGGATATAATCCTGCAAAGAATTTTGACGAACAAATTCGCCTAATGTATATGTTTGCATGTGAAATTAAGGAACCTGTTTATTACCGCTTAATAAATGGTAATATCAATGATGTTAGCTCAATGAAGCTTTGCTTGGAAGAAATGAAAATCGATAAAGTGATTTTTGTTGCGGATAAAGGATTTTACAGCAAATCAAATATAAATGTGCTGAATAGCAATAATTTAAAATATATTATTCCACTCTATCGAAATAACAAGTTGATTGATTTTTCGCCGTTAGAACAAATTGATTTCAAGAAAAACAACAAATTTTTTGTTTATCAAAAACGAGTAATTTGGTATTATTCATATCAAAAAGAAGGCCAAAAATTCACCACTTTTTTAGATGAAAAACTTCGAGTAGAAGAAGAAGAAAATTACATTTTGCTAATGGGTACACATCCTGAAGAATACGACAAAGAAGGCTTTGATAATAAACTTCATAGCTTTGGAACACTAACGTTGACAACAAATGCTGAAGTGTCTCCACAAGAGTTATACGAAACTTACAAGCAGAGAAACGAAATAGAGGTAATGTTTAATTCATACAAAAATTTTTTAAATGCCGACCGTATGTATATGCAAGATAGATGGGTGCTTGAAGGCTGGCTTATGGCTAATTTTATTGCAATGATTGCGTACTACAAATTATACGATAAAATTAACAAGGCAAAACTATTGAGCAAATATTCACCGAAAGACATTGTCGAAATTTCTAAAACAATATTCAAAATTAAAATTAACAACCAGTGGCACACTGCCGAAACAACTAAAAAAATAAGGGAATTATTTGAAAAAATAAATATAGACTACCTAAAAGGACGGAGTTAGGGTTAAATACTGGTTTTGCCATATGTCTCTATTTTTGTTGCTAAGATACTAAAACTTAATGACATAGCAAAGAAAAAAGGTGAAAAAAAAAGAGGCTGTTTTTACTTTTGAGACAGCCTCAATAATCTTATAACTGCTCATGTTTGCTCCTAATTCACTGATGCCAGCTCCAACGCCACTAATGCTCGCTCAAGCACCCATGGCGCTCGCTCAACCAGCCATGACGCTCGCTCGGATTTGTAATCCGAGTGTTTGGTAATGTTACACTCGGATTACAAATCCGAGCGAGCAATGTTGTGTGAAAAAATCCGAGCGAGCAGAGTTGTGTTGAAAATTGGAGCGAGCAGAGTGAGCGAAGCGAACTCTGCGAAGCTAAACCTAAGCGAGCGTAGCGAGCACATAATTATCAATTATCAATTATTCAATTATCAATTCATTATAGTAGTTTGCCCACGATTTCTCAACNNTAAAAGCCATAGCCATTCTGTGGTCACCATTTGAGTCTAAAACTGCAAAATTTACTTCTTGCTCACCAGGAATTATCATTGTATCTCCTTCAATTTGTAAAATTATTCCAGCCTTAAATAATTCTTTCTGTAAAACTTCTGCACGAGAACTTTCTTTATTTTTTAATCGAGACATTCCGTGAATAATTGACTTTCCTTTTGCAAAAACGGCTAAAATCACAATAGCAGGAACCAAATCAGGACAATTTGTTGCATCAAACTCAAAAGATTTTACCTCAGATTTTAATATTTTTAATTCTGAATTTTGCCATTCATATTTCACTCCAGCTAAATCAAATACTTCTAAAATAGCCTTATCTGCTTGCAAAGAAAAAGGATTTAAGCCGCTTATTCTAATATCTTGTATTAAAGCTCCTGCAACCAAAACATTAGAAGCCCCCGACCAATCGCCTTCTATTTCAAATTCATTATTTTCTAATGCTAATCTTTTGGGATAAATTTCAAAATTACAAATCTCATAATATTCACCAATAAGCTGAAAACCAAAACTTTGCAAAACATCAACTGTCATTTGCATATATTTTATACTAACTGGGTTCTCAACTTTCAAAGTCGAAATTTCAGTCAAAAAACTTAAAGCAATTAACAAACCAGAAACTAATTGGGAGGAATTTTTACCATCAATTTTATAATTTCCTGGTTTTAGCTCACAATCATAAAAATTAAAGGGAAAATTATTGTTTTCAGAATTAAAATTAAAACCAAAATTTCTTAAACTTTCATAATCTTTATAAATATTTCTAGCTAACAAACTTCCACTAGCTTTTACAATAAAATTTTTATACAAAACTGCAGCAATTGGCACAAAAAGTCTGGCACATAAACCTGATTCGCCACAGTCTATAATTGGAATATAATCCTCAGAAAATTGTTTTCTTTTTTCAATAATTAATTTATTTTTTTCAAAAGAAAAATCACAGCCTAAACTTTTAATAATATTTCTTGCAGCTATTACGTCATCGCTATTTCCAAAGTTTTTTAAAACAATTTTTTCACCTATAAGCAAAGATAAAGCTAAATATCTTTGTTCGTAAGACTTTGAAGCAGGAGCAAAAATTTTATTTTTAAAAAGTTTAGGTTTTACAAAAATTTCCATTTAAAATTATGATTTTATAGCTTTAATAATATCCTGGAAGTCTGTTTTCACAATCAAAGGTTGGCCAATATTAGTTAAAAAAACAAAATTTAACATATTACCTGATTTTTTCTTGTCTTTTACAAGTAAATCAATATGTTCTTGCCTTATTTCACATTTATAATCAGGAATAAATTTTGAAATTAATTTTTCAGCTATTTCAATTAAAGATTTGTCTGCATATTCGAGTTTTACAGAAATTTTTATTTCTTCAATAATTCCTTTTGCAACAGCAATACCATGAGGAATATTCTCCATAATTTCAATGCTATGTCCAATAGTATGACCAAAATTCAGAATATGTCTTAATCCAAAATCATTAGAATCTTCTTCAACAATTTTAGCTTTTATTTCAACACATTTTTTTAAAATATAATTAAGAATATCTGGATTTTGATTTAAAATTTCATTAGAATTTTCATCTAAATATTCAAAAAAAGACAAATCGCTAATAAAAGCATATTTTATCACTTCGCCCAAACCACTAATATAATCGAGTTTTGGTAATGTTTTTAAAAGATTTGCATCACAAACTACAAATTCGGGTTGAATAATACTTCCAATATAATTTTTAAAATTTTTAAAATTAACTCCATTTTTCCCACCAATAGCAGCATCAACTTGAGCCAATAATGTAGTTGCAACAAATCCAAAACTTGCACCTCTCATAAATACTCCTGCAACAAATCCAGTAATATCACAAACCATTCCACCACCAAAACCAAGAATTAAAGTATTTCTATCTGCTCCAAAAGCTATTAAATTTTCTATAATTTTTTCAACAGTTTTTAAAGTTTTGTTTTCCTCACCGTGATTAATAACGATACATTTTTTATTCTTAAATGCTTCTGGATATAAATTATATAAAATATTATCAGTAATTATAATTAAGTCTCTTTCTCCAATTAATTCCAAATAATAATTATAATCCTGACTTATATAAATATCTGTTGAGCTTGAATTTTTTATTTTATAGTTTTTTACTATCATTAATTATCAATATTTAATCTGTATGAAAAAATTTCGTATTTTGATTTTGCATAATCTAAAGAACAAGCATTATAATGCCACCACTCAGTTTTAGAAACATAAAAACCTGCTTCTCTCATTATATTCATAAGCAAATTTCTATTATTATATTGCTCTAGGCTAAGTTCACCTTTTTTATAAAATTCCTCTGTTTTATCTGGAAAAGCAAGTTCTCCAAAATAATCGAAATCTGTGCCCATATCTAAAACTTCGCCAAACTCATTTACAATACTAATATCTAAGGCCATTCCAAAATTATGAATAGAACCTCGTTGTGGATTTGCAACATACCAATGTTTTTTTGATGGCTCAACTTTTACAGAATCCCACATTAATTGTTGTGCTTCAACACTTCGTAAAGCATCAAAAATTATAAAAGTATAGCCGGAATTTTTAGCTTGTAAAATTTCATAGGCTTTTGCAAGTTTTAAATAACATTCATATTGAACAAAAGCATTTTGCAAATCTCCATAAAAATTAAATCCAAGAAAATTATCATCACTTGAATATTTTAAATCTACAAGAATTTCAGTTAAAGAATCCGTAATTTTGATATATCCTAGCTCTAAAATATAATTTTCTATTTCATTTATAATTTCATTTTCTGGAATAAGAAATTCACTTGTATCAATTATTTCAAGTTTTTCTTCAAAAACATCATTTTTATCTTTATTCTCTTGACTTATTGGCGAACATTTATAAAAAAATATTAACAAGCCAATAATAAACATCAAAATATTACTAATTTTTAACA
>LSQX01322792.1_pt1 | contig 23294 bp, 15 predicted proteins | sample 654561 | NCBI WGS metagenome assembly LSQX01 (sample SAMN04489861, study PRJNA283612) | anaerobic digester metagenome | isolation source: 4 biogas reactors fed with cattle manure at either 37C or 55C with and... | place: Denmark: Kongens Lyngby | collected 2014
GGAATAGATACCACAACATCATAAATCGGTTCTAAGATTTTTGGGCCGGCTTCTTTAAATGCAATACTAAACGCATTTCTACCTGCTAACATAAATGAAATCTCATTGGAGTCAACCGGGTGCATTTTTCCATCGTAAACAATAACGCGCACATCGCGTGCATACGAACCTGTAAGAGGTCCCTGCTCCATACGTTGCATAAGTCCTTTTTGTATCGCGGGTAAAAATCTGGAATCGATAGCTCCACCAACAATACTATTGATGAAAACTAATTTTCCACCCCACTCCAATGGAATTTCCTGCGTATCACGAACACTGATTTTGTATTCTTGACCTCCGAAACGGAATACTTCGGGAATTGGCATTCCTTCAGTGTAAGGCTCTACAATCATGTGAACCTCACCAAACTGACCTGCTCCACCAGATTGTTTTTTGTGTCGATAATCCGCGCGAGCAGCTTTAGTAATGGTTTCACGATAAGGAATTTTTGGTTCGATAAATTCGATTTCGATCTTATCGTTATTTTCGATTCTCCATTTTAGCGTTTTTAAGTGGAACTCGCCTTGTCCGGAAACGATTGTTTGTTTTAATTCTTTTGAGACTTCAATTACCCAAGTCGGATCTTCTTCCCTCATTCTTGAAAGAGCTTCGCTCATTTTCTCGGTATTGGATTCGGATACCGCGCGTATTGCACGTCTATAACGAGGATTTGGGTATTTGATAAAATCAAATTTATTTTCAGAATCTTTTGAATTTAACGTATCGCCTGTTCGAACATCTTTCAATTTTACTGCAGCTCCAATGCTACCCGCGTTCAGAACTTCAGCTTTATTTCGGATTTGTCCTGCCACAATCTGAATCTGCGACAAGCGTTCTTTTGAATTTCGGTTTGCATTAACCAAGTCATCGCCCTCTGTCACTTTTCCTGACATTACTTTGAAATAAGAAACTTCTCCGATATGCGGTTCAACGGTAGTTTTGAAGAAAAACAAGCTGGTAGAACCACTTGATTCCGGTTTCACTTCATCACCTTTCACATTAACCGGTGCAGGCATATCAGCCGGAGATGGTGCTACCATGCTTAAGAAATTCATTACGCGGTGCACACACATATTTTTTTCTCCGGAAGCCACAAAAACCGGGAATATAGAACGTGAAAGCATACCTTTATGAATTCCTTCACGCATTTCTTCTTCGGTCAATGTGCCCTGGTCAAAGAATTTCTCCATCAAACCTTCGTCATTTTCAGCAGCAGCTTCTAATAAGATTTGGAAGTATTCATCAGCTTTGTCTTTTTCTTCAGCAGGAATTTCAAGAACTTCCGGAGCAGTTGCGCCCGGTTTCCACTTGTACATTTTCTGCTTGAGGACATCAACAACCGCATCAAACGAAGTTCCGGAAGAAGTCGGGTACTGCACTACAGTGACTTTATTGCCGTACATTTCTTTGAGCCCGTTCAGTGTATTGTCGTAGTCGGCTTTTTCATGATCGAGCTGATTGATTAAAAATAGTATCGGTTTGTTCAATTCTTCCGCATATCTGAATTGATTCATTGTGCCCACTTCTACTCCACTTGTCGCGTCAATCAGCATCAAGCCCATATCAGTAACGTTCAAAGCCGAAATAACACCTCCAATAAAATCGTCAGAACCCGGACAATCGATGAAATTCATCATTTTGTCTTTCCATTCATAAGACAGTACACTTGAGAAAACCGAATATCCATACTCTTTCTCAACAGGAAAATAATCTGAAACCGTATTTTGATTTTCTACGGAACCTCTGCGTTTTATAACTCCACTCTCGAAAAGCATAGCTTCTGCAAGAGTGGTTTTCCCGGAGCCGGCACTACCCAGCAATGCAATGTTTTTAATTTCGCTTGTTTGATATACTTTCATATCTAATTAATTTATAGTTAGTTACACTTTAATTTAATATAGTTCTACCTTAAAAAAATAAGATACGCAATTTACAAAATTTTAACCACATTGTCACCGTTTTTTATATGTTATAAAACATGTTTTAGAGCACACGCATTAACAATAATAAACAAATAAAGCGTCTTACACTAAAATGAAAAAGACATTTATAGCCAAGAAACGCTTTATGAAATTATTTCTGAAAATATCTGATTATTTATTTCGTCTTTTTTCTAAATACCTATGGTATCTATCACGTATTTTCTCATCAAACGTGATTTTCGGCAATTTGTACACCCGAGTTTTTTCCGCACCGTAACCGTAACCATAGCCGTATCCTGATGACGTTGAAGAAGTTCCGTTTAGAACCACACCCATCCCATTAAGCCGCTTATCTTCATACACTTCGTTGATCAGAGCCACAGCGTCTCTTGGCGTGTAATTCTGACGAGCCACGTAAACGGCATTATCTGCAATTCGATTCAACAGGTAAGTATCTGAAACCATTCCAATAGGAGCCGTATCTAAAACAACATAATCATAATTTTCTTTTGCATACTTAATCAATTCATCCAATCTTGGACTCATGATTAATTCAGATGGATTAGGCGGAACGGGACCTCCGGGAATAACATCCAAATAGGGATGATATCCTGATGAAACTATTATATCTTGAGGAGTCAAACTACTGTCTGACAAATAAATAGTCACCCCTTTCTCTTGTGGGATTTGTAAATATTTAGCAAGCATCGGACTCCGGATATCCAATCCTATCACCAATACTTTCCTTTTCATCAAAGCGAGTGACATGGCAAGGTTTATAGAAACAAATGACTTTCCTTCACCCGAAAAACTTGATGTAACAAGAATCACAGGTGATTCTTTCACTTTACTTAAAAACTTCAAGTTCGTACGCAACAGGCGAAACATTTCTACTATCGGTGTAGTCTTTCCCTCACTAACTACTACAGTGACACCCTCACGACTCGTTCCGATACTTCCCAAGTAAGGGGCTTTTACTAATTTTTGAAATTCTTTGGGATCTTCTATCTTATTGTTTATCAAATCTTTCAAATAGATATAAATAAACGGCACTAACAATCCGAGTATCAATGCCACTAAATAGATAATCCTTTTTTTCGGCGCTACCGGATCAATGGAAGCATATGCCCTGTCGATTGTTCGCGCGGCAGGCGCTGTAGTTGCTAAGCTCAAAGCAGTTTCTTCACGCTTCTGAGATAAAAACAAGTATAGATTTTGCTTGATTTCTTGCTGCCTTTTAATTTCTAAGAATTGACGCTCTTGTGTAGGGACTCTTTTGATTTTAGAGCTGAATTGCGAACCTTGACGCAGGACGTCATTCCGTGCAATTTGAATTCCCGATTTTACATTTGCCACGCTTGCAAGGACGTTCGACTTTAAGGCAGATATTTGTTGATCCGATTGAATTAAAGCCGGGTTTTTTTCATTCGCTGTTTGAGATAATTTCATTCGATCCAATACAGCGAGATTATACTCTTGGATAGATCTTGATAAAGATGGATCATCTGTCACAACATTGGCAGGAATAAGCGCATTCGGATCACGGTTATTTTTAATGTGGTTTTCAACCGCGTCAATCATATTGAGCTTTGTTTCCAGTTCTGTCAACTGTTTTTCATAAGCACTGGCAGTCTGGAGATACAGTTCAGCCTCAGAAGAGAGATCGGTTAGCTGATTTGAACGCTTGTAATTTTCTACGTCAGACTCCACCTCAAACAATTCTTGTGTGATGATACCCAGCCTGTCATGGATAAAATTTGCCGTATTGGTAGCAATGATATTTTTATCTATAATCGCATCAAGATTGTACAATTCGACTATTTTATTAAGAAAATCTTCCGCTTTTTTTACGTTTGACTCTACGATAGAAATTTTAATTACGTTGGATTGCTTGTTTACGGTAGTCACATTCATCTTCTTACCGTAACTCTCTATCAGATTATTTATCGGGTGAATTACAATTTTATACTTTATCCCATTTTTTGGAAGCGCGGTTGCAGAAAATTTGAAAATTCCTGCAGGTGTGGTAAAACTCTCTTGAATGTTCGTCAGTTTATACTTCTCTTTGAATCTGTTTTTTGCTTTAACTTCAACCTTGTACTGTCCCGAACTTTCTTTGACAAAAATTTCAATTCTATAATCTAAATTTTGAATAAAATCCTTCTGAAGATTAAGTTTGAATGGCATGTCGCGGTATTTCTGATCATATCTCAGTCCATTTTTTTCATAATATTCAACCTGCAGATTCAACGAATCGATTGCTTGATGAATGATTTTTTTGGAACTGATTACCTGAATTTCATCTTCTACTTCTTTGGAAACTCCGTTGAAACCGAGTGATTGCATCATAGCCATTGTGGAATGATTTGAATTCGATTTGTCGTTTCTCAATAAAATAACAGTCTGAATCTGATATTCGATTTTGGTACTTTTAATATAAACAAATGCAAGAATAAACGCAATGATAACCGCCAGAACAAACCAATACCACTTTTTCAAATACTTTAACATCAACTCCCGCAGATTAATAACATCGTTGTTGTTCCCGTTCAAATTTGATTTTATATTATTATCCATTGTAATTCCAAACCTATTTTTTTTGAGTTAATTATTAGTCTGATTTGATTTTGAAATCGAATAAGTTAATGTAACTAATGTTGCTAATGTAGAAATTGATGAGAGAAACAGGGGTATATTTTGTGAAGAAATCGATCTTGCCGTATTCGGTTCAACGTAAATCACATCATTTTGCTGAACGTAATAATAGGGTGAATTAAAAACCTCAGCTTCGTTCAGATTGATTCGGGCAAATGACAATTTACCATTGTGTTCACGTGTAATCAGCACATTTTCTCTTTTCCCGTATGGCGTCAAATCTCCGGCCAAACCTAAGGCATCCAAAATAGTTGTACGTTCATTGTTTATCGGGTATTGCCCCGGCTTAGCCACTTCACCCAAAACAGTAACATTAAAATTGAGATATTTGAGATTTACTATCGGATTTTGCACATATTCTCCCAAACGCTGAGTAAGCATTTTTATCGTTTCAGCACGTGTGAATCCGGCAATTTTTAATTTCCCAAGCAGCGGGAACGCAATTGTACCATCCACATCGACTGTATAGTGTTGTAATGTTTGATTACCGTAAAACTGATCAGAACCGGGAGCTAAGTAGGCGACTACGGGGAGGTTGAACGCAGCGATAGACTTTGGGTCGGTACCCGAAACGGTGATTATAAGCATATCGCCGGGCTTAATGGTAGCTTCATACCAAAAGTTTGATTTTTGGTTAATCGAATCAGCGGCAGCTTCATTAACTGTATTGAAATAACTGAGTTTTTTTTGAGATGTACATCCGCCTACAAGTATCAATAAAACAGCGAAAGTAATGACAACTGAATAAAATTTCTTCATAAGGAATTTAGATTAGTGAAAAAATTGCTTTATCAAACAAGTAGAGTATCAAAATACCGCTGAAAATTTAAACAATTTTAATGGATTTCTATATTTTGACAAAATTACTTAAAACCTCATTATCTAACAAATTTGAAGGATACTATTTTGCCTTTTGATGTCGCTTAGAATTAACCAACCTGTCATTAGGCGAAAATAGTTCCAACTTACAATTCAATAAACAACGCAATATGTTACAATAAATTATATCAACAGCCCGTTTTCAATAAAGTAGTACAAGTAATACAGAAAATTATGGATATTAAAACTTACATCAAAGAAAATCAACCTCGTTTTTTTGAAGAATTATTCAGTCTGATACGGATTCCAAGTGTGAGCTCACATTCACACAGGAAAGCCGAAATCCAGCAATGCGCCGAGCTTTGGAAAAAACTTTTGCTTCAAGCCGGTGTAGATACTGCTGAAATTTTGCCTACAAAAGGAAATCCGGTAGTTTTTGCAACAAAAATTATCGACCCAAAGCTACCCACGGTAATGGTTTACGGACATTATGATGTAATGCCTGCCGAACCGCTTGAACTTTGGGATTCACCACCGTTTGAGCCGGAAATTCGAGACGGAAAAGTATTTGCGCGCGGCGCTGACGACGACAAAGGGCAGTCTTTTCTACACGCCAAAGCGTTCGAATATCTCATTCGGACAAATCAGCTGAAATGCAACGTAAAATTTATTTTAGAAGGTGAAGAAGAAATCGGGTCACCCAGCTTAGAGGATTTTTGCAGAAAAAATAAAAAAATGCTTAAGTGTGACACAATTTTGGTTTCGGACACCAGCATGCTTGCCGCTGACAAGCCAAGTATCACCACCGGGCTGCGCGGATTAGGTTATTGGGAAATCGAAGTTACTGCCGCAAACCGAGATCTCCATTCCGGGATTTTTGGAGGTGCCGTAGCAAATCCGATTATGGAATTATCCAAAATCTTAGGTCAACTTATAGATAAGGATGGGAAAATAACCATCCCGAAATTCTACAAAGATGTAGAAAATGTATCTAAAAAAGAGCGTGATTTATTTGCTCAAATTCCGCTTGATGAAGAAGAATACAAAAAAGATCTGGGGATAAAGCATGTGTTCGGTGAGAAGGGATACTCTACGATTGAGCGCACAGGAATCCGACCGACATTGGACATTTGTGGTATTTGGGGCGGATATACAGGCGAAGGCAGCAAGACTGTACTCCCATCAAAAGCATATGCCAAGCTCTCTACCCGACTTGTTCCAAATCAGAAATTTAACAAAATAGCGCCTTTGGTTGAAAAACATTTGAAAAAAATTGCTCCAAAACACATAGACATCAAAATCACACGCCTGCATGGTGCCGAAAGTTATGTGTGTCCGATTGATTCGAAAGCATATCAAGCAGCTGAAAAGGCGTATGAAAAGGCTTTTGGCAAAAAGCCCCTTCCCGTACGCAGAGGAGGAAGCATCGGAGTTATTCCTGTTTTTGAGAAGGTGCTCGGAATAAAACCTATCCTAATGGGCTTCGGCTTGGAGTCAAATGCAATCCATTCTCCGAATGAAAGTTTCCGGATTGATCTCTACGAAAAAGGGATTGAAACGATAGTAGAGTTTTATCATCAATACTCAAAATAACTTCAAATCATTGAATATCATTAGCATGTAACCATTTTGTAAGGAATTTGTAATTATTTTAGTTTTTTTGTTCTTTTTTGTTTGGAATTTTGAAAAGAATGCAGTAAGTTTATATCGTTAAATTAGGCTTAAATTTATTAACCATATTAATTTTATTTGTTATGACAAAAACAATAACATTCAACGAGTTACGCAGAATAAAAGATGCACTGCCAAATGGGAGTATGGCCAAGATTGCTGACGAACTTGGTCTGGAAAAACAAACAGTTAGAAATTATTTTGGCGGTTCTGATTACAGAGAAGGTAAAAGTGTAGGAATACACATAGAACCGGGACCCGATGGTGGAATTGTTCAATTAGACAATACCACTATTTTGGAAGTAGCTCAAAGAATTTTAGATGAAGGAAAGTAGTTTTACGGGTTTGAGTATTTTGTTTGGCGTTCGGAGTATTATGAATAAAAATGTGAACATTGCTCAAATTTAAAATTACAAGTTCGATTAACAAAAAATCTTTATTAAAAATGAGTTAAAACAAAAAAGCAGCAATAATTTGTTGCTTTTTTGCATCTACAGGTTATCCTATAAAAAAAACAGAAACATGCCACGACATGTCTCTGTTTTACATTTTTTCCAAAGTCCGGAAGTATCCTACAGCCCTTTCTCAGTCAGGTATCTCTCAGCTTCCATCGCTGCCATGCAACCTGTTGCCGCCGCGGTAACAGCCTGCCGGTAATGCGGATCGGCTACGTCACCCGATGCAAAAACACCCGGAATGGATGTGCGCGGTGTACCCGGTACAACTTTAATATATCCGACCTCATCTGTTTCAAGATAAGGTTTGAAAATTTCAGAATTAGGGGTATGACCAATAGCCAAAAAGAATCCTTCGATTTCAATATGTACTTTTTCTTCGTCCGGCTGACCTCTTCTTTTGATTAAATTCGCGCCTTGAACCACATTATCCCCTGTCAGTCCTTCGGTTTCGTGCTCGAATAAAACTTCAATTTTATCATTTGCAAAAACACGCTCCTGCATAATTTTGGATGCGCGCATATGATCTTTACGGATAATCAGATAAACTTTCTCCGCGATATTGGATAGATAAAGCGCTTCTTCAGCAGCTGTATCGCCACCACCTACTACTGCTACTTTTCTGTTTCTGTAGAAAAACCCATCGCAAGTAGCACAGGCAGAAACACCGGAACCTGAGTATTTTTGCTCATCAGGGATTCCAAGATATTTTGCGGTAGCGCCGGTTGAAATAATCACTGTTTCAGCTTCAATAACTTTCTCATTATCAATGGTAATTTTATACGGTGAAGACGATAAATCAGCCGCGGTTGCCATACCGAAACGAACATCAGTCCCAAATCTTTCAGCTTGTTTTTTTAAGTCTTCCATCATTTCAGGTCCGGTAATTCCTGACGGATAACCGGGAAAGTTCTCAACATCCGTAGTTGTAGTCAACTGTCCACCGGGTTGGAGTCCTTCATAAAGTACAGGAGATAAATTAGCTCTTGAAGCATAAATTGCGGCAGTGTAACCTGCAGGCCCTGATCCAATAATCAGGCATCTAACTTTTTCGTTCATATCTTTAATTTACTGTTTTAATTATCTGTGTTTTAAGGCGAACAATATGATTCTCCTCTTAATGTTGAAAAAAAAAAGCATTGTTCCCGATTTCTCAGAAACAATGCACAAAATTACTATTTTTTTAGCTTATCTCAAATCATTTATTTCGATATCTTTATAAACAGAAGCATTAAAGACAAATGAGTTGTTGTCAGTTTTTACCCCTTTTTGGAATTTGGTAAGCGCCAATGTACTGATCATTCCTTTTTTATCTACGAGTTGGATAGTTTGCGGAAAATAAGTTGACTTATTTATCACAACTTGTATTTTGCTGATATCTGAGGATTTGTCTTTTGGGGTTAACTCTACCGCATATGCATTTTTCGCGTTGCTGCCTTTGAAATACCTGACAGTCGATTTCGAGCTGTACGCCTGAAGCAAAGCCAATGGATTTGTCTGCGCCAGCTCCTTTTCGGTCGGATTGGTGATCGAAACTTCATTTATTTCCGGCATATACGCCCATTGTGTTTTACCATCAAAATAAACTTGTATTTCATTGGAGCTGAATGTGAATTTTTCACCTTTCATCAAGAAAGTTCCTCCCATTTTATGAAGATTTGTCGAGTTAGGCTCTTTTACCACTAAACCAAAATTTGTTTGGATCGAATTGCTTTTAAGCATATTTATCATGTTGTTCATTACACTTGTGGCTGACTTCAACTGTGCCGATGCGCCTGCGGAAAACATCAGGGCAATCACGAATGTGCTTATGTATAACTTTGTTTTCATACGATTAATATTTATTTTTTACATTAAGGTCGTATGGAACACGCCATTAACCATTCTCTTGGGTTTAAGACTATTCTTAAATGGCTGTTTCATACGATTAATATTTATTTTTTACATTAAGGTCGTATGGAACACGCCATTCATTTTCATACGTTTGGAAGAAAATTTGATTTTAATGGCTGTTTCATGCGATCAAATAATTTTATGGATTCAATTGTTAAAATGCAACTAATGTGCCAAAATAAAAATGTAATTTGATTGTCCGCAATCATTCCTATTTGTTGCAATTTTGAATGGTTGGACCGCAACCATCCCTATATTCGGAATTGTTGCCTATTTACATCATTAAACAACGGGACAAACCAACTTGAAGCGGTTAGTCCCAATCTAAAAAAAACATTATTTAAGATTAGGAACAAAAACGAATAAGCATAAAACGCAAAAACAGTTGACTGATAATGAACAACTTAGCCGCCACAAAAAAAATTATTCGACAACACGATAATTTGTTGTTTCAATATGATAAAATGCCAGGTAATCTTTACCGTTTTTTTCCTTTTCAGCAGCGATTCGAGCTCTAAAATCGGCAATTCTTTCATTGTCAGAATCAATCTCTTTTTGTCCCACTGATCTTTTCTCGGCATTACAATCTTCATGTGAATCGGATTTTATTTCACTTTCCCATTCTGCCAAATAAGCTTCATCAATTCTTTTCTCAATCATTTTTCCGGTCACTCTCACTTTTTTATTTATGCATTCTTGTCTGAATGCTTTCTCTGATTCAGCTCTGATCACTAACGAATCTGAACTGCCTTCGAGAAAAAGCTTTTTACCCGATCGCGTACATAGGTGGGAACATTCACCTTCTACGGTAATAATTTTATTGACCAACTGATCTGCGGATGCTAAAAGGCTATCTACAGTAAACACTACATTTACTATAGCATCACTCCCGTGTCTGCTGCTATCAGATTTTTTCCCATTACAACTAAAGATAAAAACAAAGGAAAGAAAAAATAATGGAATAAATTTCAGGTTTCTCATATGCTTTACTATTTGAATAAAAAGTTAAAATTCTATTTTTCATGAATATTTAAGGGTGATTTGCCCACAACAAACAATCCGACAGCACCTAAAATCATCATCACTATTCCCACATAGACCAACCAAAGCCATGGGTCACGTACCAATTCAAACTTACTTACTTTGCTCCATTTTCCCATTCGTTCATCATAGCTGATTTGATAGATTTTCCAGCCGTTCACTTTCAGCGGTTTATTTACTTCTATTATATAGTCGATTTTCTTCTCATCTTTGGTATACACAGTTACATCCGAAGCATATCGCTTTGGCTCACGGTCAGGCATTACAAGGCTCATCCTCTCATCTAACTTCAGAGCATGATACGGATACAAATAGCTTCCGCTGCTCACCCAGCCTGAGACAGAATTACCCTGCTTTCTGTTTTTTGCCGTGACATAAACCGCGGCAGCCGCACCTTCGGAATAAAACTCCACAAAATGTACGCTGTCTTTTCCAATCATCGGTGCTGAATTTTCAAGCATGTTTGAAACTTCAATATCCCAATCAAGCAATGAGCCGATTATTCTTTCTTTATCAACCAAAAGCGTAACAGGCTGATTCTCAGGCAATGTTCTACCGGATTCATTATCTATCAGCATCAGTTTTGGGGGATATTCGTCAATGGTGAAATCGTTTAATTCTATCGCCAGGTCCATTTCCACCATTTCCCCATTTTCATCAGTAGCGCGCCACTCCGGCACATTTTTTTCTACCACCATTTGATAACGGCGCATATCCGCACTTCCCAGAACCGCAGATGTCAGCGCGATAAATAATCCTACATGATTTAGAACAAACGGGATATCTTTTTTCCATCGAAATGTCTTAATTCTTCTCAACGTAGCAAGTCCGAGCACACTGAGCATATAGATAAAAACGAGCACAAAAGACCATGCTGAAAGCATATTTTTGAAACCGAGCCATCCCATAGCGCCCGATTTTTCAGGCAAAACATATTGACGTGTAAGCCCCATTATTATCACAAGAGCTAAGAAAACGGCAATCGAAGTAATACTGGCTTCCATTCCGGACATCCATCGGATTAAATAGCTTTTTTTCGATCTTGAAAATAGGAATATTATTGATATTATATACAAAATACCAATGATTGCGTTTGAAGGATATCTCAAAAAATCGGTATTAAATGCTCCGATGCTGATTTGAAGTAATATACCTGTCAGCACCAAACCGATTCCGATTGTAAGTCCTTCTTTATAAGTCCAAGGATGCTTCCACATATCATGTTGCCCAAAACACCTAAAGGGGAATTTTGGCGGGGTTGTTTTTAGTTAATTTTGAAAAAAATATGATTCCAAATTAATTTATGTCTATATTAAAAAAAACACTGCCAAAGTTACAAAACTTTGGCAGAACAGCTATTGTACTTAAAATAAATACCAGGAAAACTATTTTACAGCAATGATTTTACCTTCTTCTTTCGCTTTTTTCAGCCATTGCGGAACGATTTCTTTCATAAAAGTATCTTTCGCTTTCTCTTCGGCATTCATATCCAAGCCGATGTATTTTTGCGCTTTCGCTTTTGTGGAGATATCGGGCATTGGCACATCGCCTATGAAGCCGAGTTTCGCAAGCACTTTTGTATTTTTCAGCCGCGCTTGCAATGCTCTGTTCAAGCCATGACTTAAAATCCGCTGAACTTCCTGCGGCGCGTGGAAGGAGGCGCCATGAGAAGCCACTCCAAAATCCCAGCGCCACTGCGCCTGACGAATTAGATCTAAGACAGGTTTCATTTGAGCATCTGTAGCTCCTTTTTCCCAAGCAAATTTCGCTTCGATATGTGCTTTTGCCAATTCAGCCTCGAGCAAATCACGTGTTTCCAACACTTTTGCCTGACGCTCATACACATTATTTCTTAAAGTCTCCTCACTCTCACGGTGACAAACTAAACAAGTTCGGTCAATTTTTGCCAACGGACTTTGAATGTGGTGATCACTGAACTTCACACCGCCTTCACTTATGTACGGCATATGACAATCGGCACAGGAAACTCCTCGCTGTCCGTGTATTCCCATTTGAGCTATCTCATAATCAGGATGTTGCGCTTTCAAAATCGGAGCTTTACTTACCGCATGTACAAAATCGGTGAATTGAATTTCATCGTAATATTTTTCCATATCTTCCAGCGTCAACCCTTTGTCCCACGGGAAAGTGAGGTATTTTCCTTCTCCTTTGAAATAATACTCTACGTGGCACTGCGCACAAACCAACGATCTCATCTCTTGGTGTGACGCTTTCGTAATGTCTCTCCCTTGACGCGCAAATGCTTCCGTCAATGCCGGTCGACTGATATGAAGATTCATGTTTTCAGGTTCATGACAGTCTGCACAGCCGATTGGATTCACAATTTCATGTCCAAGCGCTCCCCATTGTTTATGATAAAAACCATCCACGCCCAATTCTGCCATCATCCTCGGCACATCGGGACTTTTACATGACCAGCAAGTTGCAGGCTGCGGGCCTTCGTGCTCATGCATCGGTGCACCCGTGCGTAAGGTACGAGTAACGTCAACCACGGCGTAACTGTGTCCGCGAGGCGTGGTGTAATCTTTGGAGAAAGCGTATCCGGCCCAGAGAATAACCATATTTGGTCGCTGCTCGAGCACATCAACAGCCTGGCTGCTATTGTATTTACTTACGAAAGTGGTATCAGCAGTCTGTAGCCAAGTCTCGTAGTTTCTGGGATAATTCGCGGCAAAAGCTTCATTTCGGCTTTCAATGCCTGTGATTTCCGTTTTTTTGTTGTTAAAAACACTGGCTATCTCTGCACGTCGATTCAAAACCGACGAAGCAAACATGCCTAATCCGAAAACAATAAGCATGGCTAAAATGAATAACCCCCAGCCCTGCCAAGATTTTAATTTCCTTTCCATATTTATTGGATAATTAGTTGATTAGTTAAATGGCAATTACTCAATATTAAATTCTTACATTGTAAATCGTATATTAATTTATCACTTTCTTCAGCCAAGCCGGAACTTCCGAAGTCGGATACGGAACCAACGCGGATGGGGTTGAAGAAAGGCTGTTTTTCCCGCCATGAGGTATATCCCTATGGCAATCCCAACAAGCTAAAGCTTTATTTTCTTCAACCATTTTGAAAGTATGTGTTCCCGTTTTTACAAACTCAGTATTCAACTGTGTATGACAACGAATGCAGTTTTCCATAATTACTTTTTGACTTTCCGGAATTGCCTGCATTACCTGTGGCTCCCTACCCAAGGTAAATACGGTGGCATGCCTTAATCCATCTTTAGCATGAAAATAATATTCACGAAAAATATTGTCGTGCGGCACGTGACAATCGTTACATGTGGCATCACGGGCATGCGAACTGTGCTGCCAGGTAGCGTAATACGGACCCATGACATGGCAATTTACGCACGTGCCCGGATCATTCGAGGCATAACTCCATGCGCGAGAAGCGTACACGGTAAAAATACCCAAACCACAAATAACGCCCAACGTAATAATGGCAAAAATTTTCCAACCGAGTGTCGGCAGCAATCTGTCAATAAAATTTTTAAACCCCATAATTACTTTTTTGAAGAATACGTGAAACCACTATTATCAAGCAAATATAGAAAATTTTCTTTAATCAAGTCAACTAAAAAAATATGCTTTAAAGCATAAACTCACAATTTAGACATATTCTAAATTACGAACAAGTATCATCCTTTTCCCATTACATATGATTTTTTCAAAATAAAGGAATATAGAGACTTCTACCATGTGTTTTTATCAACATAAAAATTTGAATGATTTTTAATTCTCATTCAAAACTCTTTATTTTAAGCTTCAAGTTCTTCGAAACATAAGAAATTCATGAAATTAACACGATATTTTGTGCTGTTTTTAACAAAATATGAACTAAAAATATACCTGTTTGTTTAATATTTAACTAAATTAACGTGAGTTCGAAATAAGAATTTATTTATTTCATTGGTAAATAAGGTAATAAGGTTTATGTCAAAATGTATTTAAATGCTACTAAGGTTGGTATTGAGAAAATAAGGTACCTTAGTAGAAAATGATACAGAATAAATCTCAACCTTATTACCTTATTGCAAATCAATCTCATAAATCTAAATATTATTTTTTGTTTATATCGAACTTACGTTAAATTAGAGTTTATATGGCTTAGTTTATTATTGTTCTCACATTTAGTGATTTGTTGATGTTCTATAATGCCGGTGCTACGCGCCTGAAAGACGTGTAACGTCGACATTATGATAGCAAAACAGGTCTCGTATTCTATAAGGGCGCGTATCGCCGATATTGTTTATATCGCTGACAATTAACACGATATCATTCTAACTTATATAATCTCTATTAACCACACTATGATTTTATTTGAAACACTAAACAATGACAATTTCAATCGTTTCGAGAGTGAAATAATTGATGTATATTTGAGGGCATTTACGAAAGGTGAAAGTGCGCAGATTATCACATTCGATGAAGTAAAAAACTCATTAAGAAGAATAATATCAATAGGTTTTGGAGTTTTAGCCAGAATCGATGATAAAATTGCTGGTTTTATCCTCGCTCATCCGTTAGAAAATGATGAGGAATTTCCAAAAAATCTTATTAAGGAGAAAGCGTATGAAAACGCGCTTTACATTGCCGAAGTAGCTGTAGATAAGGAATTTAGAGAGCAGGGAATTGCTAAGGAATTAATCAGAAGCATGCAAGAAGCGGCACTTGAGATGCACTACAAAAGTCTGATTCTCAGAGTATGGGATAAAAACAACGCCGGGGTAAATTTATACGTAAATACAGGCTTTGTTGATTCGGGAATCTCAATTAAACAGACAAAATACAGAGCAGACAAAACACCTTTCGAAATGAATAAAATATATCTGATAAAAAATTTAGAATAAACTATGAAAGAATTTTTAGCAAAAACAATTGATTTACAGCATGGTAACGAAGAAGAGAAGCGGAAAGAAATTCGAGATTATTTTCTGAAAACCTGGGAAGTTCATGAAAAACTTTATACCCAGTTAAAGTCGGATGATATTTTTTATCATCGCGGAGATCCGTTGCGTCATGTGATTTTATTCTATTTCGGGCATACCGCTGTTTTTTTTATTAATAAATTGATATTAGGCAAAATCATTGACAAGCGAATAAATCCTGAGTTTGAATCGATTTTCGCTATCGGGGTAGATGAAATGAGCTGGGATGATTTGGATAACCGAAATTACAACTGGCCGAAAGTAGAAGAAGTTCGTGAATACAGAAAAGAAGCGAAAGAGCTGATTTTGAAACTAATAGATGAGACGCCACTTACAATGCCAATTGGCTGGAACAGTCCATTTTGGATTATCATGATGGGGATCGAACATGAGCGGATTCACTTAGAAACTTCATCGGTACTGATTCGTCAATTACCCCTTGATGAAGTAGTTAGCGGCAAATTTGGAGATAGAAGTCATGAGACCGGAGAAGCACCCGAAAATGAGATGATTGAAGTTAGCGGCGCTGAAATAAAATTGGGAAAACCGGATAATCACCCGCTTTACGGCTGGGACAATGAATATGGGAAACACAGCGAACAAGTTGAAGACTTCAAAGCGTCTAAATTTCTGATTTCAAACAAAGAATTTCTTGATTTCATCCAATCTGACGGGTATAATAAAGAAGAATACTGGTCAGAAGAAGGCTGGAATTGGCGAAATTTCAAACAAGCCGAAATGCCGCTTTTCTGGCGAAAAAACGGAGAAGATTATCGACTTCGATTAGTGGCTGAAGAAATTCCAATGCCATGGAATTGGCCTGTGGAAGTGAATTACCTTGAAGCAAAAGCGTATGCCAACTGGAAAAGCAAGAAAGAAGGGAAAACCTACAGGCTACCAACCGAAGCGGAATGGTATCGTCTATATGAGGTGGCGGGAATGAAAGATGTAATGGATTGGGAGGATGCTCCCGGGAATATTAATTTAGAGTATTTTACTTCACCGTGTCCGGTTGACAAATTCAAGCAAGGTAAATTCTACGATGTGGTAGGCAATATCTGGCAATGGACAGAAACACCGATTACGGGATTCTCGGGTTTCAAAGTTCATCCGCTTTATGATGATTTTTCTACTCCGACATTCGATGGGAAACATAACTTAATTAAAGGCGGCTCGTGGATTTCCACCGGAAATGAAGCCACTTATCACTCTCGCTACGCGTTTCGCAGACACTTCTACCAACACGCCGGAATCCGACTTGTAGAATCTGAGACTCCACTCAAAATCACGCAAGCAGAGTATGAGACTGATCCGGAAGTTGCACTCTCTTGCGAGGTGAACTGGGGCGATAATTATACCGTATATCCAAAATTCTACAGCGTACTAGCAAAAGTAGTCACTGATGTGGTGGGTGACAATAGAGAATTGCGTATTCTCGATCTGAACGCTGACACCGGAAGATTAGCGTTCGAGTTGGCACAGCACTACAATGATATTACCGCACTCGATTTCACCGCAAGAATGATACGTATGCCGATTCAGCTTCAAGAGCAAGGCTTTATGCGCTATGTAATGAAAGATGAGGGTGAACTGCAGTTCTTCCGTGATGTGGTTTTATCCGATTTCGGGCTGAATTCAAAAGACAACATCCTGTTTATGCAAGCCGATGCAATGAATCTGAAACCAAATTTCACCGGATATGATGTTATTGTCATTCCAAATTTATTGGAAGAACTAAGTGACCCGAAGCTATTTTTATCTCAGATACATACCAGATTGAATGATAATGGGTTGCTGATTATAGCTTCAACTTACGATTGGAAAATTGAGAAAACCAAAAGAGAAAACTGGTTAGGCGGATTCAAAAAAGACGGCGAACCGGTGACTTCATTGGATGGGATAAAAGCAATCTTGGATAAAGAGTTCAAAAAAGAAAATGACCCGATAGATTTGAATTTGTATATTAAGCAATCAAGCCGGGTGCTGACACATAAATTATCGCAAGTGACGGTATGGAGGAAGAAAAATAGTACTTCTAACCCATAAAGTGGAATTATGAAAAGAGGCAGTTAACGGATTCGTATCGTTAACTGCCTCTTTTTTAGATACTATTGCAACTACCAAAAAATGGATTAATTTGAAGAGTTATAGATTATTATTAGCAATATCAATTTACCAACTTCATATCCAAATTCTCTTTAATTGCCGATAAGAACTCCTGCGTACTCAAATAATGCTCTCTAAGCACTTTATCACCGTAAATCAGGATAGCAAGGTCTTTCGTCATTTTTCCGGATTCTACAGTTTCCACACAGACTTGTTCAAGCTTTTCACAAAAGTCTATCAGTTCCGTATTTTTATCTAATTTTCCTCTATGCATTAATCCTTGCGTCCAAGCAAAAATCGAAGCTATCGGATTAGTCGAAGTTTCTTTCCCTTGCTGATGTTGACGGTAATGTCGCGTTACTGTTCCATGCGCTGCTTCAGCTTCCACCGTTTTCCCATCGGGCGTTACAAGCACGGAAGACATAAGTCCAAGCGAACCAAAGCCTTGAGCTACAGTATCTGACTGCACATCGCCATCGTAGTTTTTACATGCCCATACGAATCCACCTTCCCACTTCATGGCAGCTGCCACCATATCATCTATCAGGCGATGTTCATACGTAATTCCGGCTTCCTTAAACGGCTCTTTGAACTCATTTTCATAAACTTCCGCAAAAATATCTTTGAATCTGCCATCATATGCTTTCAAAATCGTATTTTTTGTAGAAAGATAAAGCGGATACTTTTTTGTTAATGCCATTTGAAAAGATGAACGTGCAAATCCGTAAATAGACTCATCCGTGTTGTACATTGCCATGGCTACTCCATCTCCTTTGAAGTCATACACTTCCCAAGTTTGTTCTTCTCCATTTTCATCCGTAAAAGTAAGTTTAAGTTTTCCTTTTCCTTTTATCAGTTTATCTGTAGCCCTGTATTGATCGCCGAATGCATGACGACCTATAATAATCGGTTGTTTCCAACCTTGCACATATTTCGGTATGTTTTTGCAGATAATCGGCTCTCGGAAAACAGTTCCGCCTACTATATTTCGTATTGTTCCGTTTGGAGATTTCCACATCTTTTTTAGTCCAAACTCCTCTACACGTGCTTCATCGGGTGTTATTGTCGCGCATTTCACACCTACATTGTATTTTTTAATCGCCTCTGCCGCATCTATCGTAATTTGATCATTCGTTGCATCACGGCTCTGGATGCTCAAATCATAATATTTAATGTCTAAATCGAGATATGGGAGTATCAATTGTTTTTTAATAAACTCCCAAATTATTCGGGTCATTTCATCACCATCAAGCTCTACAATCGGATTATGTACTTTAATTTTTTGTTTCATTATCAATAAAAATATTTTGTTTATAATAAGAATTAACAAAGGAGTGGTCTTGACTTTTTCTCGCAATTACAACTTGAAAATTCCGATTTATCGGAGCTAACAAATTCTTAGAAGTCAAGACGACTTCATAGTCATCAGGAGTTCCATTACTATTTTATCTCTAAAAACTCTTCAATCACCGGATCGATATCATTTTTCCAATTCCATTTCATCAATTTGTCCTTCATAATATCTTTCAAGTCTTTGTATTTATATTCATCCGGCAAGTAGAGAATCGAGGTATAAATGTCACCTCCACTTTTAGCATTTTCTTTCAAATCGACAATAAAATCATCCCACAGAGCAAATCTGATTTTCAATAATTCATCGTTTTTATTCCAGCTAAACAAGATCGCGTCTTCTAAACTTAAATCTTCTCTAAAGCTTATATTTTCGTCTATTCCTAATCTATATTCCATAATAAAAAGCAAATTTATCAATTTTACATAAAACAGATAATCAGGAAACAAAGTTCAATTTAGAGGTGTTAAAACATAAGCTGCTTTTGAGAAAGAATATATTGTGAAACACAAAAACAAGGAACTTTGGGTGTGTGAAGATTAAAAATTTATATGTCTATTACGCAATCATTCCTATTTGTTGCAATTTTGAATTATTGTACCGCAACCATCCCGATATTCGGGATGGTTGCCTATTTACGTCGTTAGACAACGGGACAAACCGACTTGAAGCGGTTNNCAATCTAAAAAAAACATTATTTAAGTTTATGAACAAAAACGGATAATCATAAAAATTTATTTTTTTACTATTACATTCTCAGACTTATCACCTACTCTAACTAAATATACTCCCGGTTTGACAGAAAATGAAAGTTCAGCATGTTTGATTTTTTGAGATTTCAAAAGTTTACCTTCCGGAGAGTAAACTCTAACTTCATCATTAAAATCCGCGTTTCTTATGATGATTCTTTGCTTATCACCAATGACATATAACTTTTGATAAGCTTGCAGCGGGTTGGAAGAGGTTACTTTGTCATATGCTGTCTGCAAATCATTTCTCACCAAAGCCAAGTCGTTAATTTCTAAGTCCGTTAACGTCCTGTTATAGATTTTGAAATCGTAAATCGATGTATTTTTCAAATAAGAATTTCCGGCAATATGCGGTCGACCCAGCCAATTGAATTTTGTAGCGCCAATGTCCTTGGGATTGTAATACATGGGTGATTCTTTTACCAAAACTCCATCTAAATAGAGCCTTGCTACCGATGCGTATTGCGTATATAGAACATGATGCCAGGCGCCTTTGTCAATCGCTTTCCCGACATCCAAGCTACCAACCTCATTGGAAGTTCCACCTATTGAAATTGCAAAATGCTGCCGGTTTACACGAAATGCCATATACTGTCCCAAGGTGGAAGTTGCTCCATCGTGCGTAGAAAAGCACCACAAATAATTACCAAGCCCGAGGATAAATGTTGATTTATCAACGAAAACATAAGTAGAAATCGTAAAGTTCTTCAAATGTGGAATAGTATCCCCTATCCTTTCTCCCAAATCTACATATCCATTACTTGCACCCAGCTTTGCAATATAAAATGTATCCATTGCTTCAGTAACAGCTGAGTTTTTCAAGTTAGCCGAGTAGTTGTTTTTTGATAAATCAACAACTGTTTTATCTTTCTTAAATCTAAAATGAGCTACTGCTTCATTGTCTCTGATGATAGATGCGAAAAAATTCTGATAAGCTGATTTTAAATGCTCCACCTGGATATCAACATCTTCCTGAGTGCTCGCTTCTGAATTTCTCACACTATCGGCAATGTCTATTTTCTCCTGAAGGATGGTAAATGAGCTTTCGGGGTAAGTACCATCTGTGGTGCCTTGTACCGACACATCCAGCAATTCTTTACATTTAACAATAAATGAATTTAATTTAAAAAGATTTTTTGTTGGAGGAGGAGTCAAAATCTTCACTCTAAAGACACCACCCGCGATATTATTCCCACTCGCCTGAAACGTTACGACGATTGATTCTTTTCCATCCAAAAGCGTTGCCGGTATAGGATATTCCACATTTACAAATTCATTTACGCCCCATTTCCCAACTACATTTTCAGTTACTAACAATTGATTGTCAATTAAAATATCAAATGTGCGGGCGCCTCCTTCATTTCCCCAGTATCTTACCATCAAAAACAAGTCAGTCCTGCCTCCGGTAAGCATATTATAGCTGAAATAACCGCCATCTCGAGCATCACGCCAAGATTCCCCATTGTGATATCCCGAAAATGAATTTACTGACTTCATGTTATGATCAACTTCAGGTTGTTGTTCGCCGGGTTTCACATCGTCAACAGTTCGTTGGTCCAGCACCATTTTTTTAAATTCCTGCTCTTCCAACTGCTCTTTTATCATCTCATATTCTCTTTCACCCATAATCATCCAATACATCATATACCTGCTGTCATGTATTTTGTAGAATGGTTCAAGAATTAACTCGATATCACCACCTTTTCTGAAAAGCGAAGTAACATCATACGTAAACTGCTGATCAACAGGTTGTTCTAAACTATTCAACTTTTGTAATACCTCTGCTCGTTCTCCTACAATAAAAGGCGCTTCAGCAGTTGACAAAAGTGTTCCTGCAGCAATATGAGCCCAGCGGTCTTCATCGGCAATCAATCCATGCAAATCTTCTGTTCCTGTACGCATGCCTAATACGATTGGTCCGCGCATAATTGACACGTAATTGGGCACATTTGGGAGTTCCTCCATAGTGAATCTCATCGGAGTTTTTATTGTCACAATATCACCGGAATTCCATACGCGCTTGATTTCAACATATGATGAAGGTAATGAATTTACCGGATACGCTACTCCATTTATCTCTATAGCCATTTTCCCCGCTTCCAACCATCCCGGATATCTTACAAAAAGTGGAAATTCCTTAGCTGCGCTTAGTTCAATTTTTAATGTTGTGCCTTCTTCTTCAGGAAAATTTGTTTCCTGAGTTACCGTTATGCCTTTTTCTGTCCAGTTTAGTTTAGAAGCAACAAACAGATTGACATACAGTGAGTCTGAGGTATGCGTGTATATAAATTCTCCATATTTTCCATGATTTTCCATCCCGGTACCGACACAGCACCACATCGCTTTATTCACAGCCGAATAAACACGATAATGTCTTGGACGTGCCGGGGTAAAATAGACATACCCGCCATGCTCAGGGTGTTGAGTGGAAAGAATATGATTAAACATTGCTCTTTCATAATAATCAGCATATTTTGCATCGGGATTCATCCTGAAAAGTCCCTCCGTCAGTTTAAGCATATTATTCGTGTTGCAGGATTCAGGGCCCTCACGTTCTTCAACATATTCATGACAACTTGCCGCGGTTGGGAAGTGTTCACGTCTGCTGTTTCCTCCAAAAGATAGTGAACGATTTTCAACAACAGTTTTCCAGAAAAAATCAGATGCGAGCCTGTAGTTAAAATCATTTGAAACCTCAGCGACTCTCTGATAACCTACCGCCTTAGGTACTTGGGTATTTGCATGCATATTATCGAGGTTATCATTTTGCGCATACATACTATTATGCAAAATTTTATGTGAGAAACGCTTGGCAGCCACGAGATACTTGATCTGACCGGAAATTTGATAAGCATCAGCATACACTTCGTTCATTCCACCAAATTCTACATTGAGCATTGTTTCCATTTGCTCATCGCTCAGTGGCGCAATGATTGTTAACCCCCAATCGCATAAGCTTAAAAACATCGTTTTTCCCAATTCGCTTCCACCATAAAGCCAAGAATCCCGCAGTCCGGCATAGGTTTTATGAATATTATACCAAGGCACCCAACCGTTACCAACAGCATTTGGATCTCCCGCTTTTATTCTATTCCAGATAGTTGACAATCCATGTGGAACTCCACCTACATAACCGGCATTTCCTTGATTGGTATGCGCATCCTGGCATCGCTTCAATTCTGAAATCACATATTCCATACGCAATCTGACAGATTCATCACGAGTCGCGGCATAATGTATCGCTAAAGCAGAAAGATAATGTCCGCCAACATGCCCGTCTAAATTTATCCAATTCTGAAAACTTTCCGCTTTTTTAGGCAATCCCGCTTCTTTTAGAAAAGGAGCTAAAAGCCGATCAGTATCGTACGCCAAAAGAACTTCTGTGTTTAAGTCACAAGCTTGTTTGAATGGGCCATCCAACAACTCAATACTGCTCAAAGAAAATGAGTTTTGATATAATTTCTCCTGAGAAACAACCGCAAAACTCGCTGTCAGGAAAAAAAATGATAATATTATAAATTTGTTTTTCATAGTTGATGTATTTATAAGATTAGTAGAAAAATTATTTTGTTCAGGTTAATTTTCAACTTCCTGTTTAAAATAAAAAATCATAATTTGAGTAGTCAAAATGTGAT
>LSQX01033281.1_pt1 | contig 23291 bp, 21 predicted proteins | sample 654561 | NCBI WGS metagenome assembly LSQX01 (sample SAMN04489861, study PRJNA283612) | anaerobic digester metagenome | isolation source: 4 biogas reactors fed with cattle manure at either 37C or 55C with and... | place: Denmark: Kongens Lyngby | collected 2014
TAGCCGATTAGAGGACACAACCAATTTATTAAACAAAAAAGAACTAAATATACAAAAAACCACTCAAATAAGTGGTGTTCGTCTTCGTTAGTTATAAAGAATTATCCGATAAATTTGAAATTTGTTCAGGCGGTTTTGACCTTGGACAAGTAAATGGCTTAGAAATAACCTCTATAACATAGGAATTGACACATTTACACGTGAAACTTTCAAAAACCGCATCAGAAGACTTAGGATTTAAAAAATTAACCGGAACTTCAACAGTATGTTTGCCCGTTTCATTGGTTTATACTGTGGGAGACAACATACTATTGAATAAAACGCTTGATGAATTAACTAAGCATCCAGAACTTAAACCCTACACATAACCATTATTACCCAATACCTTAAATGGCATGCACACTTTCTAGGAATTTTTTCCTACTCCTTACCCTATTAAAGAATTATTAGTTAATTGTTCAAACTGGATTCTAAAAATGTATATCCGCTCCTTTAAGCATTAATAATTCGATTCACGTTAATGAAAATAAAATCACAATTTATTTATTGCTCTATTATTTTTTGGGTTTGCGCTGTTTCTTATCAGTTTATCTCTGTTACTTACTAACCAATTGTTGGAAGAGCTAGAATACGAGTACACTTAAGCTATAAACCTAAGTAAGTGAAATAATAAGCTCATTATGTTTAGTTAGGGGTTGCGTTTAAATGAACATACTAATTACGGGGGCATTTGGAAATGTCGGAAAAGCAGTAATAGAAGAAGCGCATAAACGCCAACATGAAATCACCGTTTTCGAAATCGACAGCAAGAAAACACGAGAAACAGCTAAAAAATATGCTAATACAGTTAAAAAAATCGTTTTTGGCGACATCCGGAAATTAGAAGACATAAAAACTGCACTTAAAGATTCAGAGGCTGTGATTCACCTTGCCGCTATAATACCCCCGTTATCTAAAAGGAACCGCGAACTCACCATGGATGTAAATTTTGAAGGAACAGTGAATCTAATAAATGCGTTAAAAGACACCAAACGTGACATCCCATTCGTTTTCACTTCATCGGCCAGTGTAATGGGTCCAACTCAACACCAAGATAAGCTCGTAGACCCAAATGATGCACTAGTAGTAACCGGGAACTATGAAGAATCAAAAATAAAATGTGAAGAATACCTAAAAACATACGCTGATAACTACCTTGTTTTTAGACTGGCAGGGGTACTGCCTACTTTTTCTGCAGGATCTTTTATGAATTCTTTCTCAATGTTAGAAGAATTATTCGATATGCACCCAAATATGAGGTTAGAGATGATAATGGCTGAAGATGTCGCCACCGCTCTAATTACAGCCGCAGAAAAACTCAAATCAAATGAAACACCAAAAAATCAAGCATACATTCTAGGCGGAGGTAAAAAGAATGGTTGGCAATTAAGAGGAGAAGAATTCTTATCCCGCCTGTTTGGAGCCTTATCGCTTCCTATTCCTGAGCGAAAGTTTTTCACACAAGATATTAACAGTTACCACTTAGATTGGTATAACACTACAGAAGCTCAACAAGAGTTTAATTTCCAAAACCACACTTTTGATACCTACATACAACGCATGAAAAAAACCTTCAATGTCTTCAACCTACCCATCAAGTTATTTCGCAAAATTATCGTTAAGAAGCTTGTAAAGATGTCACCCTACTATTAACTCAACCCAAATGAACCTATTAAGGTGAAAAAAGTACCTATTTAGGACAGAGGAAAAATGGAAATTAGAAACGACCTAAGCCCTCAAACCTTAGAGAATCAAAAACATTTACAGCTTTTAATTAACAATACCCAAGAAGCTTTACCAACGACTTTTTCAACAACTCAAGATGTTATTCGTTATGTAAACAAATTTAGAGACCCTAAAATAGCAAAATTATTTCTCGCTGTAGGCAACTATTACAACGCTGCCAAATTTTACAAATGCCCACAATACAACAACACACTTGAAACATCACCATTCACGCTATTAATAATGACTATATCCATCATAGAAAAAATGGCGTCAGTAGAAACAAATGGCGTTAAGAATTGGGTTGACTTTTATGATTGGGTAAACAGACGGGATGTAGACGAAGAATACACTCAAGTTTTAAGAAAAGGAAAATTTAGAGACTTTACATCATTTATTGAAAGTTTAAAAGGTCGCTGGAACAAAGAATTCGCAAACACTACAAAAATCATTAATTTCCTCAGAAAAACAACGACCAATGAAGATAAACAAACTCTTATCTGCACAATTAAGTATCCACAGGCAACCCCCGACTTAATAAATCAAATCTTTACTAGTAAAGAAGAAATTAAAAACTATGTCAAGAATAACCCTGATAAAACAACAGTAACAATTTTACCCGGATGTTTTAAACCCCGAGAGTACTGGAAATGCCTCAGCATAAGACCCGATGGAAGCATTAAAGGATACTGCTGTGATAAAGCAAACTGCCCAATAAGGGCTGACGAATCTAAACTCGATAAATGCTTCAAAGAAACTGTAAAATCAATCTATGAATTTCGCAACAAGTTCATCCATGATTTGCAGTTACCACCCATAGGAAATAGCGTCCTTTATGAAGTACAAAACAAAGGCAAATACACAACTGCAGAATTAACAGCAACTGAGATTAAACCAGTAATCGAAGGTTTAATTAAAAAATTCTTTGACAACTACCAACTATCCATTAAAACAAAAAAAGACAAGCAAAATAAACTCGGTTAATGCATCAACCTTTTAGTAATATACCTTTTTTCTTGGAGAAAACGTTTTAAGGATATTATCGTTACTTTGTGATGAAAAATATATGTCAATCAATATTCGCCGTGTATTAATTGAAGCATTAAAGGCTCGTGAAACCCCTCTTGTCGAACTATCTCAAGCACTCTGTTCAGCCAATGGTGTTGACGAATGCGATATAACAGTAACTGACGTAGACGTCAAAACTGAAACCGTGAAAATGACCGTGAGAGGAAGCAACATTGAATATAATCAAATTCTAAACATACTACAAGATAACGGTGTTTCAGTTAAAGGCGTAGACGAAGTTAGCGTATCAAAAGCTAAGCAAACCCTACAAAGACCACAGTCTCAATGATTAATTAAAGATTAAATGAGCCAATCTAACAGATAACCTATAATAAAGGCTAGAATCCCGAAAATAACCATTCTAGCTCCTTTTTTATAGGGATTTGTTTTTCCAATTCGCCCCATATACACACCTGCACCGAATAATGTACTCAGAGCTAAGGTTACTGATACCCAAGCAGCTACTTCGATGGATAATAAACCAAAAGCAGCAAAGATAAAGGGAATAACCGTTACAGTAAATGAAAGCAAAGGTGTGGCAAAGTTGATAATAGTGGCGAGTATTATGGTGTTTTTAGCTGTCTTTTGAATGCTTGTATCTTGTAAATCTGTAAAAAGTGCTTTTTCTAAATCATCGATTTTTTTCTCTTGTTCTAAACTTTCAGCTTCATAAACACTCACACCAGTTGAAATTCCCAACGCAACACTAGTCGTTAACATAGTGACGACTATTATTCTCAATCCTGCATTTGCAGCAAATGCTGAACCAACAATTATACCCAATAACATGAAGGTTGAATCAAACAAGGTATTAATGAAGAATCTGCGAACTATAGGACCTACGCTATCTTTTTTTAGCGTTTCTCGAAGATCACTCAATTAATGCACCTTTCGGTAGAATCAAGATTGACATAGTAATAAGTTATACGGTGAATCGAACCTGACACGCAACCCACTTGAAAACCAAGAGAGACAACGCAAATAGGAAAAAAGACGCTTATCAACAACTTATTTACCTTATCAACATTGGGACTAAAGACACTAAACTACGGATGTATAGCATAATAAACCCGTAACCCACCAAGCAAATTATACAAACAAGGCTCTAACTTTGTAGAGTATTCAAACAGTCGCCTCTCAAAAGCTGCCTTTAGTCGCCAATACAAAAACTTGCCCACCCAAAAGTTGCATTCAAGCATAGTAAGCAACGCACCCACATTGTAGCTACCTACGATTTTAAAACCTATATCCTCAAGGGAATCAGCAACTTTTTTACTATCAAAATACAACTGCTCAGGGTTAATTTCAAGCAAATATTTAGTAGCTAAATTTGATTGCCAAAACGCGATCGCCAGTAACCCCTTCGGCTTAAGAACCCGGTAATACTCTTCAAAGACTTGTGACGTCTTATGGAAAGGTATATGGTCGATAGTACTCAAGTCTAGCACCAAATCAAAGTTACCAGAAATATATGGAATATTTTGACATGTAGCTTGAACTACGCCAGTTTTATCTAACCTAGCTTTCGCCAGATTACAAATGTTCTTCGATAAATCAAACCCATATGTTTCAATTCCCTCAAAATTATTCAAGATATCACGGGAAATTTCGACCCCTTCATTCCATAAATCAACCTTTAAAATCCTCAGCTTTTGAGCTAAAACCAACCGCCCAAGCGCCAATGACACTAACCGTTTATAGAATAAATGAATGTATTGATCGATTTGACCTTTTGATTTTTCATTTTTTGTTAGATAATCAATTACGTAATTGTCCCAATAGGCGGCAGTGTCTGAACAGATTGCGGCTCGGTTGTTTAAGTGAACATTGTTTTTTTTATAAAAAGAAGCTACCACGATATTATGCACCTGTTTAGAGGTCGCTATATCTAGTTACTTTATTGTTTTTTTGCCTTTATAGACTTATCCAAGCAAGCGCACATTAGAGCAAATGGCATGCATAACCCGGGTTGAATGCCTGTCAAACTGATAAGAGAAAGTTATTAGGTCTTAAGCGCTATTTTGCTTGGCAGATTCACCTTTGCTTTACCCTTTCCCTTAACACACACAAAACATTAAAAAACCTAAAAACTAAAAAACACCAGTTAAACACCAAAACCACACAAAACCCACAATAAACCAAAAACACAAACAACCCAACCAAAAAAACAAACAAAAAAACACCAAACACCCACCCTACATCCACCAACTTCAACCCACCAACCCCTTCTAACCCCACAAACCCTCTATCTAACGTTGGTTTGGGTGTTGAAGGAATCGAATTTAGGTACTTCTAGTCCCGTGATGAATCGGAATAGAGGTGGCTTTTTTGATAGCCTTTTGTAGTTGAGCAACTTGTTCATAAAAGAGCTGTTGCTTCACTTTAAAAATAAACCCAACCAACACTGGGCAACCATCTCAGGTTAATATACCGATTGACACTAATGAGAGCAAAATACCCCATAATTACATGTTTCAGTCAAAAGTAAGCTTATTTTAGAGACCTTTAACAATAAAAACAAAAATTGCACCTAAAGTCTATTAGCTTTTTTTAATTTAATTGAGCTAGACCTATTATAGGGAAAACAAACCCTATTGCTAAGAAGGGTAACTCAAAATAGGTGCGGTTAGAAGAAACACGAAGCCTAAAGGCAAGAAAACCATAGCTAAAATTAGAAAACTTTCCTAAAATTCTTTTTGTTTTTCAGTGTCATCTTATTCTAACCCATTGTAAACACTTAATTGTTAGCTATTGGATTAAAAAATTCTAACTATAAATAAGCAAAAACATGAATGACAATCAGCCCAGCCAGATACACCTAACCTTAGCAACATTTCAATTTCATTCCCAAAAATCTCTTAAGTACCATCATCAATAAGAACCACACAAAAAAGTAAACAACAAGGTATAGCAGTGAAAAAAACAACACCACTAACTTACATTATTCTAACTTTACTATTTTTAACATCAATAACAGCGTTAGTGTCTGCTGCTACAACCGAAACCTTCAACGTAACAGCATCAACCATGCAATACACCTTTGATTTACCACAAGAAACCACGTTCAACGCCTCACTTACAACAACAAACACAATCCGAGTCTGGATTCACGACCAAAACGGATCACAAATAGTAAACCTTGGCTTAGTCGACAAAGAAGCCGAATTCAGCTTTATCACCAACAAAGCAGGCAAATACTATGTAAACTTTGAAAATAACCTAGGCAACACAGTAAAAGTAACATTCACCTACCAAACATATCCAGAACTACCCAATGACCCTTTAATTCCACTTAGTTACTGGCCAATATTTGCAGCCATAACAACAGCATTACTATGCCTAATAATATATTGGATTCGCCACAAAAAACCAAAAACACTCAACGAAACAACTATGCAATATTAGCCATCGGATCCTCGTTTTGCTCTTTACTAGCTTGCCCATAAAAAACCGATTAATACGGTCATCTCGCGGAGTAACCATGTACACTACGTCGTTCTCAACACTTTCTTTACAAACAAGATCTTGAGCCTCCAAAAAAACAATAGCACGCTTCAAGAAAGCCTGCCCTACGTTTGTTTCTTCTTGAATAGTAAGAATATTTGAAGATTTTTCAGCTGAATGCAGAATTTCGACGTAAAGTTCAAGTTGTGAGGGTTTCTGTACAACTATTACAACAGCACCTTTCAGTTAAACTGCAATACGTTTAAAAAAACTATTATTGATGTATATGTTACAAAGCGTTTAGACACTTTCTGCTAAAGTTTGCGCTGCCTTCAATGCCCACTCATTATCCTGCCAAAGCGCACGGCCTACCGCAACCAAATCCACCAAACCATCCCGTACTAAACCATCAGCAAACACAGGATCCTTTATGCCCCCAACACCGATAACAGGAACATTTACAACTTTTTTAACCGCCGCTGCCTGAGGAACAAAATAACCAACCACTTGGGACAACTGTTTAGGTTCACTACCACACATACCACCCGACACATCCAAAACGTCCACCCCTGCTGCCTCTAAATTAAGCGCAAATTCAACGGCATCCTCAATATGCGTACCCATCGGCGCTAAATCATCAGAACCCAACCTATAAAGAAGCAACTTATTACCAAGTCGCCTCCGAACCTTATCAACAACCAAAAGAGGAAAACGCATACGATTCTCCAAAGAACCACCAAATTCATCGGTGCGTTTATTCAACAAGGGCGTAAAAAATTGATTTAACAAATATCCGTGTGCCCCATGAAGTTCAACGCCATCAAACCCTGCTTTTATCGCACGGTCTGTAGCTAACGCAAAATCCTCAGCTAAACCATATAATTCATCAACAGTTAACATTCGAGTTTTATCACGGGTCGATGGACCAACTGGAGTTACTCCTATAACTTTTTGGGTTGCGACAGCACCAGCATGACTAATTTGAACTATAGCAGGAGCACCAACCGAATGGATACCCGCCGCTAATTTTTCGAACCCAGAAATAAGACAATCATCATAAATACCTAACTGTTTAGGTCCAATTTTTCCCAAAGCAGAAACATACGCATGTTCCACGATAGGAAGACCCAAAGCTACAGAACGACGTACATAAAAATTAACGAGTTTATCGGTAACTTCTCCTTTAAATGACGCTCTACCGGACTGCATCGGAGGCATCACTATACGATTCCGCAGATTTACACCTTTGATAGTTAAAGGGTCAAGTAACCGAGGCATATTAATTCGCAACAGCAGATATGGCTACTACACAGAATATAAGAGATTCATAAGAAAAAACGAAAACACAGGGTTAAGCCTTTTTTCTCATCGTTTTTTTCAGTAATGTTTCCTCAGCAAGAGCATTCTCCATTAAACACCGAATAGCCTCGTTCATGTTACCGCCGAAATAAGGCTTAACAATTTTCTCAGCAAACTCTATCAACATCTGCGACGAAAAATTGTGAAACGTCAAAGATACCAATAGGTCATCTTCGATTAGAGCGGGGGTTAATTTCGATTTCATATTACTTCACAGATGCCCAGTTACGCATAAACTGCTTTTAAAGCGGCGGTTCAAACGACATAAAGCGACAGGGGAGAGGTCATTTAAAGTGGAATTTGTAACTGACTCTCACAACCAAAGAGTCATATAATTTCTAGGTCAAAATCTTCTGATGTATATTTTTTTAAAACAAACGTCACAGCGACCATTATCCCATGGTAGCTAAAGCCACTGTACCTACTTGGTATTAGTCATTTTGGGCTATTTTGTTGGGGGTTAACTGTAGATGTCCTGTTAGGAGCCCACATCGGGGTAGGTGTGAAAACGGGTGCTGCCGAGGGGAGATAGGGTTTGTGGTTGGATGTGCAATGGGTTTTGTTGTGGATGCATTCCTTGTATGACTACTGGTTGTGCTTGAACTTGAGTTTGATTGTCGAGGTTGTGTTGATTTGGATTATGGTTCTTCGGTTGGGGCGGGCATTTCAGTTGGTGCATGTGTCGGATTATACGTTGAAATAGTATTAGATGTAGAATTGAAGATTACCGTTGGTGTAGGGGTAAGTGTAGGTGTTTGATTGAGTGAAGTAGGCGGTTTAGGTGTTGGGGTCTCTGTTACAGTTGGTTGGGGTACAGGAGTAGGACTTGTAGGTTTTAGCGTGGGAGAAGAAGATGGGGTTGCTGTTTGCATAGGAGTAGGATTTAGAGAGACTGTTGGCGTAGGAGATGGTGTTAGAATGGGAAAATGGATAGGTGAAAGCATTGTTGGAGATGGTGAAAGGAACGCTGAGGGAGTAGGGAGGGTTCTTTGTGCTAAAACAAGGTTCCCCCAACGATTAGGTGATTGACTCTAATTAATAGAAAGCAATATACTAAGAACCCGTAGAATAACAACGAATATTATCTTGAAGAACACGCTACTTTTAGACATATTTACTCATATACCAAGTTTTTAAACACAATAAAGAGTCTAAAAAAGCAACACAGAGGCTATCCTTGAGCTTTGTGTAAACAACCTCTTAAGTGGATAAAAAGGCGTAGGCACATAATTGAAGCAACAACCTTAAAAATATGTAGCGCAAGGAAAATAAACCAAAACAACCTATCTATAATGGGGTTTTAGTTTTATGTACGAAGGCTACGTATTTTTATGTAACAAAACAAGTCAGCAGGAGTGTCTAAGTAAAAAACAATATACTTGTATGGATAAAGAAAACAAACCTACTGAACCGATAAAGGAGGGCGCAGTTATTTTTCTCCATAATGTTGAGGAGAATACACTGTTAGGTCCATTCACAGCGTTAACAGAAGGAGCTGATAAACTAGATGCAGGAACCTGGAGAATGGACGTTGAATCGCACATTCCTTCAGAGGACATAAAAGTCACTTGGGCAAACCTACGTATACTTGAAAATGCAGACAAAGAATTACCATTCCTAGCGGAAACCAAAACATGCAAATTGAGGATTACTCAAACCCAACAAATACTAGATGTCTTAAAGAAGGGTAAACTCTACCCCTATGCCAAACAAGAAATTAAAAGTTAATTTTACTAAATATTCTAGCTTTCAATTCAACGATTTACGCTTTTGGGTATATCGCTGATTTTTAGGCTTACCGGTTGCCTGTTGCAAATAAAATATGCTATCGTACATCAACTCGCCCTTCTATAGCTTAGAAGTGGAGAGAGTTTACAGCTAAAAATTTGCCAAACTAAGTAAGCTACAGCTAACTTTAAAAAAATAGCTTAAAAAAGTTAATTTTTATTCAGCTTTAATATCGACATCAACTTTTATTGATACAAAATCGTTATAAATGTATACTATTGGGCAAATAGTTTCGGTTCTACGCCAAACAGCTTCAACAAAGCGTTTTCGAATTTTAGAAACAATATTAACTTTCATTGTTCCGCCCTTAACTTTTATGTATCCAGCTTTTTTTCTGCTTCTGACAGCTACTTCAATCTGCCCTATGTTAATCTTACTTTTTTTACAGACATCAGCATAAATAATTGTGGCACAACCTGTAAGTGACATCAAAGCCAGTTCAAAAGGTGTCGGATCTGCATTGGTTCCGCCTTGAGCCTCCACTAAGTTACAATCTTTTAAAATGTATGATACTATCCAAGGTTCTAAATGTGAAATGTTAAATATCTAAAAAGGTGCGTATTTAATATAACCTCTTTGGAGAATGAGACTTGGAAAAGAAAGGTCCCTTGTTGATTGTCCCCTGGCGATGTACTATTGCATGTGATAGTAACTGCGTACATTGCCTCTCAGCTGGAAAAAATACTTTTTCAGATGAAGTAGAAACAAACGACGCTATACGCATAGTGGATCAAGTCCACAAATTCGGCGCAGGATTTTTTGGAATCACCGGTGGACAACCACTATTACGCAAGGATCTTTTTATAGTACTCGACCATGCCGCCAGTCTGGGCTTGAATACGAGCATAATAACAGACGGTCGTAAACTAGACGAAAAAGCCATCAAACATATACTTAAAAACAACACCAAAATCAGCGTTAGCATTGACGGTAACCAAAAAACCAACGATATAATACGTGGCGAGGGCGCCTATGCTGCTGCGGTAACTGCGATTGAGCGTTTCAGTAAAGCAGGATTACTTAATGTATTGGTCTACACTTTCGCAAACAAAGGTGAGGTTACCAATGCCAATGAAGAAGATATCATTCATGTACTTGAATTGGCCAAAAAATATGGTGCACGATGGGTCGTTTTTCATGGGTTTATTCCCTACAGCAACGATAAAAACAGCCTTAAAGCCGACCTAACACCTGAGCAGTATGAATGGGTATGCAACAAACTCTTTGATTTAACCGCTAAATACAACGGTAAACCCGGTATAAACGTCTACATACCTTTCTATGCAAGAGTCGCAAAACAACGTGGAATACCTGATTATGACGAATGGTGGAGTCGCTTCTTTTTGGGCAGATGCTTCTTTGGCAAATTCATGAGTATAGCCGAAAACGGTGACGTGATCCCATGTAGTTACAATGACGTCTATCGTGTCGGCAACGTCAAAAAGAAGGAATTAAAACAAATTTGGAACGACATCCAAAAAAGTGACTTCTTTAACAAAGTTAAAGATAAGAACAACCTAAAAGGCAAATGTGGTGTATGTGAATACAAAAATGTTTGTGGCGGATGTAGGACTGCTGCTTTGTTCTATACAGGCGACATTTTAGGTTCAGATCCAAGATGCGGATATATCCCAAAAGCACTACGAAAAAAGACTTAGCCTAATACTTAAGAAATAGTTAGCGGGAGTGACGTGCACCCAAACATTCGGAAGAGAGAGAGGGGGTAAAGGGAATCAAGGATGCACGCCACACATTTATGAGCTTCTCACATACTGACGGAAGAGAAAACCGATGTTTTTCCTTGCTTTCGCATAGTTATTTTGTGCTTTAGTGGAATACTTGATTTTTTGGTTATCTTTGCTAGTTATGAAGACTGATCCACCGTTATGCAGGTGCTCCTTAACAATGTAGAAGTTAACTTTTTCAGTTTCCTGAACGGATACATCTTGATTGACGTCGTTATGTAGGAGCAATATTTGAAACATCGAGGACTTACTTCGATTCTTCGCCACATCGTTATTCAAAGACTTTCATCCTTCAGTATTTGAGAGCAATAACAATATCTATGCGAAAAATGTTTAAAGCTATGTGACTGTTTAGCAGCTACTACAAATAAAAATCAGGCAAGAATAAATGAGAATATTTTTGGGTTTGACAGTGTTTCAACGACTAAATCAGGCTTTACTACTTCGAGCTCTTTTTGATTGTATACCCCCGTTGTGACAGCTACGCATTTCATACCTGCAGCCTTTGCAGCTTTTACACCAAAAATAGAATCCTCAAAAACTACACATCGTCCCGGATCCACATTTAATTCGGTCGCCACTCTTAGAAAAATTTCAGGATCAGGCTTAGAACGAGAAACTTCATCTCCAGTTATAACAAATTCGAAAGACCCGTCTAAGCATTTAACTTTTAGAAGATGAGCTAGCACTGCGCGGTTATTCATAGAAGCCAAAACCAGCCTCAATTTACCTTGTAACCTAACAAGCAAATCAATAGCGCCATCGAACAATTTGATTTCATCAGCCAATAGGACCTGAATCTCACTTTTACGAGCAACAAGCTCCGAAACGATATGCTCATTAACCTCACGATTATGCGAACGCAAAATATCACGGAAAGTATCTGAAGCACCAATACCAATCCGACGCTCAATATATTCAGTGGAAACATCCAAACCATGCTCTCTAAGTGTATTATGGAAAGAAACTACAATAGCACGGAGGGAATCAGCGAGGGTTCCATCCCAGTCAAAGATGGCAGCGTCAAACATTGCGTACGCTTAAGAGAGGTCTAATTTTTCTCTGATACTCTGGCTTTTCTTTGTGGCTTCTTCGACAGCACGAATCATTGCAGTGCGAATCTTGCTTTTCTCGATCTGATAAATAGCTTCAATGGTTGTTCCACCAGGGGTAGTTGTCATATCTTTGATTTTAGAAGGTTCCGTACGCATTTCAGTCACAAGCTTACCCGTACCCATGACAGTTTGGGCGGCACAATTAAGTGCAATGTTGCGTGGTAAACCTACTTTTAAACCAGCATAAGTAAGAGCTTCAATAATTATACTCATATAACCAGGACCGCTACCACTCACTGCAGTAATTGCATCCATATATTTCTCATCAACCTCCTCACAAAGACCCATCATACCCAAAAGCTCTTTGACGTTTTCCTTGTCAGTTTTAGTAACGTTTGTACTGCAACAATACGCAGTATACGCAGCTTGAACCATAACACAGAGGTTAGGCATGATGCGAACAATTTTCGTCTCAACCGGGACGTTCTTAACTAAATAACTTAAGGGTATCGTGGCAGCGGCAGATATTACCAGTTTACCCTTAATCTCATTACTGATTTCTTTTAGCACCTTGCCAACGTCCCCGGGTTTAACGATAACAAAAATAATGTCAGCTTCTAAGGCAGCCTTAGCATTGTTGTTGCTGGTAAGTACACCGATATCTACAAATTCTTTCAGTTTATCAGCTTGAATATCAACCGCTGTAATGGATGCAGCAGGGATTTTACCTTTGATAAGGCTTTTAATTATAGCTCCACCCATCATGCCTGAACCGATTACTGCGATTTTTTCAATCATGAACTTCACTATTGCTTTGTAGAGGGATGTTTTACTCTTTAAGCTTTTGCTGGTAACTAGCTGGGAAGAGGTGTGTGTCTAATTAAAAAAGCGTCTAAGGCAGCACCCTCTAGGCTAATGCCACTAAAAATATTTTGATCATACCCACTTAGCAAAATTTTTTGCATCTATTCTGTTAGCTTCCTAAGAATATTGTGCATCATAAATGCTAAAGCATTCGTCTTTATTCCACGAGGGTTAAAGTGAGTGGGCACTGCTTGATAACCAGCTTCACGAAGAGCGACTAGAAAAGCTTGGTTGGATGGCGCAGGTAAGTTGAGTTTACCGCTAAGTTTATCGATAACATAGTAAGTTGGCATCGCAATAGATTCAGCTTCGATTAATGTCAAGAGTTTGTTGATTTTGGAGCTGTTCGTAAACGCGACTGCTTGGTTCTCAAAGATCATTGACTCAATAAATTCTTGGTTAGCAATTGGACCTGTCCATAGTGGACCTGCATAATCCATTTTGGCGCCGCATTCAGGGCAAGTTATACAAACAAAGGGTTGGGCGGTAAATTCTCTATGCATACAGTTAAAGCAATGCAAGAGGTATCCGATAGATTTCAGATTGTCATCAGCTTTTTTAGCACCATAACCAATTTGGCCATAAACACGAATATAGTGGTCATTGCAATGGCTAAAGAGAAAAACAACACCGATATCGTGCTGTGCAGCTATTTTAGCCATGCACCCTGCAAGAAGACGTACTGCGACCTCGTGACAGTATTCACTACGGATGGGTTTGCCACCATATTTACGTAGACACGCCTTGGCATGAACCCCACAGAGCGGTGCAAGGTCAGTTGCGGTTGCTACGATCAAACCCTTATTTTTAAGAGCTCTAAAAGCTGAATCCAGATAAGGCACAGGGGTACCAAAAGGATCAATGTCGATTATATCAAAACGTTTTTTAGGTGAAGCGTTACTGCTTAAAAGCCTGTTAGCGTCGCCATATTTGAGTGTAATTTTTTCTTTTAAATCGTTTAATTCAATATTGTATTGAGCTAAATCGAAGGCATGACGATTAATGTCACTAGCCATAACATGAGAGACGTTATCAACTTCTACAGCATACCTGATACCTCTAATGCCCTGACTTGTTAGGGGCTCACAAATTTTAACCTCATGATTTACCATTTTCTGGTAAGATCGAAACGCTAAAACAGTTAAGTCTCGGTTGAACTCCATGACTGGATTGTAAAATACCGGCGCTTTAGAAGGCGCATAATCACTTGGCTTTACACGGTAAGCTTTGAGGTTAGGCACCAATACTTGGATTTTGCCCTCTTTTATGATTTCACTTGGAAAATTGGGTACGTAACCATGATTTTCTGACATATAGGTGCTCCAGAGGCGATGTTTATGAATAAATGATATCACTTAAAAACATTAGATTAACCGTCGACTAAACGGAGTATAAATTAAGCCTATAGCTAGACAGGTAAGGGCAAAAATCGAGAAAATAGATACATCGCTTTCTTGTTAAAAAGCCTCAACTAATAAAGCATAATAATTTTATGGGTAAGACTGTTATTCTTTATTGGATAATTCGTGAAGAAGCGTCTTTTGCTAATTACTGGTGCTCCTGGTTCAGGAAAAACGACGGTTATCTCAAAGACCATAGATACACTCAAAGGTAAAGGTCTAAGTGTAGGAGGCATGATCAGTCGGGAAGCCAGAACTGGTTGTGCCCGTATGGGGTTTGAAGTAATCGACCTAAACAGTGGTAAACACGGCTGGCTAGCACACGTAGACCAAAAAACAGGACCACAAATAGGAAAATATCGTGTCAATCTTTCTGACCTCGAGAGTATAGGTGTAAAAGCAATCGCTGAAGCCACTCAAAAATTCGACATAATAGTAATCGATGAAATAGGTCCCATGGAACTCTTCTCAGCCAAGTTTAAGCACAGTGTACACAAAGCACTGCAAAGCAATAAAGTAGTGTTAGCGGTTGTACATGCTAAAGCCAAGGATCCACTAATAACAGAAACAAAACGAATAGAGACGGCAGAATTGTTTACAGTTACGGTAGCGAATCGTGAAGGCCTACCTGAATTACTTACGCAAAAGATTCTAAGCAGCAAATAAACCATCAATCGACTAAACCTAAAACTATGCCTTATCTTCAGATTTTGTTGTTGTTATCTTTTTATAGTCTTTCAACATATTTTGCCTGACGGTAATAACTTTGACTCCTCAAAAGCAAGCTGATAAAAACCAACATAATTTGCCACCAAACTATACACCGCTTGAAATAGAAAAAGAAATTCGTGAATTCTGGGAAAAGAACCAAATACGAGAAAAACTCGAACAACTTCAAACTTCACCAATCATCAAAGGCAACCTCGGCTACGTGGAAGGACCACCTACACTAAACGGTATCCCCCACATCGGTCACGCACGAGGACGCATTATGAAAGATATCCGCTACAGATGGAAAACTATGGAAGGCTACTACATACCTTTTTGGGCAGGCTGGGACTGTCAAGGTTTACCAGTTGAACTCGAAGTAGAAAAATTACTAGGCGTTCGCAACAAGCGTGAGTCCATCGAAAAATATGGAATGGAACGTTTCATAGAGGAATGTAAAAAAGCCATCATGCGTTACCATGCGATGTGGCTTGAAGCTGACAACCGATTAGGTATCGCAATAAACCAAGACAAAGCATATTGGACCTACAAAGACAGCTACATCGAACGTGAATGGCAAATTCTAAAAACCGCATGGGACCAAAAACTGCTTGAAGAAGGTCAGTACGTAGTTCCTTATTGCCCGGGTTGCCAAACGAGCCTGAGCAGTGCTGAGGTAGGTTATGAGGGAAGCTACAAAGAAGTTGAGGACCCCTCAATGTACTTCAAATTTAAAATAACAGCTACCCAAAACGAGTACCTCCTCGTCTGGACAACGATGCCCTTCACCGTCATCACAGACACTATGCTTGCAGTTCAGCCAAAAGCCGAATATGCAAGAGTAAAAGTTGGAGACGAAATCTGGATAATGGTACGACAACGCGTCGAACCCTTGATGGCTGAATTAGAAATAACTAATTATCAAATCATAGAAACAATACAGGGCAAAAGCCTAGAAAGTAAAGCATACGATTATCCACTAAAAGACATGATTCCCAAACAAGCAGAATTAGAAACCAAACACCCACTCGTCCACCATATAATAGGCGAAGAATTCGTCGATATCGAAACCGCCACCGGCATCGTACATCTTTCCCCAGGTAACGGCGAAGACGATTTTTGGGCAGCACAACGCCGAGGAATCCCAATCTACGCACCATATGACGACGAAGCTAAATTTACCAAAGACGCCGGTCAATTTGCAGGTGTTTTCGCTCGAGACGCAGACATGATAGTAGTCGAAGAACTACGTAACCGCAACTCATTTGTCAAAATCAAAAAAATCAAACACGAATACCCAACCTGTTGGAGAAGCCACCACAAACTCATCTGGATAGCACGCAAAGAATATTTTTTACGCACAGACAAAATCAACTCAAAAGTGATAGAAGCTGCAGAGAGAGTAAAATATTTCTACGAAGAACCTAAGAACCGATTTATCGGATTTTTAAAAGAAGGTAAACCATGGTGCATTAGCAGAGAACGCATATGGGGTACCCCACTTCCAATATGGACCTGTGAGAATTGTAGGGAAAAACGGTTTGTTGCGAGCAAAAAAGAACTTCTCGAAGTAGCACAAGAAGAAATCCCAGCCGACTTTGAGTTGCACAAGCCATGGGTTGACAGGGTCACAATCAAATGCAACAAATGCAGTAGCACAATGCGACGGGAAGACTTCGTCTTAGACACCTGGCACAACAGTGGTGCTTCACCGCACGCCAGATTCACTGACGATGAAGAAGCAAAATACGTACCGGCTGCCTGGTTAACTGAAGGTATCGACCAAACAAGAGGTTGGGCTAACTCACTTTTACTTGAACGTATCATCTTAACAGACAGAGCTGAGGCGCCTTACAAAGCGTTTCTATTCCAAGGATTAACTCAGGATGCTAAAGGTCGTAAAATGAGCAAGAGCCTGGGCAATGTAGTACAGACTAACGAGTTGCTTGTTAAAACCAGCGCGGACTTATGCCGCTTCTACATGACTCGCAAATGCTCACCTGTAGATTTCATGAGCTTTGACATGCAAGAACTCAACCGCAGAAGCTACCAAGTCCTCTCCACACTCTACCACCTAAGCCGATTCTTTATGGAAAACGCCACCTTTGACGGTTTTAAACCATCCAAATACCCCTTTGAATTAGCACTAAAAGCAGATAAACTCCAGCCAGCCGACACCTGGATGCTATCAGTCTTACAAGATACAATCGAGGATTACACAACAAAACTAGAGCGCTGTGAATTCAATACCGCATTGGCAATACTTGATGATTTTGTAATTGAAACCTTAAGCCGACTCTACGTACCAATGATCCGCAAGGAACTCTGGACCGATGACCCAGAAACCTTTGAACGGCGCCAAACTATCTATTCATCATTACACTATACACTCAAGACTGTAACTTTACTTTTCAACCCCATTACACCTTTCCTAAGCGAAGCACTGTACCAAAAAATATATCGCCAATTAGAGCCAGATTTGCCTGAGAGCATAAATTTGACTGCTTGGCCTACACCCAACATTGCAGCATGCAACAAACCCATCAAAGAACAATTTGAAGCACTACTGAAAATAGTATCAATTTCGTTTGCAGCACGCCAACAAGGCAAGCTGAAACGTCGCTGGCCACTCGCCAAAGTAATCGTGGTTGCACCTCAGAAAACATTAGACGCAGTTAAACCCCTTGAAGCACTACTGCTTGAACAAACCAACGTTAAATCCGCAGAATATTTAACTACTGTTCCAGAGTATATTGGCGGCGAAAACTGGGTGTCAAACCAAGAAGATGACATAACTGTCTTCATCAGTGGTAAACGTGATGATAAGCTCTTAGGAGAAGGCATCATGCGTGACCTAGCAAGGCGTGTTCAAGCTCTACGCAAAGAATTGGGGTTTGTGCCAACTGAAGTGCTCGAATCTGTGCATATCGCCGAGTTAGATGCTGAAAGCATGGAACTACTCAATCCATATCTTGAGGAAATGGCTGGACTGATAAGAGCTAGAAAGGTCTATTTGCACTTAAGAAGTAGTGAAGTCGAAACTAGATGGTTCGAATCAGAATTAGACGGTAAAAAAGTTTTCTTAAACATTCACTAAGTGTATGAAATGACTGAAACCCCAAAACTCAATAAACACTACCTAAAATGCCCACATTGTACCTGCATCTTTTTTTCAAAAGAAGATTTAGATAAACATATGGCAACCTTTGGCAGCGGCAAAGTAGAACATGAATATGCATATAAAAAGACACATAACAGACTTGAACATGGCTATGGCAACGTCGAATAATTTTTATTTTTTTGACGATAGAAAACCTATGCGTTTTTACATTTAGGACAGCTTATATCTAAACAACTCACAGTAATACATACATACTCAAGTGTATAGCAATGACAAAGCTTCGCTTAGCAGTCCTAAATACCCAATCACCTCAACACTACTTTGGCGGAGTAGAACGACGTATACGCGAGGTTACTCTACGTATACAAAACGAAGTAGACAGCACAATCTACAGTGGCACTAAAGCGGGTTTTAAAACCGCCGAAACTATTAACGGTGTTAATTACGTCCCATGTAAATCTACTGACCGGCTTTTTCCGTTGGACAACTGGACATACAACAGAAGTGTTGTTAAAAAACAAGAACTCTACAAAGCAGACGTTTTTGAAATACACAACAACAGTGCCTATGGATTTCCCAAGGTACTGGAAAAAAGAGGGAAAAACAAATCATTGATACATGTCGTCCATGGTCCACTCAAAGACGAATATGAACAAGGGTTAAAAAATAAGAACCAATCATTCCATGCAAAAATTGCAAATTTGTTTATGAGATACCAAGCAAGACAAGAAGAGACCATGACTAAGAAGGCTTCATTGATAGTTGCTGTAAGTAAGTATTCAAAAAATAGAATTCTTGAGCACTATGGAGTAGAAGAGCAAAAAATTAGAATCATACCCAACGGTGTTGATGTAGAAAAATTCAAGTCTATAGATACGGCAATGGTAAAACGCCAATTTGGATTTGGTGAAGAGCCGATTGTGCTCTTCGTAGGCAGTTTAATTCCCCGTAAAGGCTTACCATACTTAATTGAAAGCGCAAAAAAAATTGTTAAGCAGCGTGCGAATACCAAATTCCTCATTGTAGGAAATGGACCACTGAGAGAACAGTTAGACGAGTTACTAAGCACTGCTGGACTTCTAGGCAACTTTACTTTTTTGAACAAACTCGATGAGTCTCAGCTTATGGGCATTTACAATGCCGCTGATGTATTCACTTTGCCTTCACTTCAAGAGGGACAGGGTATAGTGTTACTCGAAGCGCAAGCATGTGGCAAACCTGTTGTAGCTTTTGGAGTTGGTGGAGTAACAGAAGCTGTTCGCGATAAGGAAACAGGATACCTATATGAGCTGGGCGATGTTGAAGGTTTTGCCGATGGGATATTAAAGCTTCTAAATGATGAGATGTTGCGTCAAAAGATGGGTGCAGCTGGGCACCAGTTTGTTACTGAAAATTTCTCATGGGATCTTTGCGCACAGAGGATGCTTGAGGTTTATCAGAAACAACTGAGTTAACGTGGTTTACTAGGCGCTGGTGATCTTCTTCGTTTAACCATTCTGTTTTCAAGTAAAGACGTATTTGCTCCTCGCTTAATCCAAGTCGTCTTGCTTCTTTTACGGTATAACGGTAGGCTTCTATCTCAGTCTCTCTATCAACATAAGTATAACGAGGGTCGAAGAGTTCTCTGCCTTCCATAAACTGTTTAACATGGTATAATTCGTGGATTAAATCAAGATAGATATCGGTCTTGTTGCCCCTAGTAAGGTAACTTCTACTTATTACTAGACGCCCATCGGAACCATCCACATACATGTAACCGTTGAACCAACTCAATTCAACGGTAAGATTGTTAAGCACCTCAGAGGTTTTTTCTCCAAAAATACCGCGAACAGCAGGCACCTTGTCAAACCCTTTGAAGTATTCTCCAAAGATTTTCTTTGAACTGGCAATGCTCAGGGGGTTTATCGGAAAGTTCCTAAGTCGCCTTGTTATCCGGAATATGTGGTACTCTATACCCGCCAAACTTTTTCACCTACTTGAAAGCTGAGAGATGTTCAAGCTTCATTCCCCGTTGTGCTAAATCAGCCAAGTTTTCTACGCTGCCTATACTGGCATCAATATTGCGGTGAATTGGGTGACTCCAGAGCCCCGCAGGGGAAAGGTTGAACTGTAATGGGATCCTTATGTTAAGATGGTACTTTTGGTTTAGGTCCTTAAGTAGCTTACCTTTTTTACATGCTGCTCGTGCGTTAGCGTAACTTTGCAGTAGTTGTGAGGACCCAACTGCACCTACGCCATGCCACATTGTGGCATCCTCGGGGGACGCAAGAGAATAAAGGAAGAATTGGGGTGAAGAGGGTGTTTCTGTATAGCTGTAATCGGATAGTTTTTCGCCAGATACAGAAAATTTATCTGAGCATATGGCCATTGCTACGTCTTGTGGGTCGATATCATTAGGATAGAGTGGTGTAGTCTTATACGTTACAGTAGCGTTTAGTAATTTTCCATCACCGTTTTCAAATCGTAATTTACCTCGGGCAGCACGTTTAGAACCAAAGCCCTTTTTTGAATGTGGCACGGTTAACAATGTTGTACGCTTTGTCATGCTACGACCCATGCAGGCGTATGCTTCTTCGATGGTCGAGTAATCTTTGTTGCTCTCACTTACTATATAATGTAGCAAACCATCTTTGTTTTCTGTTTTAAGAGGAGAAAGGGGCATACGCAACGAAAACAACGATAGGTTCATGCCACAAAAATCGGTTAATTCTTGAAGTTGAGTATACTTAATGGAGTCTACAAAATCAAGGTAGGATCCATTGCTATTTCTAAGTGCCTCTTTGATTAGTTCTACCTCTTTTTTAGAAATTAAAGACCCATTATACTTTTTTGCATAAACCTCATCGACTTTTAGACCATTCGTGGTAACGTTGGCAACTGGAAAAGCACTCTGCCCAGTATCTATGATAGACCGCTTGAGTGGATTCATAGAATACCGGTCTGCTTCAATATCGTCAGTGTTTAAAAGAAAAGGCACAATGTACCCATTCGGGGGCTTTTTAAGAAGTTCCATAATCGCCAAGATGTCATCTTCAGTAGGTTCGTGCAGTCCATTTTCCAGATAATAGTTAGTACATGTTTCAAGCAATCTAGTCCCAATTATTCCTTGTACTTCTTCAACAGTCAAATGTGGATTCGAATACTCCACTGAGCTTCTCAAATAGAACCGTTCATCTTCAAAATGAACTGACATCTTTCTACCGGCAACATACTGGAATAATGTAACTTTACGGTCAGTAGATTGGCTACGAACGGAGTTAGCACCCTCAAAGAGCACATTCACTGACTGGAATGAAGTTTTCAAAAAATCCTCAAGTAATACACGACAGTAATCTTGCATTAATTATCCTCGCTCTAAAGATTCAGCTAAGTATATACAGTTTGGTGCTGCGAATTTACCCATGAACATACGAGATACATAAAAACCTTCTCTAAACCCCAGAGTTAAGAACATATCATACAGGGCAGTATCCATTTTTGAAGCGACAACATAGACTTTTTTATTGATGCTTTTTGCAAGAACTGAAGAAATTAATTTACCCGCAACATCGTATCTTGAAGGTTGACAAATCATAGGACCTATCCATGCTGCTGATTCATAGATTGTGGCTGCAATATATCCAACGATGTGCCCACGTTCAGAGAGATAATAACCTACATTGGTGTCTTCAAAAACTATCGGTTCAAGTAATTTTCTCCGATCACCACCAAACCATTGTTTATCAAAATCGATAATTCTTAGAAAATTTGATTCGTTGATTCTATGTGCACCTGCAGTCTCCATTAAACCCAATTTTTCGTGGTGCAATAATGTGAAATCGATGTCGGATATAAAGCCAAAACGGCTATAGAACTCCTTAAGATAGGGATAGGCATAAAGACCAATTGTTTCTACGCCCCGTGAATGTAAGTAATCAAGTGAATGGCGTACTAGCATGGTTCCTGAACCTTTTTTGCGATAGGTCTTATCAACAATTAGGTTACCAAACCAACCTATTTTTCCATAACTGATACAAGTGGCAATTCCTACTCGTTTTAAACCTTCGACTAAAACAAAACTACCACCTTGTTCTAGACATTCGATAAATTGGAAGTCTTCCACCGTCATGTTCCAATCCATAGTATTTGCTAGCTCTACAGCGAATTCATAGTCAATTGGTAATAATGTCCTTATTTGAAACATACAATGATTAATTGTATATAGTTCTGCAAATTAAAGTATCCCCGTTAATAGTTTTGTAGCATTGCTTTGCAACAACAAACTGTTTTATTTTCCAGGTTCGCCTAGTCGTTTGATCAAATATTTTTTGTAGAATGGAGCTTTTAGCGTGTTTTTTAGGGTAAAAAGACGAAGGTATTTGTTGATTATCGTTTGGGTATTAATATTACTAATGGTTTTATCGGCGCTTACTCTATTAGAGGGCGCATTCATGCAGGACAGTCATACAATCGCAAGTGTAGGCTGGGCTGGGTATGTTGTAACTAGCAGTTTCAATGATAATCAAGAAATTACAAGCATCAGTGGTTCTTGGTTGGTACCTGAAGTTAACGTTTCAAATGGAAATGGTTATTCTTCTGCATGGATAGGTATTGGAGGTCAACAAGATAAAACTTTGATCCAAATAGGGACAGAACACAATGTAATCAATGGCGTAGCAAAATATAATGCATGGTATGAAATGTTGCCTGAATACGCAATAAAGATTGAGAACTTCAACGTTAATCCAGGAGATCAAGTTACAGCTTCTCTAAAGTTAGTTAATTGTGACTTAAACGAATGGAACCTTCAGTTACTTGACGTTACTACTGGGCAATTATTTAATCGAAATTTCATCTATAATTCTACCAGATCTTCAGGCGAATGGGTGCTTGAGAGGGCAACTGTTAATGGTCAAATTAGCAACCTAGCAGATTATGGGTCCATTAGGTTTACCGATTGTACTACAACAGTTAGTGAAAAACAAGGTATCCTCTC
>LSQX01135419.1_pt1 | contig 23287 bp, 18 predicted proteins | sample 654561 | NCBI WGS metagenome assembly LSQX01 (sample SAMN04489861, study PRJNA283612) | anaerobic digester metagenome | isolation source: 4 biogas reactors fed with cattle manure at either 37C or 55C with and... | place: Denmark: Kongens Lyngby | collected 2014
GTGGTATCCGTATGCTCATGAAATTTGCAAAGACGCTGGCCAAACATCTCCATGGCATATTGAGTTTCTATGATTACCGAATATCGACAGGACCACTGGAAGGCACAAATACAAAAATCCGAGTGTTGCAACGCCGAGCCTATGGATTTCGAGATATGGAGTTCTTTAAATTAAAAATACTTGCGTTACACGAAGCAAAAATCAAACTCGTCGGATAGAAACATCAAGTACGCAAAAACCGGATGAGCCCTTTTTTGCAGGGCCTTGGCTGCTTTGTCAGAATGATCGGGCCTGGATTTGGAAAAGAATATATAACATTTTACAACAAATCGTTCCCCTTTTTTTATTTTGCCTCCAATCCAACTTGCCGGGACAGGTAAATTTTGTTTGGAAGCTGAAAGATATGATACATTTGTATGCGTGGGAGCATCGGTTTCGGGCATAAAAGTCGGTCGTGAATTCATAAGAACGAAAGAGAGGCCGCTTCTGTTTTATACCCTTCCCGATTCTCTGGAATCTATGATCGGCACGGCTTTTGTCCGTGGTCAACGGTCTGCAAGGGCTTTACTCCAGCGCCGCTGGCGCTCCCACCGAAAGCTCCACCGGACGGTTTCCCTGCATGTGTTATGGACTGCGGGGAGTATTCAGCCCGCAGTCGGGCACAGCACAAGGAAAGATCATGACAGAAAAGAAACAAAGCCTTACCTACAGCGATGCGGGCGTCAATATTGATGCGGCCAATACGGCTCTTTCAACTGTGAAAGATCTGGTCAAGCGAACCTATACCCAGCATGTACTCCGGGATATCGGCACTTTCGGTGCCATGTTCCAGTTGGATCTGCAAAATTACCGCGAGCCCGTTCTGGTCTCCAGCGTGGACGGTGTGGGTACCAAACTGAAACTGGCTTTCATGACAGGAAAGCACGACACGGTTGGTGTGGATCTGGTTTCCCATTGTGTGAATGATATTCTTGTTCAAGGCGCCAAGCCTCTCTTTTTCCTCGACTATTTCGCCATGGGCAAGCTGGAGCCTGATGTGATGGTGGAAGTGGTCCGTGGCCTGGCTACAGGATGCCGCTATTCCGGCTGTGCGCTCATTGGCGGTGAAACGGCTGAAATGCCCGACATGTACACTGTAGGCGAATATGATCTGGCCGGAACCATTGTCGGGATTGTGGACCGTTCGCGCATTGTGGACGGCAGTGCCATCCGTCCCGGTGACGTCATCATCGGCCTGCCCAGTTCCGGGCTCCATACCAACGGCTACAGCCTGGCCCGGAAAATCTGCTTTGAAGTGGCCGGCCTCGATGTGAATGATCCCATGCCCGGCACAGGTCGTACCGTGGCGGAAGCACTCATGGAACCGCATATCAGCTATGCGAAACTCATGCAGGTGATCATGCGTACGGTGGAAGTGCGCGGCATGGCACATATTACCGGCGGCGGTATTACAGACAACCTGCCCCGTATTCTCCCGGAGGGTGTGGCCGCTGAAATCAATCTTGAGTCCTGGATCGTTCCTCCACTCTTCAGATTCCTCAAGGAAGCCGGAAATGTGGACGACAAGGAAATGCTGCGCACCTTCAATATGGGCCAGGGATTCCTTTTTGTTGTGCCTGCAGAACAGGCCGACCGGGCGAAAGAGACCATTGAACTGGCTGGCCAGTCCTGCTCCTTTGCAGGAAAAATCATTGAAGGCGAAGGTAAAGTACACTACTCAGGAAGCCTGAATTATGCCGACACATCGGATTGAAGTAGCTCTGCGGCCGGAATTTGATGATCCGGCCGGTGAAGCCCTGCGCGCGCAGGTGCGTGAAGATTTGAATCTTGAAATCGGTGCTGTGCGGGTCATTGACGTGTTCACACTTCAGGCCGCCCTCACAGACGAAGAACTGGAGCGGGTCCGTGTGGATCTTTTCACGGATCCCATAATAGAATATTCCGCTGTCAACCAGTCTCTCGCCCGGGAATACAGCTGTGTCATTGAGGTCGGCTTTCTACCCGGCGTGACCGATAACGCCGGTCGCAGCGCCAAAGAGGGTGTGGAAGATTCCATCGGCCGTGCTCTCGCCAGGGGCGAGGCTGTGTACAAAAGCACGCTCCATGTGTTTCAGGATACCACTCTGGAGCAGGCGGAGATCATCGCATCCAGTCTTCTGGCCAATGAGCTCATCGAGCAGTTTGCCATCCGAACACCTGAAGAGATGGAGCAGCTCCAGGGCCGTTGTCTTCTGTCATTGCCTCGTGTTGTGGAATATGACGTGCCTCCTGTGGAGAGCATAGACCTCAATCTGAGTGATGACGACCTGCAGCAGATGAGCCGTGACCGCATGTTCGCTCTGGAACTGAAGGAAATGCAGGTGATCCGGGACTATTACAATTGCCCTCAAGTCCGGGAACACCGTCGCAGCCTCGGCATGCCCGAAAATCCCACCGATATAGAGATGGAAATTCTCGCACAGACCTGGTCGGAACACTGCAAGCATAAGATTTTTGATGCAATCATTCATTACGAGGAAGCCGACGGCTCGAAGCGCATCATTGACTCCGTCTTCAAAAGCTATATCCGCAAGCTGACGGAAGAAGTGGGAAAGAAAGTGCCCTGGCTCGTCAGTGTATTTCACGACAATGCCGGTATCATCCAGTTTGATGAAAACTACCTCTTCGCCCTGAAAGCGGAAACACACAACAGCCCCTCGGCCCTGGACCCCTATGGCGGTGCCATGACCGGCATTGTCGGGGTGAACCGTGATGTTCTGGGCGCGGGACTCGGTTTCAAATGTATTTTCAATACCGATGTGCTCTGTGTGGCATCACCTTTCCACGACGAGGAAATTCCGCCCCGTCTCCTTCATCCGCGCCGTATTTTAAGAGGCGCCCATGCCGGTGCACGTGACGGCGGGAATCAGAGCGGCGTACCCAACGTGAATGGCGCCATCGTTTTTCACGAACGTTTTCTGGGTAAACCGCTGGTCTTCTGCGGTACAGGCGGTATCAGCCCGGCTACTATCCAGGGAAAACCCGCCCACGAGAAAGCGGCCCGGCCCGGTGATCTCATCGTGATGACAGGCGGTCGCATAGGCAAAGACGGGATTCATGGAGCCACCTTCTCCTCGGAAGCCCTGCATGAAGGGTCACCGGCAACAGCCGTTCAGATCGGCGATCCCATCACTCAGAAAAAAATGGCCGATTTCCTCATGGAAGCCCGTGACAGAGGACTCTACTCCTGCATTACCGATAACGGCGCCGGCGGTCTCTCTTCCAGTGTGGGCGAGATGGCCGAAAAGCCCGGCGGAGCAGCCATTCATCTGGACCGTGCGCCGCTGAAATATGCCGGCTTGGCTCCTTGGGAAATTTTTGTTTCTGAAGCCCAGGAACGCATGACTCTGGCTGTGCCCCCTGATCAGCTGCCCTCTTTTATGATGCTCGCAAAAAATCGGGGCGTGGAAGCTTCCGTCCTCGGCGAATTCAACAATTCGGGTTATCTCGATTGTTACTATGAGGGGCTGCTGGTTGCGTCACTGGATATGGATTTCCTCCATGATGGTCTTCCCCGCATGGAACTGGAAGCCAAACTTGATCCGGCACCGCTTACTGAAGAAGTGACACAGCCCGCAGAAGATAAAGATCTTACGGAGGATCTTCTCGGGTTGCTGGGCTCCTTGAACATATGCAGCAAAGAAAGCTTTGTCCGCATGTTCGATCAGGAGGTTCTGGGACAAAGCGTCTTGAAACAGTTTCAAGGGGTGAACCATGATGGCCCCGGTGATGCCGCCGTGATCCGACCCTTGCCCGACAGTTATCGGGGTATTGCCGTTGCCTGTGGTATTGCGCCGAAATATGCCGATCTGGATGCGGCGTCCATGACAGCCTGTGCTGTGGATGAAGGAGTGCGCAATCTTGTGGCTGTAGGTGCGTCCATGGGCACCATTGCAGGGCTCGACAACTTCTGCTGGCCCGACCCTGTCCAGAGCGAAGGGACACCCGACGGAAAACACAAACTGGCTCAACTGGTTCAATCCTGTGAGGCCCTCTATGAAATTTGTCTTGCCTATGATATCCCTCTTATCAGCGGCAAAGACAGCATGAAAAACGATTACCGAATCGGCGACACGAAAATCAGCATTCCGCCGACCCTGCTTTTCACCGCTGCGGCAATCCTTGAAGATACACGTAAAGTGGTGAGCATGGATGCCAAGGGACCGGGTGACCGGGTCTATGTTCTGGGCGATACCTTTGATGAACTGGGCGGCAGCGAATACTATACACTCCGCGGTATTGACGGAGGTACGGCACCTGCTGTGACACCGCAAAAAGCGCGCCGTCTCTATGAAGCCCTTCATGAGGCCATCAGCAAAGGACTTGTTGCCTCCTGTCATGACTGCTCTGATGGTGGTCTGGCCGTTGCGCTGGCTGAGACAGCCTTTGCCGGGAATCTGGGGATGAAACTCTCTCTGGACTCCATGGGCGTGGAAGACGGTGTTGTGGCTCTTTTCAGTGAATCGCAAAGCCGTTTTGTTGTTACCGTCGCTGCTGATAATGCAGCCACCTTTGAAGCCCTGCTGGATGGAAATCCCTGTTACAGTCTGGGCGAAGTCACAGAAGAACCCCTCTTTGAACTGAGCTGTCCGGACGGGCGGAAAATCAGCGCTGCGCTGGAGAGTCTCCGTGATGCCTGGCAAAAAACGCTGAACTGGTAGAAAGGAAGTCCGTCCATGACAGTAAAAGCCATCGTTCTTACCGGCTTCGGTATCAATTGCGATCAGGAAACCCATCAGGCTTTTGTGCGTGCAGGTGCGCAGACCGAATGTGTTCATCTCAGTGACCTTTTGAACAAGCCGGCCCTGCTGGACAATGCCCATATCTTTGCCGTACCGGGCGGCTTCTCCTATGGTGACCATGTGGCCTCGGGAAAAATTCTCGCCAACAGACTGCGCCATCAGCTGGAAGCGCCGTTGAAAAAGTTCATTGACGACGGGAAGCTTGTTCTGGGTATCTGCAACGGCTTTCAGGTTCTCGTGAAAATGGGCCTTCTCCCCTTCTTCGATGGAAAAGTGGGGCAGGAAGTCAGCCTGACGACCAATGAAAGCGGCCGTTTTGAAAACCGATGGGTTCATCTGGCTGTGCCCGAAAACAACAACTGTGTCTGGCTGAAAGGCCTGACCAGGCTGGAGTTGCCTGTGCGCCAGGGCGAAGGAAAATTTATTGCCCGCAACGAAGAGGTTCTGAAACGGCTCAGCGAAGAAGGTTTTGTGGCACTGCGTTATATCCGTCCGAACGGTAGCCCTGCAGCCGGTGAATTTCCATTCAACCCCAGTGGTGCCCAAGATGATGTTGCGGCACTGTGCGATCCTTCGGGACGTATCTTCGGGCTCATGCCCCATCCGGAAGCCTATCTCCATGGCCAGAATCATCCCGAATGGACACGCCTCGGCTTCACGGAAGAAGGGACCGGATTGATCCTCTTTAAAAATGCCGTGGACTATGTCCGCACAAGCTTTTGTTGAACACCCTGCAAACGCTGAAGGCTCTGACATGTCTCATTTCCACCGTTTTGTTTCTCCTCTTCCCGGAGAGGAGGCCGACTCCCTGATGCTTCCGCCCGAGGAAGCCCATCATGCCCTGCGTGTCTTGCGATTGCGGGCTGGGGAGAAAGTATCCGTCTTTGACGGACAGGGCGGAGAAATTGAAGGCTCTTTGAACCCGCTGGGCAAGAGAGAAGCGGAAGTTCTCATTGAAAAACGGATTCACCATACTGCGCCCGCCGTGAAGGTGACCATAGCCGTTGCCTGGCTCCATCGGGATAAAGCCTTGGAAGATATTGTACGCCGTGCCGTGGAGATGGCTGTATCACGCATTGTCTTCTGGAAGGGAGACCATTCCCAGAAAAAATGTGCCGCTCCTGAGCGCTGGGAAAAAATAGCACTGGAAGCCTGCAAGCAGAGCGGTCGCATGTTCCTGCCCCGCATTGAGCTTCAGGAATCACTCGATACCTTTCTGGACAGCAATACCGCTCCGCTGATCCTCGCATTGCCGGACGCTGATCCCGAACAGAAAGCCGAAATCTCTGTTCATGATCAGGTCACGCTTCTCATAGGCCCTGAAGGTGATTTTTCTACCCGTGAGGTGGCTCTGGCACTGGAACGGGGTGCTTTCCCGGTCCATCTGGGCGACTGTATTTTCAGAAGTGAAGTGGCGGCCTCGGTGGTCATGACTCTGCTGGCGGCGCAACTGGGTGTGTTGGGCCGTCATTTCAGTCTCCGGCTGATAAACAGTGATTCCGGAGGATAGGCATGAAGATTCTCTTTCTCTGTCAGTACTTCCCACCGGAACCGGGTGCCCCTGCTGCGCGAACTCATGAGCATACCCGGGAATGGGTGCGACAGGGCCACGATGTGACGGTGATCTGCGGGATTCCCAACCATCCTGACGGAGAAGTGCCCCGGGCCTATAAACGTGATTTTATTTACGAGGAAATTCATGACGATGTCCAGGTGCTTCGCGTCTGGTTTTATGTCACGCCCAACCGAGGCAAAATCCGGCGCAGCATTTCCTTTCTGAGTTTCATGTTCGCATCCCTCTTCTGGGGCATATTCCGGGGTGGCCGGGCCGATGTGGTCGTGGCTACCTCCCCGCAGCTTCTTTGCGGAGCAGCCGGATATCTCCTGTCCCGGATCAAAAGATGCCCCTTTGTCTTTGAAGTGCGCGATCTCTGGCCCGATCAGATTGTGGATCTCGGAGTGATACGCAATCAACGCATCATCACCTGGCTGCGGAAGCTGGAGTCTTTTCTTTATGAAAAAGCAGCGGCCATTGTCACCGTGGCGGAGGCGGTGCGACAAAAACTGATTGAACGAGGCCTTCCTCCCGGAAAAGTACATACCATCACCAATGCCATCGCTCTGGATATTTTCGCACCTCGTGATCGGATCGGTACCATGCGCCACCGTTATGGCTGGAGCGAAAACTTTCTGGTCATGTACATCGGCACTCATGGCATGTCACAGGGCCTGGAAACAGTGATTGCCGCTGCGGAAAAATTGCAGGATGTGGAGGGGCTCCGATTTGTTTTCGTGGGGGCCGGTGCGGAACGGGAAAATCTCATGGCTCTGGCCGGGGAGAAGGGGCTGGAAAATGTCGAATTTATCCCCGCCCAGCCCCGGGCGGAGACGCCCGACTTTTATGCCGCCGCTGATCTGTGTCTCGTACCCCTCAAGAAAAAAGAAGTCTTTCTCACCAACATCCCCAGCAAAATGTTTGAGATCATGGCTTGTGCCCGACCGATCCTCTTGGGGGCTGAAGGCCAGGCCAGAGAACTGCTGGAAGCAGCCAATGCGGGAGTGGCTTATGCTCCCGAGGATGCGGATGCCCTGGTCGAAGCGGTCCGGGTTTTTCACAACGACCCGGATCAAGGCCGCCTCTTTGGTGAAAATGGCCGCCGCTATGTGGAGCAGCATTGTAACCGGGCTTTGAAAGCACAGGAGATGCTTGATGTCCTTTTTTCCACCACAGAGAAATGAGAGGACTTTTTCACCACGAAGGGCTGATCGGTTAGCGAAGAAATTTGAGAGAAAGACTTCTTTCTTACTGGAGACTATTCATTGCCGAAGGTCTCTGATCTGTCCCAAAACCAACTTGCGCCCGTCGCAGATCCGTCTGATCCGACCGATCCGACTGATTCCCCGAAGAAGTTATAAATCTGATTGCGGCATGATATCTCTCTTTTCTCGAACAAATCCATTACTCAGAAAACTTTCCGGCGGAGGATGAGCATATCGTGGGAGCGCCAATGTCCCCATTGGCACATAGCGTATGATGGCCCGGAGAACATATTGGCTTGGTTGCGGCATGACAGCTCTTTTCTGACTACCTCTTTCTTTATGCACCCAAGTCTTTACGTCGCGCCAAGGTTCTACATCGAGTCTCTGTCTTTGCCGCGATGTGTGCCAATGGGGACATTGGTGCTCCCACGTTATACAACTTTACGCCGAAAAGTACTCAAAGTCAAAGCATTACCCACAGAATTCACAACATACAATTTCCTCTCTTGGGAGAATAAAAAGGCTGAAAACCGGCATGGCGGCGTGGGATATGTCTTGGGGCAAATAAGAGATTTGAAGGGATCAGACGTCTCCGGGGAGTCGGTCGGATCGGTCGGATCGGTCGGATCGGTGGGGTCTGCGAGGGGCGGACGGCACGTCTTGAAATACAAAATAGACTCCGGGGAAACATAAGCCTTTTTCTCTCATTTTTTTGCGTCCTTTTGTGCTTTTCGCGGTTAAATAATAAAGCATCATTTGATTGCGGCTATGCGGCACTATGGCCCTCTGTGTCCACTGTGGTGAAAAAACTCATTTTCTTGTACCGTATCCGCTTCTTGCTATACCATACACAAGATCAGAATGTTTGAACTTTCAACCTGTCTGGAGAGCCCATCATGTTTACAGCCTGGCTTGCACTTACTGTTTTCAGTCAACTTCCCGGAGCGCCTCTGTATTTTGCCGAGGAAGTCGAGCATGTCCGTGTTTATTATGAGCAGGGCCGTTTCGGTGGCTGGCCGGCCAATCATGGCATGTGGCACTGGGGCGATGAAATTCTTGTCGGGTTCAGCCGTGGCTATTACAAAGACCTGGGACCGACGCGGCATCATATCGACAGGGAAAAGCCTGAGGAATTCTGGTTTGCCCGCAGCTTGGATGGCGGACACAATTGGACCTGGGAGCATCCTGCGGCAAAAGGGCAGCTGCTGCCCCGGGGTAAGGCACTGCACGGAACAGAGACGCCGGGCCTGGCCTTGCCCGATCTGCGTCCTCTGGAAGAGCCCATGAACTTCAGCCACCCCGATTTTGCACTCACTTTCCGGATGGACAATATTGATGGCGGCACCTCGCGTTTTGAATATTCCTATGACCGGGGGAAAAACTGGGAGGGACCTTTCCGGCTGCCTGATTTCGGTACGCCCGGCACCGCAGCCCGGACAGATTATATCGTCAATGGCAAAGAGGATGCGCTGATCTTTATTACCGTAGCCAAAGAAAACAAGCAGGAAGGGCGGGTGCTTTGCGCCCGTACTCAGGACGGAGGAATGAACTGGGAAAAACTGTCTTGGATCGGTGCGGAACCTCAGGGCTTCGCCATCATGCCTTCCACAGTCCGGCTGTCTGATACGGAATTGTTCACTGCTTTGCGCTGTCGTGAAGGAACTTTCCGCTGGATCAGCGCCTGGCGCAGCCTCGACAACGGCCGCAGCTGGACGCAGGAGAAAAACCCCGTCGATTATCTGGGCGAAGGCAACCCGCCCATGGTGACGAAATTACAAGATGGAAGACTCTGTCTCACCTACGGTTTTCGTTCTTATCCTTTCAGTATCCGCGCACGGATCAGCGCCGACGGTGGCCGCAACTGGAGTCCCGAAATTATCCTGCGTGATGATGGCCTCGACCGTGATATCGGCTATGTGCGCAGTGTACAACGGCCTGATGGAAAAATGGTGACCACCTATTACATCAGCGAAGAGAGCACGGGGCCGGAACGCTATATCGGTGCCACGATCTGGGACCCCAAGCGCATCAGCCGTATCACCAGTGGCGCAACGAACCGTCAGGCGGGATTCTGAGCCCGGCCGTATACCATCCCAAAAGATAAAACCCTGATACCTGTACTTATTTCAAAATATTGAGGAGTATGTGTTCATGTCCGAGAATCTTTCCAAAGAGTCCGCTGTTTCGTCGTCAACGCCCGTCCCGCGGGAACGGATCATGAGTGTTGATGTCCTCCGTGGCTTTGACATGTTCTGGCTTGTGGGCGGCGCGGGTTTCACACTGGGCATAGCAAAGCTGATTCATCCCGGACTCCATGGGTTCATTGACAGGCAGCTCTCTCATGCCAGTTGGGAAGGCTTTTATTTTTATGATCTCATCTTTCCACTCTTTGTTTTTCTTGCCGGGATGTCCCTGTCCTTTTCCATGGGCCGAACCTTGCAGGAGAAAGGAAAGGTCGCCACGCTGCTCCGTCTGACACGGCGGTGCCTGCTCATGTTCCTTCTGGGCATACTCTACAATGGCGGTTTCAGCGAAGTCTGGCCCGAAGTACGGATCCTGGGCGTGCTGCAACGCATCGCCCTGGCCAGCCTCTTCGCCGGAATTCTCTTTTGCTTTATGGATTGGCGGGGTCTGCTCGCTTCTTTCTTCGTACTGATTCTGGGCTATTGGGCGCTTTTCAGCTTTGTGCCCATCCCCGGACAGGAAAGCGTCGCCTGGACAGTGGAACAGAACTGGGCGGTCTGGGTGGACAGTCAATATCTGCCCGGGCGGCTTATCTACAGGAGTTATGATCCCGAGGGCCTGTTGAGCACGATCCCGGCAATAGGCACCTGTATCATGGGTATCCTCACGGGCTTGTATCTGAAGAAAAAAGACGTGGAAGCCGTCCGTAAAGGACTGATCTTTATCGCTGTGGGAACCGTGCTTGTTATTGCGGGCTACCTCTGGGGCTTGCAATGTCCCATCATCAAAAAGATCTGGACGCCTTCCTATGTGATGGTTTCAGGTGGATACAGCATTCTGCTTCTGGCGGCATTTTATTTCGTGGTGGACATCTGGAAAATCCGCTGGTGGACAGTGCCCTTTGTGTGGATCGGCGTGAATCCTCTCACAGTGTATATGGCCCGGAATATCATCGGCTTCAACAGTCTGGCCCGGCGTATTGTGGGCGGAAGCATTTATGCCACACTGGGTGACAAGCTCGGCTATTTTGTGCAGACGAGTACCTCTTTGGCCATTGCCCTTCTTATCGTGTGGTATTTGAACAGGAAAAAGATTTATCTGAGGCTCTGACAGCGACCTCCAGCTATGGGGAGTATTGTGAAATGACAGGACGGATTCTTATGCTTGCGCTTCTTCTCTGTATGGTGTCATTTTTTGCAGGGGCCGAGACAACTTCTTTGGAAGAGCGTTTCGCCCAACCTCCCGAGGATACGCGCATCCTCAGAATAGTTCATGAGCTTCCCGAAACGGCGGAGCTCCGTCAAAAACTATATGATCGCTTTGAGACCTTGGGCTTCGGCGGCCTGGCAACCAATGTGGCGTTCAAAGATTATATGGCTGATGAAGGGAAGTGGGATGCCTTTGTCAACGGGGTGAAAGAGGCGAAGGAACGGAACTTCTCTCTCTGGCTTTACGATGAGTGCGGTTATCCTTCAGGTGCCGCCGGGGGATTGACTCTTGAGGGACATCCCGAATATGAAGCGCTGGGCCTGCACCTTCATGAATTCACCGGAAAAGATGAGGCCGTGAAACTGGAGCAGCCGTCCGGCAAGCTTATCCGGGTGCTGGGTATGTCCGACGGGAGTGCTCCCATAGATCAGGAAAGCATTGTTGATCTTACAGCACTGGTGAAAGACGGTACCTTGCAGTGGGAAGAGGCGCCCAAGCCCTGGCGTGTGATCTTTTGCATGGAAGAAGTGCTCTACGAAAATACCCATGCAGAAGTGAGCTATGCCTTCAAGCTTCCCTATATCAATCTGCTTTGTCCCGAAGCGACAGCCCGTTTTCTCGAAGTGACCCATGACAGCTATACGGAGCGACTGGGCAAAGATCTGGGAAAATACTTTGTCTCCACCTTCACGGATGAGCCTTCGCTCATGAGTCTTTTCATGAAGCCTTCGAAGCATCGTGTGCTCCCCTGGTCGCAAACCCTGGCGGTGCAGTTCGAAGAGAAATGGGGCTATCCCCTTCAGGAAGCCTTGCCTTCGCTGCTCTTTCATACCACCGGAACGGGCGGGAAATACCGTCACGATTTCTGGAAACTCATCGGCGATCTGGTATCGGAAAACTATTTCGGCCAGATCCGACGTTGGTGTGAAGGCCATAATATTCTCAGTGGCGGCCATTTCCTGTGTGAAGAAAACTTTCTCGCAACTGTCCCCTTTTACGGTAATTTTTTCCAGTGTGCCCGGGAACTGACAGCGCCCGGTATTGATTGCCTCAGCAGTGTCCCTCATGAAGTGCCCTGGTTTTCCGCACGTCTCTTCGCCAGTGTCGCCGAGCTGGGGAATCATCGGGTCACCATGTCCGAAACATCTGATCATGTGCAGCGATACCGGCCCGAAGGAGATACCCGCCCGGTTTATGAAGTGAGCGAAGAGGAGATCAGAGGGACCATCAACCTCTTGACCCTCAACGGCATCAACACCATTACCAGTTATTATTCTTTTCAGGGGCTGAGCGATGAAGAGCTCACGCGTCTCAACGAATGGACGGGCCGTTGCAGTACTCTGATCCGTGAGAGCCGACAGGTCTCCGACATTGCCCTGCTCTATCCTGTGGAAAGTGCGTGGCATCGCTTTTTGCCCGCCCGTCATTGGGTCAACGACTCTCCTGTGCTCGCCCATCGCGTGGAAAGAAGCTATCATGATGCGGAAGAAAATCTTTTCCGATCTCATCGTGATTTCATCCATGTGGACAACAGCGTTCTGGAAGACTGTACTGTGGATTCGGGAAGCCTGGTTTATGGTGATCTGCGCTGGCGTGTGCTCATCCTTCCTGACGGGGATACCCTTTCCATGAAAGCCTGGGACAAACTGCAACGCTTTTATGAAGAAGGCGGTGCGCTCATTGCTCTTGTGTCCCGTCCGACAAACAGCACGGAACAATTTCCTGATCCCCGGGTACAGGCCCTCGGCCACGCAATTTTCGGAGAGGGGGAGAGTGTCCGCATACAAAGCAATGACGCCGGTGGTGTGGGTATCTTCCTGCCCCGAGGCTCCGAAGCCATGCTCCCGAAAATGCTGAACAGGCTCATCCCGCCGGAAGTTGTGTTTCACGGAGAAGCCTCTGAGCTTTGTCTGACCCATCGGCGTATGGGTGACCGGGACCTGTTTTTTATTATCAACGACAGCAAAATACCCTGGTCCGGTACGATGATTTTGCCCTGCGCCGGCGAGGTCGAGCGGTGGGATCCCGCCACAGGCACGCACGATACACAGCCAGCCAATGAAGCTGTGTCTCTGTCTCTGGAAGGCTACGGCGGAGTGTTCCTGCTCTGTGAGAATTGTCCGCAGCCCGCCCGTCAAGCTCTGGAACCCGGAAGCTATCCCGGATTGCAATGTGATCCGCTGCCTTTGGTCACGCCCATCGCCACTCATGGCGAATGTCTGGAGGCCACGTGTTCCCAAGCAGACAACTCGGAAGGAGAATCTTCCCCTTGGATACTGACAGGCCGGATCACGGAAGATCGGGTCAATACCTTTCTCTTTGCAGGTTTCACTTTTGATGAAGCCGTGGATCTGTCAGGGCGAGACTTTCTCTGCTTCGAAGCAGCCATCCCCGAAGGACAGGCTGTGACCGTACCGCTTCTCGTGATTCTCATTGACGAAGAAGGGGTGGAGTATCTCGGTGAAACCGGTATCCCCATGAATGGCGAAGGCCTCCATTCCTGTCATGTGCCTCTCCGCCGCTTCCGCCGTGCCGGCTGGTGTACCCGTGTGGATACGCCCCTCGATTTCAGCCGGATAAAAACGATGCGCATCGGCTGGGGCGGATACTATGGGCCTGTTGATGAAGTCATCTCCTTCACGGTGAACAGCCCCGGCGCCGGATGAGGGATACATATAACCAGTCCGTTGTTCCTGCTCTCGTGAAAATAATCGTGGCTCAGGGCGTGAACCTGCGCCCTGGTTGTTTTTCTTGAAAACACTGTTAAATTGATCTGAAAGATTCTTCAGTTCAGAGAGAGTGCTTCGACATTGCCTTCTGGTACATGTGCTATGATTACGCATATATTTATGCAACCGTTCATGAAAGTCAGCCCTTATGAAATTGGATGTAGGTACAATTCGAAGCGATTACAGAGGATTCAGTTCTCTGGCAAAATTCGCTGAGCTCACAAAAGATATCTCGGTGGATAGGGTTGATTTGGATTTCAGTAATTGCAGTTTTTTCGATGCGAATATGACAGCACCTTTATATGTACTGATTTCCAGATTGCGCAGTGCCCTCAATATTGTTACGATACAAAACCTTCCTGAACCAATAGAGATCGTTTTGAAAAGAAATAAGTTTCTGACCGTTTTCAACATGGAAACACTGAGCGACCATTTTCAAACAACCCATCCTTTCAAAACTTTCAAACCCCATGCAACCGAGCAGTTTAATGATTATGTGAATGCTTATCTGCATGGGAAAGGAATACCGTCAATGTCGAAGGCGTTAAGCAAACGTTTTCAACAAAGTCTGCTGGAAATCTTTCTGAATGCCAAGCTTCACTCTGATTCTGACTCAAGTATTTTTGTTTGTGGCCAATTATACCGTCAAAAGCATAAATTAGATTTCACTATTGCAGATGCAGGGGTTGGAATATGGGAAAATGTGCGGCGCTATACCAGGCGAAAAGATATTGACTCCTGTGATGCCATCAGATGGGCATTGGCTGAAGGAAATACAACAAAAACAACACATCAACCGGGAGGTCTGGGATTCAAGCTGCTTCAAGATTTTATTCAAAAGAATCAAGGGAAGCTCCAAATTGTTTCCAGATATGGGTATTATGAACTTTCCGGATCGGCATCAATTTGTGAAAAAATGGACAATGATTTTCCGGGGACCTGTGTTAACATTGAAATTAACACAGATGATGCAAAAGCTTACAGCCTGCAGTCCGAGTTGACCAGCAGAGATATTTTTTAGAAAAAGGACTTTATCATGACTCAAGAAATAACAATCAAGGTGGCTGATTTGATTGGAAGCCCGCTCTGCATTGCCACGGAGGATGGCGACAAAGTATTTGAAATATTAAAGAGCCTTTTGCAAGAAGGTCAAAGTGTGGTTATTTCTTTTGAGAAAGTAACCATGGTGATCTCCCTCTTTCTTAATGTTGCCATCGGTCAATTGTATGGTTCTTTCAATGAAGAAGAAATTCGCGCGAAAGTTCAGGTTGAAGGGCTTTCCGGAGATGATATGGAGTTGTTGAAACAGGTTGTTGACAACGCTAAACGCTATTATGCGAATCTCTCCTCTTATGATGCAGCCTGGCGTGATGTCGGAGAAGGGGATGAATAACAAAGCCTGGGAACTGACATCATATGTGTTTTCAAAAGATGAAACAATTTTAATTGATACCAATATTTGGCTTTATCTTTATCCGCCTCCCTGCAATCCACGCTACGAATGGGCGACGAAGTATTCTCGAGCCATTCGAAACCTGAAGGAAGCGGAGGCAATAGCAGTGCTTGATCCTATTGTCATGAGTGAGTACTTGAATGCTTACAGCCGCATAGTCTGGAAAGGAGAATTTAAAGAGCAATACCCGAACTTTAAAAAATTCAGACAATCAAAGGATTTTCATGCACTGACCCCGACTTTGCTGACTCATGCCAAAGGCATCATTGATTTTTCAACAGTTCATTCCGTTGCGTCGAATCAACTCGATCTGGACCAGGCTCTGAATAATTTTGTTTCCGGCAACATCGATTTTAACGACAGTCTTTTTGTGGATATATGTCGACAGCGTTCTTTCAAGCTGATGACTCATGATGGCGATTTCAACCAAGGAGGTATTGAATTAATTACCGCCAACAAGAAGCTGCTGCGAATATGTTGAAAAACATAAGGCTGAAGCAACCGGTCATTCTATAAACTTAACGAACAGATGGGCAGGTTTGGGCGTACAGATTCGGGTGATGCCGAGCCAAGGTGAAAGCCATGCTCCCACGATATACAACTTTACGCCGGAAAGTACTTGAGGTCAAAGCATCATCCACAGAATTACACAACATATTATTCTGTTTCTTGGGAAAACGAAAAGACTGAAAACCGGCATGACGGCGGGGATATGTCTTCAGGCATTTATAAAGACTTCAGGGGATTGGTCTTCGCTGGGGAATCGGTCGGATCAGTCGGATCAGTCGGATCGGACGGATGTGGGAGGGGCGCAGGCATGTCTTGGGATATAAAAGAGACTCCGGGGAGACATAAGCTTTTTCCTCACATTCCTTTCGCGTCCTTTTGCGCTTTTCGCGGTAAAAAAAACATCATTTGGTTGCGGCTGTGCAGCCCTGTGCCCTCTGTATCCATTGTGGTGAAAAGGAATCTTACCCCCCTTCCACGAGTGCCAGTCTCCGTTCATGGCGTGTCCCTGAGCGGGGCACTTGCCAGGCCACAAAAGTGAGGACGAGAGCGAAGCCAGCCGCACTCAGAAAGAGGCGTTCATATCCCAGCCCCACCCAGATGGCACCGGCAATGGAAGGGATGACCATGGAGGCCACATGATTGATGGTCACACCCATGGCCAGCGAAGAATTCAGTTCCTGGATGGAGGGCGTCATTCTGGACAGATAGAGGGAGCGGGCGTTACCCAGAGCGAAGAGCATTTCATCGAGAATGAAACAACAGCATGCCAGGCGCAGTGCCCAGGTCGGATCGGGAATGACCCGCTGTGCATAGCCATAGCCCAGACAGATGAGAGCGAGGACAATGCCTTCCATGATCATGATCGTCCGTTCGCCGAAATAGTCCATGGCCATACCCGCCAGGGGCTTGAAGACAACGCCGATGAGACAGGAGGTCATCAGCAATCCCGCAATTGAAGGGGCGGGCAGGCCATAAACCTTGATGAGCACCCAGGGGCCGAAGGTGAGAAAAATCTGCTTGCGCGCTCCCGACAGAAACTCCACGAGATAATAGAGGCGGTATTCTTTGCGCAGGACGAGCCGTTGTCTCGGTGCCCGAAGATGGGGGATATTCATGGAGATATAGAAGATGGCACCCACCAGCATGGCACAGGCGGCCCAGGCGAAATTGCTGCGATATTGAGGGTTCACTCTGTCCATGAAAAGCCAGACGGAACCTGTGCCGATGGCGACAAATAAAGTCTGAACCGCCGCGGCCTGACCCAGCCGTGTGCCCCTGTTCTTTTCCGAACTGAGGCCGATGACAATGGATGCGCCCACGGGCATGAGCAGATGATTTCCGATACTCATGCCCAGCATGCCCATGATAACCATGGGATAGGAAGCGCCGCTTTTGGATAAGAGAAAAAGTCCCAGCGCTGAGGTGCAGGTGGCCACAAGCCCGACCCGTGTCACGGACAGCATGGCCAGCAGTCCCGTGAACATGACAACGAGAAAGCCCGGCAATTCTCTGGGAAACTCAAGATGTCCCCGTGCATCAGCCGTGAGTTTGAAGGTGTCGGCCAGGAAGTTATTGAAGGTGGAATCGTGCATCCCCGTGCCCAGTGCCACACAGGCCAAAGCACAGTAATACAGGACAATCTGATATCGAACAGGAACGGAAGACATGATGTTCGCCCCGATCAGGGAATGATCTGATGAACGCTGGCAGGGAAAAGAAGCGGGCGTTCTGAAGAAGGAACTGGAAGAACAGTGCCTATATTATGACATGGACACACGGGGCACGGCAAAAAGGATGAAGATTTTTTCCACGAAGACACACCAAGGAATACGAAAGAGTAATGCAACACAGCCGCAACCAAAGTGTCTTTTCTTTTTTTACCACAATGGGCACACTGATAAACACTGATTTCTAAAGAGTAACACCTGCGCCCCTCCCACATCCGACCGATCCGACTGATTCCCCTGAGACTACTGATCCCTTCAAATATTCTTTGTGCCTCACAACATGCCCTTGCCGTCATACCGCTTTTGTATTACGAACCATCGCTTTCCACAGCCAGCTCCGGATGATTCTGTTTGTAATACAGCCGCATCCGTTGACGTCGCTTCTCTCTTTCCCGGTCATACCAGATGTGATCGTCCTCTGATTCCTCGGGTTTCGGATCGCCGTGACAATGGGTTCCATAACTGAGTGTAAAGTGGAAGAGATCGTCTCGCTCATAATAGGAGGCCGGCATTTCATCCGTTTTGTAGATGCGCGTGACGGTCAATGAATAGTTTGCTGCGGCTTTTTCCGTCTGGCTCAAGAGCTCCAGGATAATATTCCTCAAACTGTCCTCGGTCTGCAATTCAAGCATCCCGGATTTGCCGGCTTCAGGCGGGGAAGTCACCAAAGCAACACTTTTATAATAAGGTGCCGGTACGACCAGTGCGAAGTCCTGGTATTGTGTGTTGTATTGCGACTCCAGCTGAAGAAAAGCCTCATAGATTGATTCCGCTTTGATATCCACAGCCACTCTTCGGTCGCCAATCAAAGGGATGCCTTCCCGTTGCTCCGCAGGCATGGCACTCAAAATAATCTTGCCCTTGAGAAAACGCCAGCGGACAGCTCCCTGACTTGCCTTCGTGAGCCTGTCCAATGCGTCCACGAGTCGCTCATTGACGCGAACCGAATAAGGAAAAGTATAATGCCCGAAAGGAACCACTCCGGGTTCCCACAGGGGAGCCTCTTCTATGGAGAAGGTGATATTGAAGGCTTTTTTCAGGGCTGTTTCCGCCGTACCCCAAGTGGCATTGTTATCATCGAAGTTAAATTCTCGGAGTTGACTGCCATCCACGTGGATCATAGCCCTTCCGGAATCCCGGGATGCATTGATTGTCTGGGATGCCCGAAGGGTCGTCAGCATTTCCGGCTCTATGGGTGCGTTGACAGCCCGGGCATTCATCATGCCGATACAGCCCGCTGTAATGAGCAGGGCGATGGGGAGAGACAAACTGTATTTTTTCATTTCCATGGCTCCTTTTCAATATTCTTCATACATCCGGCAATGCTTCAGTTTGCGTCTTCCTCTGCGGCCCATTCAGGATAGATGCGATCAAAATAGCCCATGAGCCTTCGGGTCATCGCACGTGCTTGCCCATCAAGCCAAAGATAGTATTCTTCTTCCTCTTTGTTTATGGGATCTTCTTCTGAAAGTCTGATTACAGAGCGCCGTGCTTCCACTCTGATGGCATCCGCGTCTATATTGTGTATGGTTACGCCGTAATAATATAAATTGTTATCATAATAATATTTTCGGGCATATTGTCTGTCAACGGCGAGATGGGGACCCTGATAGCTCTTCAATTTGTAATTGGCTTGTGCAGGATCCCATTGATTCAAAAGCGAGATGATACTGTTCCGCAGTTTGTTTTTGCCCTGTATGCGAAAGGCATCGCCCGTGGATGAGGTGAAATCAGAAAAGTCCAGACTCGTCGTATGGAAAGTGAAGGGCACATCGCTGTATTGCTCATTGTATGCTTTTTCCAACTGGAGAAATGCTTCCCCTATGGTTTCGGCATCAATATTCAGTTGCAACATTCTGTCACCTATGGGCAAACTGTCGTCTTTCGGTGTGGTGGTGACCACCAGACGCCCCTCCAGAAGACGCCAGAAAACATGCCCTTCCGATGCTTCCACAAGTCGTTCCAGAGCGTCGATAAGCCGTTCGTTGACCCATACACTGTAATCAAAACTGTAGTCCCCTGAAGGGAATTGCGTATGCGGCATGCCTTCAGCGCAGATCCTGATATTGAAGGATCCGGACAGCGAAAACTCTTCCCACTCCAGAGTCATTTTTTTCTGTTTGCCGGGCCTGGAAAGAGTCTGACCCTTTGCACCCACCGGTGCGGGAATCAAGGGATCCCTCGCAACATCCTCACCACGAAGGGCACGCAGAGAAAGCAGCATTTCCGGGGTGATCGGGGCATTCAGGGAAAAGACATCCGGAGCGATGATACAGACCGATATGAAGAGCAGCAGACTCGGATACATATTCCAGGTTCTGAAATGAATCGTCTGTTTCATTTTGTCAGTTTCTTTCTGATTCAAGGGGCTGAATATCCGGCCTTTCTATTGGGATTCTATTTTGCTGAGCACAGTTTCAATCTCCATGACCAGTTCTCTGTCCTCAGCGTAGCTCTCCAGGATCTCACGGCAGAGGGCGATATCCTTATGACGTTCCAGTATGGGCAACATACGCTTCACGCACTGCTCCGCCATACTGTCCCCATCCACCTGCGAGTGCCCCGTACCTATTGCTACCGGCCCTGACAGAGGAATCACTTCGTTGAACTGAGCAGCCGCAAGTGCCGTCTGCCTGGCTTTCGCATAGTTGTGAGCGCATTGATGGACGCTCGCAGTGTCATGCATCAGATCTTTCATCAGGGCCTGGCCGAAAAGGTCTCCGGCCTCTATCAGTGCTTCTTTTGTCGGCCGTTGTGCTGTACGTTGTCTTTTTTCAGCCTCTTCAATCTGCAATTCCATTTTGCTCAGCAGTTGTTCAATGTTCTCCACCAGCTCGCTATCCTGGGAATAGGCCTCCATGATTTCGTGGCTGAGTGCGGTATTTTTCTGACGCTCCAGCAGCGACAGCAGACGCTTTGCGCACTGCTCTTCCCGACGGGCGGCCTCCATGGCGGCTTCAAGTGCTTTCTCTCGGCTCCGCGCATAATAGTGAGCACATTGTTTGACGCTTTCAGCATCATCGAGTTCAGCCATTACCACAGCCAACTCGAAGAGGAGACGCGCTGCTTCCAATGTGTTTTCTTCCGGCAGTTCAGCTATCATTTCTTCGCGCTGGGCCACGATCTGTTTCCGATAGTCACGGTCAATCGGAGTGTGGCTTTTGTCTTTCTCTCCCAGAAGCGCCTCCACGACAACATCACGCGCTTCATCCTGGAAGGCGCCGGCACTGAGCTGCTCTTCAAGCTCGCGCAATCGTTCCGGACTCATGCCCTCATCAGTGATGCCGAGGGATATCTTCGCCCGTTCACGACGCAGATCCGTAAGCACATTGGCAATGTCAGTCCGCACATCCGGGACAAACTCCAGGCCCGATTCCAGAAGTCTTTCATATTTGGCGAGCACCTCATCCAGATCACCTTCCCCTTTGTTCCGATAGTCGTGATAGGCGCGCGTCGCTTCAGCAAGCAGATCCATATTTTTCTCTTCTTTTGCCTGCTCCGCCGGTGATTCAACAACAGTCACGAAACCGTCCTCGTCAACGATGATTTCCGGGGCGGAAAAGGGTGCCAGAATCATAATCAATGCGAGCTGTATCATGGTTGTTCCTCCTGTGCTGATTCCGTTGCTGCGGCGTCTTCCTCAGCCGCCCATTGGGGATGGATACGGTCAAAATAACCCATGAGCCTTCGTGACATTTCGGGAAATTGTGCACCAGCCCAGAGATGGCGCTCTTCAAAGCCCTCATCCAGAAAACCCTGCTTGAATTGTTTTTCCGTCTCCATCAAGGCTTCCATATCTGTAATGTCCAAACTGTAGCAATAGAGATTATTGTCATTGTAATACTGTCGGACAATTGTTTTGTGAACAACCGGATGCTTGGCAAATAATCTGTAATAGGCTTTTATCGGATTCCATTGATTGAGGAGCGATATGATAATGTCCCGCAGCGTGTTCTGACCTTGCACTCGAAAGCGATCGCCAGCCGCCGTATTGGAATGAAAAAACTTGTGGTCCCGCGTATCAAAAATAAAGGGCACATCGGTGTATTGTTCATTGTACGCCCTTTCCAGTTGGGACAATGCCTCGCCCATGGTTGCAGCATCAATATCCACTTGCAATATTCTGTCGCCCGCCGTAATGCGGTCGTCATCCGGCATGGCCGTAAGGACAATACGACCATCCAACAGGCGCCAGCGAATATATCCCTCCGATGCTTCCACAAGTTTTTCGAGGGCGTCAAAGAGCCGCTCGTTGATCCCTACACTGTAATAAAAACTGCGTTTCTCATTAGAAAACTCCAGATCCACGGCTATTTCAAAGGAAATGTCGATATCAAAGGCCCGCATTAGAAAGTATGCTGCAGAATCAAAGGTCGCTTTATTCTCTTTGCGTGTCGTGGGCACAATCTGACCTTCATCCATAACAGGCGATACATTCAAGGGGTCTTTTGAAACGTCCATACCCTGGCGGGCACGCAGAGAAAGAAGCATCTCCGGAGTAACCGGTGCGTTCAGGGAAAAGGCATCCGAAGTGATGATGCAGGCAAAGAGAAGGAGTACCAGACTCGGACACCAGTTCTTCATTAGAACATGAATCATCCCTTTCATGTTTTCAGTTCCTTTCTGATTCAAGCAGTTGAATGTTCAGGCCGTTTAATTGGATTCCAGCTCACCCAGCAGCTTCTCAATTTTTTCCACCAGTTCTTTATCGTCTGGATAAGCCGCGATAAATTCACGACAGAATGCCGCATTCTTCAGATTCTTCAGCTCCGACAGCAGAAAGTTCCCGGCGCTTTCCGCCAGATCAAGGGCCTCACGGTGCTCACGTTGTCCCACTTCCGCCTTTTGAGCGGCTTCCAGGGCCTTCAGCCGGGAACGTCCCATATAACGGGCGCATTGTTGCCTGCTGTGTGCATCCAGAGTATTGGCGGCGGCCAGGGCCAGCGTGTAGAACTGTTGGGCCGCATAATATAGATTTTCCTCCGGCAGTTGCTCAATGATTTGCTCCTGATAATAAAGCTCAATCTCTTTGTATTTCAGGTATTCCTGCTCCTCCTCTTTATCTTTGACGATGCTGGAGAGTACGGGATGCCCCTTGATTTCGAGATAACGTTCCGGACTCATGGTCAGTATCCCTATGGCATGTTCACGATGCAGATCTGCGAGCTGGTTCCCGATCATTTGCCGCGCTTTCGGGACAAGCTCCATATCAGATGCCAGTATCCTTTCGTGGAGGGAAATCAATTCGTCCAGATCGCCTTCCCCCGTGTTGCGATAGTTGCGGTATGCCCGAGCCGCTTCGTCGAGCATGTCCATGTTTCTCTGTTCTGTTGCCTGTTTTTCCGGCGACTCTACAACCGTGACGAAACCGCCCTCGTCAACAATGATTTCCGGCGCGGAAAAGGCTGTCAGAATAACAATCAATGCAAGGGGTAACATGGATGCTCCTCCTGTCTTTGTTCTCTCCGTCGCCACAGCGGGGAGGATTGACAAAATCGGGTGCTGTATTCTCTAGTCATTGTACTCGCGGCGATAAGATCAATAACGGCAGTGGTAAAAGACGCTGCCCGGTCGAATTCATCCTGAATAGACTTACCCGTGAAGCAAAAACACCCTGTATGCTCCCCTACGCTGTCCGTCAGTCCGCTGTGATGATAGTGCCGCCTCTCGAAGGGGGCATAATTGAAGGGCATGATGATGTGATCTGTCTGAATGTAAGAATATATGATTCAGGTCCTTGTCACAACGAACTGCTTCATACCATATAGAAAAAGGCAAAAAAAGTCAATGCTTTTGTGGTTGTATGTGTTTTGCAGAGTTGCTATATTTGTTTTTTTTCACCACAATGGGCACGGAAGGTATAAAGGGGTATAGCCGCAAGCAAATAGTCTTATTTTTCCACAAAGACTTTTAGAACCACTGATGGACACTGAT
>LSQX01067544.1_pt1 | contig 23285 bp, 10 predicted proteins | sample 654561 | NCBI WGS metagenome assembly LSQX01 (sample SAMN04489861, study PRJNA283612) | anaerobic digester metagenome | isolation source: 4 biogas reactors fed with cattle manure at either 37C or 55C with and... | place: Denmark: Kongens Lyngby | collected 2014
TTTACACACAAGGCTTGACGCTACCGTACTAGCCGATCCATTTGATACAGAGGAATCCTAAACAGCCTGTCTAACACTGTATTACAAACCATCTTGCAATAGCAAAGGAATTGTTCCATGAATGAGCGACAAAATGCCGATTTACCCTTCCCGGCAACTTTGAATCAAACTTTCAAGCAATGCGGACGAATAATTGTGTTCTGCATGGTTTTATGCTTTATCGTTCGTGCCGGTTTTGCCATTTATGTGGCCACTTTACCGATTGAAGGCGATGGCCGACTCTATGACCAAGTAGCAGTGTCACTTGCCAGCGGACAAGGCTTTGTGTTCAAAAATCTTCCCTTATCGGACAAATCGCCCGGTTACTCGGCATTTCTGGCAGGCATTTACCTGTTGTTCGGTCGCAATTTCCTTTATGTATTTCTAATTCAGGGTCTTTTAACCACCGTTGTCTGCGGAGCTGTTGTGGCGTTGGGTTATGCGGTCACGTTGCAAAAGGAAACAGCTTTGCTGGCTGGGCTTGTAATGGCTCTATATCCGCCCTTAGCGCTTGTCGACGCAAGACTGTATAACGACTCGCTCTTTGGTTTTCTTGTTTTTGCTTTAGTATTAATAGTCGGATATGCCATTTGGTCTAAGAAGCTGTGGCCGTGGGTCATAGGCGGACTCGTATTAGGCTTGGCAATGTATGTTCGCCCAACGCCAATTGCACTTCCATTAATCTTTCTAGTTTTGGCGATATGGCGTGGGTGGCCGCTGCGCAAAGCTGTGCTTGCTATTGTTGTTCTGTTGATATGCACTGGAGTTGTGCTTATGCCGTGGGCAATAAGGAATCAGCGTTTGTTTGGCGTATTAACCCCAATGCCATCCCAGGGCGGGAGAGTGCTTTATTGCAATTGGAGCGCGATAAATATGGTGTCGTCGGATTTAGGCTCGCTGCCAGAAGATGTCAAGGCAAAGGTTGAGGCAAAGACCGGATATGAAAGGGATAAAATCTTAAAACGAATTGCAATCAGTCAAATTAAAGCGCGCCCTGGGGAGTTCGTTGCGTCTTGTTTTATGAAATCCGTGCGCCAGTGGACGAATCTTTTCTGGCCTCAGAAACCCTCTAAGGCAACGTTGGTTTTCGCCGTAGTAAATACCCTGATGCTGGTTGTTGCAGTACCAGGATTCTGGAGGCGTAGTATCGAGCCATTGTTCCGCGGCTACACGCTCCTGTTTGTCTTGTATATGACGTTCGTAGCGGCTGTAATGTCAAGCGCAGAAGCCAGATACGCATATTGGACATACCCATTCCTATTTATACTGGCAGCGCATACTCTTACAATGATTTGGCATAAGCGTCATAATACGCATTAACCCACAAAGCCTATGTTGTTTTCCTTGTCCTCCGCAACTTTCACAGGAGGATAGATGCAACTGTATCGAGAAGCCATTCTACGCTTGTGAATTCCAACGTGGAGACGGCTTATGTTCATCGACTTGCACGCGCATGCCTATCGCCAACCCTATCCCGGCCCGGATGGAAAGCCGGTTTTTTCGACGCCGCAGCAGCTTATTGAGCGTTACGATGAACTCGGGGTGGACAAGGGCTGTCTGATGCCGATTGTTAACCCGGAAGTCTATCTGCCTCAGTCAAACGAAGAAATCCTGGAAATAGCGCGAACATATCCGCATCGATTCATCCCTTTCTGCAATATCGATCCCAGGGCGGTCTCAAACAGCAGCGATGCCGATCTGGGTTACCTGTTGAGATACTATCGTGATAGAGGCTGCAAGGGCATAGGCGAAGTGATGCCCAACCTGCCTTTTACGGACCCTCTCGTGTGGAACCTTTTCGCGCATGCCCAGCGCGCCCAAATGCCCCTCACATTCGATATATCCACTCGAATCGGCTCCGCATACGGGCTTTATGACGATCCCGGACTGGTGCAACTGCAGGCATCGCTACAGGCATTTCCCGACCTGATCATAATCTGCCACGGCCCGGCGTTCTGGGCGGAAATATCGACGCTGGACTCAGTCGATGACCGAGGAGGATATCCGAGCTATCCGGTGCGCTCAGAGGGATCAGTTGCGAAATTGCTCAGGCAAAATCCTAATATGCGCTGTGACCTGTCGGCATACAGCGGATATAACGCCCTTGCCAGAGACCTGAATTATGCAGTGGATTTTTTAACTGAGTTTGCCGATTGCCTCTACTTTGGCTTGGATATATGCGCCCACGACCAGCCCGCGCCGTTAGCGGACCTGCTGAACACTCTGCTTGCCGAGGGCAGGATCACCCAGCAGGCGTTCGACAAAATCGCCCGCGACAATGCCGTAAAACTGCTCGGCTTATAGACGACTGCCTTCGAGATTGCACCAACGAATTGGCCCTTTGCCAAATTGTCGGGTTGCCAGTTTGATCTATATAAGGCATACTTCATTAGCAGAGGTCCTTTAACAACGGTATAAATACCTGCATTTGCGCTCGTTTTGTTCGGGCGCGCTTTTGCGGGCAACTTATTAAGAAAAGAGGGGAATGATGAGTCAAGATCGCTCCAATCGTTTTTTGTTGCTGGCGTCAGCGCTGATACTGATGATGCTGGCAACCACGGCCAGCGCCGCTACGGTAGCTGTGCGTTTCTTTTCCGAAGGGGAATTGTGCACGGTCTCTCGAGCGGTATCTAATGACGTCCCGCTGGCCGAATCGGCAGTGCGGGCTTTGCTAGCAGGCCCGTTCATTGAAGAAAAAGCTGTCGGAATCACTTCTCGGATTCCGGCAGGAGTGACCATCAAAAAGTTGTCGATCACAAGCGATACCGCTCAGATCGACCTGTCTGCAGATGTAGTTGCCGGCCTCGACGAAGTCGGACTGAGAGATATTTTCGACCAGTTCCGCTCCACTTTAGGGGACTTCCCATCTATTAAGTCCATCCAACTGACCTCCAATGGCAAGCCCTTGGCTTATTACCTGCCTGCTGTTCCCGAAGTAGGGGAACCCGCAAGGCCTCTTGTTAAGGGCAACGCGGTTGGCCTTGGCGGCAGGAAGGTATGCGTAGGGCCATCGCACGGTCGAGTTTGGAACGGCAGCAGTTGGGGCTGGATGAGATCGGACCCATGCGGATTTGGCGAAGCAGTCCTTGAAGACACCAACAGCATCAGACTTGTCCAGTTTTTGAAGCAATATATCGTACAGGACGGCGGGACTTTTTTCACTCACAGGGAGCTTGATGAAACCAACTGCTGTCATCCCCAAGCTAATATGCCCTGGTGGAAGATGTGCACTTTATCCTGGCTGATGCACAATGGCTTTCCCTGCTCTGTCTGGGGCACATACACTGGCAACTGCGGCGCAGAGACAGCCACCGGGCGATCCAACGACGACCTTCGCGCTCGACCTCTGTATGCGGACTATGTCGGCGCGGATATCTATATCTCCCATCACACCAATGCAGGCGGAGGCACGGGAACCGAAACCTGGCGCGACTCCAAAATGTCATACCCCGCGCACGTTGCCAATAGCCTTGCGCTGGCCACTGCAGTCAACAGCGGGATAGTCAACACCATTCGCAGCACTTTTCCGGGTGAATCGGAGTGGCGGGATAGAGGTGTTAAAGACTCCGCTGCAGGCTCCGGAGAGACTCGCATCCCCAACCGACCGGCTTGTCTTATCGAGCTTGCTTTCCACGACCATTGCACGAGGGACGGAGTCTATCTAACCGACGATTTCTTCCGATCTTTGTCCATGTGGGGCATCTACAGCGGAATATGCACTTATTTCGGCAATACTCCCGGCTGGGCCAAGTATTCCGGCGAACTTGTATCCGATACGATTCCAACCTTGATGAACGCCGGGCAGACCTACAACGTTTCGGTGACTCTGAGAAACCGCGGAGTCTGCTGGATGAATACCTACGGATTCAAGCTCGGTGCAGTCGACGGCAGCAACCCTATTTCCGCTGCCACTCGCCAGACAATATCCGGCACAGTGAGGCCGGGCAACACATACACATTCAATTTCACCATGACGGCTCCTGTCGCAGGCGGCACATATACCACCAAGTGGCGAATGATTCGCGAAGGCTATGAATGGTTCGGCCCAACCCTTACCAAGAACATAACTGTCACTACTCAGGATGACGATGAGCCTCCGACCGCGCCGACCAATTTGCGCGTGACCGGCGTAACTTCATCGAGCATATCCCTTGCCTGGAATGCCTCTACAGACAACATCGGCGTGGCAGGATATCGCATATTCCGCAATGGAACACAGATTGGCACTGCGACCGGAACGACCTACAATGACACCGGCCTTGCCAATAATACGACCTATTCATATCAGGTCGACGCTTACGACGGCAAGCCGAACTATTCAGGCAAAAGCAACTCAGTTCAGGGCACGACTATTGCTGTCATATTCGAGGACGGCTTCGCGAACCTGAACAACTGGGTTCTCGACCCGGTCGCGTCAGGCAACACAATGCCGACGTTGTCCACCGCTCAGAACCACGGCAGTATAACAGGCGCGAACTCTGTGTTTATGGCAGGGGAAGTAGCAAACTGGGTTTATCACGACTTCTCCACGAACCTGACCTCCGGAGGCTACAGATCCGGCACTCTGTCCGGCTGGATTTATGACAACGCTGTAAGCGGTCTGAGAGTAGCCTTGCGAGCGTATATGTATGATGCCGCTGGCAACAACTCGACCATGTATTGGATCGGGGTGTATCAGCTCGACCCGCCTGGCATTCCGACTCATTATATTGGAGCGATCCTTACGAGCAGTGGTTGGCAGTACCACGACCTCGGCGTTCGTTCTGCGGGATGGCACAAACTCGCTATTGAGGTCCTGCCATACACTGGCTCAAACGATCTCAAGTTCTATGTGGACGGCGCCCTTAAGCAGACCGCATCTCAGCCTGCAAGCGCCGCCAGTTCAACTGTGCGACGAACATATCTTGGGTTCAACTATAAGACCAATCAGCCTGTGTATTGGGATGACATCACGCTTGAGTCTGTTCCTCCGGCTGCTCCGACCAACGTTTCGGGTGCTGCGCTATCGACGACTTCCATAAGATGGAACTTCACCGACAAGGCGAACAACGAGATTGGTCATCGAGTTTACAACGGCTCTACCAAGGTAGCCGAGCGCGAGGTGTTTGATATAAGCTATGTCGACGAAACTAACCTTGCGCCTAATACGACCTACAATCGCACCGTCAAAGCCTATGCCGGTATTCTTGAAAGCGCCGGAACTGCGGGCAGTGGCACGACGCTATCTGTCCCGCCGAGCACATCGAATGTGACCTGTGACAAGAACGTCAACGTCACATACGGCGATGACAAGTTCACCTTCACCGCAGTCGGCGGATTCGGCGCGGGCAAGGTGGATCATTATATGGTAGTCTGGGACAAGCAGGCCACCCATACCTGGACAGGCTCTGAAGCGACGTGGTCAAGCGGGACTTTGGTTCAGACCGCGGCTTCTACCGGCAGTTGGTATCTGCACCTGCGGGGAGTCAACTCCGCAGGCGTAGCGAACGGCACTCTTGATCTTGGCCCGTTCATTTATAATAGCGACAGCGTCGCTCCGCAGATCAACTCCGTAACCGTTGCTCCTGCGATGGTTATCGGCGGAGATGCGGTTCACGTATCAGTTGATGCAACGGATAACGTTGGTGTTACCGGCGTAAAGGCCAATGGCGTTTCTCTGACTAACTCCGGCGGTAATATATGGACAGGCGATATCGTCGCTTTGGCCGGATTGGGAGTCCACCCCGTGAGCGTAGTTGCATCTGATGCTTCCGGCAACAATGCCACAGACGCATCAGGATCATATCTGACCGCTCTTATTCGCGGAGCCTCCAACAAGGCTGCCTGGGGAGTCGAAATGAACGCCGCTTCCACTATATACCTCTTCAAGTTCTGGGGTAAGGTAGTTGAGGTGGACAACAATAAGTTCACCCTCGACGATGGCTCCGGCTCGCCGATCACGGTTATTGCGCCGGGCTACAAGACCAAGGTCTCCACAGGGGACTACGCAGCCGCTCGAGGAATCCTCAGCATCGACGGCCTGTCGCGAGCGATTCAGAGCGAGGTTAACTGGATAACTAAATACTAGCCGAAAGGTGTGTAGCATCCACGCAATCGACCCGGGCGCCCAACCCGGGTCGATTCAATTAATGCAGTCCGGAACGCCGCAAGTTTGACAAATTGGTTGACATTGGCGGACTCGAATGTTACTATAATTTTACTCTGTGGTGCGGGAGTAGCTCAGTTGGTAGAGCGCTAGCCTTCCAAGCTGGATGTCGCGAGTTCGAGCCTCGTCTCCCGCTCCATTCCTGTATATTTGATCCAACCTCATTGATATTGTATCTTTTCCCATAATAAGAAGTGACTCGGCAATTACGCTGTTTTGATGCCGCTGGCGAATATGTTCCTCATCTGCCTGATAATCTCAGTTGACGCTTGGCTCAATGTAAGGCATACTGACATTGTACAAAGAAAAGAGTGTGAATGCTCTAGCCGGGCGGACCTGCGACATCGCACGCAGAAATCCAGCCGGACAATAAGGAGGTATTATGCGAAATCACAATGCTCGATGTGCTTTGATTATTGCACTCATTATGCTGGTGGCGTTGACTGCCACCGTATCTTACGCAAACACTGCAGCGGTGCGTTTCTTCTCAGAGGGAAGACTGATCGCTGTTAATCGGGCAGTAACCAACGATGTTCCATTGGCGGAGGCAGCGGTCAGAGCATTAGTTGCCGGGCCATTCGTCGAGGAAACTGCCGTTGGGATCACTTCTCGAATCCCTGCCGGAGTCAAGATTAAGAAACTCTCCATAGCGGGCAGCGTTGCGGAGATTGATCTTTCTTCGGAGATACTTATCGGATTTGATGAGGCCGGACTAGTCGATATTTTCGACCAGTTCCGCTCCACTCTGAGCGAATTTCCCTCGATTATGACGATCAAGCTCACCAGCGGAGGCAAACTTCTTTCTTCATTTCTACCCTCTGCACCTGAAATAGGGGAGCCGGCTGCTCCGCTTGTAAAGGGCAACGCTGTCGGTCTGAGCGGCAAAAAAATCTGCGTCGGGCCGTCGCACGGGCGACTCTTCACCGGAACCTGGTATGGCTGGCAGAGGGGCGACTTCTGCAACTTCGGCGAGGCAGTCCTTGAGGACACAAACAGTATCAGGCTCGTTCAATTCCTAAAGCAATATATAGTTCAGGACGGCGGCACTTTCTCCAGCCCGCGTGAGCTTGACGAAACCAACTGCTGCCATCCGGACACAGGTATGGCGTGGTGGAAGATGTGCGCCATGTCCTGGCTCAAAAAGACAGGTGTTCCGTGCTCGGTTTGGGCTAGTTCCTCGGGTAACTGCGGGGCTGAGAACGCTACTAACCGCAACAGTGACGATATCCGCTGTCGACCTCTTTATGCGGACTATATGGGCGCAGATATATACATTGCGCATCATACCAACGCCGCCGGCAGCAGCCCCAGCAACGCCAACGGAACAGTTACATATCGTGACTCGACCATGACATATTCAGCCCATCGCACCAACAGCCTTAACCTGGCAACTGCGATTCAAAACAACATCGTCGCCACAATTCGCAACACATTCCCCGGTGAGAGCAGTTGGTATGATCGACATGTGCTGGACTCAGCGGGCGGATTCGGCGAGATTCGCATTCCCAACAGGCCTGCCTGTCTCATAGAGCTTGCCTTCCACGACAACTGCGAGCGTGACGGCCTATACCTCACCGACGATTTCTTCCGCTCACTCAGCGAGTGGGCAGTCTATAAGGGCATTTGCGAATACTTCGGCAACACCCCTACGTGGGATAAGTATTCGTGCGAACTGGTCTCAGACACCATTCCAACCTCGATGATGCCCGGACAAACCTATAATGTCTCTGTCACAATGCGAAACCGCGGCGTCTGCTGGATGAGCACCTACGGTTTCAAACTTGGTGCGTTCGGCGACAGCGACCCGTTTGCATCCACCCGCCACAACGTCTCCGGCACCATTCGACCGGGACAGACATTTACCTTTAACTTTACGATGAAGGCTCCAATGATTCCAGGGACATACGTCTCCGACTGGCAGATGTTGCGAGAGAGCTACCAATGGTTCGGTCCTAAGCTCGTAAAGAATATCACCGTAGTGAGCATAGACGACGACGAGCCGCCGACCGCGCCGACCAATTTGCGCGTAACCGGGACAACTTCGTCTAGCATATCCCTTGCATGGAACGCTTCTACGGACAACATTGGCGTTGCCGGCTATCGCATATTCCGCAATGGAACTCAAATAGGCACTGCGACTGGAACGACCTACAATGACACCGGCCTTGCCAATAACACGACCTATACTTATCAGGTTGACGCTTACGACGGCAAGCCCAACTATTCTCCTAAGAGTAATTCGGTGCAGGCAACTACTATCGCTGTAATATTCCAGGATGGATTTGCGAACCTCAACAACTGGGTTCTGGATCCTGTAGCGGACAACAACGTCATGCCTACGCTTTCAAGCGCGCAGAACCACGGCAGCATATCCGGCGCAAACTCGGTCTATTTCCCCGGAAATGTCGTTAGCTGGATCTACCACGACTTCTCGCCTAACCTTACCTCAGGGGGTTACAGGTCAGGCGTTCTCTCCGGTTGGATGTATGATAACGCAGTTAGCAACCTGAGAATTGGTATGAGAGCGTATACATATAACTCATCCGGATCTAACAAGGGTTTGTACTGGATCGGCGTATCAAACGGCAACCCGCCCGGCATTCCGCTCAAATACATGGCGGCGGTATATGATAGCGGTTGGATTTACCACGACCTTGGCGATCGATCTGCGGGGTGGCACAAGTTTACCATCGAGATTCTGCCATACACCGGCTCAAACGATCTCAAATTCTACGTGGACGGAGCGCTTAAGCTGACCACTAACCAGCCCGCCAGCGTGGCTAATACCGTCTTGAGACGCGCATATCTGGGCTACAACTATACGCCCAACCAGCCTACCTATTGGGATGATATCACCCTCGAATCGACCGCTCCTGCCGCACCGACCAACGTTTCGGGAACTGCTCTGTCGACGACTTCCATTAGATGGAACTTCACAGACAAGGCGAACAACGAGATTGGTCATAGAGTGTACAACGGCTCTACCAAGGTAGCCGAGCGCGAAGTAATCGATATCAGCTATGTTGATGAGGCTGATCTGCAGCCTAACACGACCTACAATCGTACCGTCAAGGCTTATGCGGGTACCTTGACTAGCGTAGGAGCTAACGGCAGTGGCACGACGCTATCTGTCCCGCCGAGCACATCGAATGTGACCTGTGACAAGAACGTCAACGTCACATACGGCGATAACAAGTTCACGTTTACAGCAGTCGGCGGATTCGGCGCGGGCAAGGTCGACCATTATATGGTAGCCTGGGACAAGCAGGCCACCCATACCTGGACAGGCTCTGAGGGGGCGTGGTCGAACGGGACTTTGGTTCAGACCGCAGCTTCTACCGGCAGTTGGTATCTGCACCTGCGGGGAGTCAACTCCGCAGGCGTGGCCAACGGCACTCTTGACCTTGGCCCGTTCATTTACAATAGCGACAGCGTTGCTCCGACTATTAACTCAGTCTCCGTCGCTCCTGCGATGGTTCTCGGTGGAGATGCTGTTCACGTGACTGTAGATGCGACTGATAACGTTGGTGTCACCAGCGTCAAGGCTAACGGTGTTTCTCTTACCAATACTGGTGGAAACATCTGGGCTGGTGATCTTTTTGCGTCCGGCGCACTTGGCAGTCATTTCATCAGTGTAGTAGCTCAGGACGGCGCGGGCAATTCCGCTACGGACACTTCCGGAAGCTACTTGACTACTCTGGTTCGCGGAGCCTCCAACAAGTCTGCCTGGGGAGTTGAGATGAACTCAGCTTCCACTATCTACCTCTTCAAGTTCTGGGGCAAAGTGACCGAGGTGGACAACGACAAGTTCACCCTCGACGATGGCTCCGGCTCGCCGATCACGGTTATTGCGCCGGGCTACAAGACCAAGGTTTCCACTGGAGACTACGCAGCCGCTCGAGGAATCCTCAGCATCGACGGCCTCTCGCGAGCGATACAAAGTGAGGTCGATTTGATAACTAAATACTAGGTATGAGATACATATCATAATATGTGCACATCGAATCGGCCCGGGCTTCGGCTCGGGCCGAAAATCATAAGATTATGATAGATGCCGGGCTTTGAATTGTCACCGTTTCCATAATAATTGGTTGACTCTTGCCGGATTATGCGGCATACTTAGGCTGGATAGCATTTTTTAATGAGCGCCTCCAGGCCGACCCGGCAGGCGCACCTTCCATGTGCCTCCTGCCTCGGCCTGCGCATTTGTGCGTAAAGGCAAATTATTGGATGAGGGGGTATTATGAGAAAGTTTTGCGCTCAACGCTCCGTTTTGTTGGTCGCCATAGTGTTATTGGTATTTATGGCCAGCATGGCTTATGCCAACACTGTGGTAGTTCGTTTCTTCGCCGATGGCAGACTGGTTACAGTCAACCGGGCAGTCTCAGACGGCGTTCCGTCTGCTGAGGCCGCAGTCCGGGCATTGGTTGCCGGGCCGTTTGTGGAAGAGGTTGCAGTAGGTCTCTATTCGCAAATCCCGGCCGGCACTAAAGTCAAAAAGCTCTCGATAGCGGGCAGTGTTGCCGAAATCGATCTTTCTTCGGAGGTTCTGACTGGCCTCGATGAAGTCCTTATAAAGGACATCTTCGATCAGTTCAGCTCCACTCTTGGCGATTTCCCGTCCGTTGCCTCAATTAAACTCACCTGCAACGGCAAGCTCTTGTCATCCTATCTGTCGTCTGCTCCATCCATAGGAGAGGCCGCTGCTCCGCTCATCAAGGGTAATGCAGTCGGCCTGAGCGGCAAGAAAATCTGCGTCGGAGCTTCGCACGGTCGATTCTGGAATGGCAGCGGCTGGTATTGGCAGCGCGGTGATAGCTGCGGATTCGGCGAGGCGGTGCTTGAGGACACCAACAGCGTCAGGCTGGTTCAGTATCTCAAGCAGTATATCACCCAGGACAGCGGCACATTTTACAGCGTGAGAGAGCTTACCGAAAGCAACTGCTGCCACTCAGCTACCGGTCTGGCCTGGTGGAAGATGTGTTCTCAATCGTGGCTGCGCAATATCGGCGTCCCATGTTCGGTATGGGGAAGCTACACCGGCAACTGCGGAGCTGATACCGCTGCGGCACGCGGCAACGACGATATCAGATGTCGTCCGCTTTATGCTGATTACGTCGGCTCGAATATTTATATTGCTATGCACACCAACGCAGGCGGCGGCACCGGTACCGAGACTTTCCGCGATACAGCGATGGAAAAACCGGCCCACGTTGCCAACAGCCTTACGCTTGCTAACGCCGTGAATAATGGAATGGTCAACACCATCCGCAACACTTTCCCCGGTGAGTCCGGATGGGTCAATAGAGGTGTTAAGGATGGGCAGGGCAACTACGGCGAGATCCGCATCCCCAACCGACCTGCCATTCTCGTCGAGCTTGCTTTCCACGACCATTGCACCAGGGATGCTGTCTACCTGAAGAACGAGTTCTTCCGATCTCTGACAATGTGGGGAGCCTACAGCGGAATCTGCTCATACTTCGGCAATACTCCCACTTGGGGCAAATATTCCTGCGAGTATGTCTCCGACACCATTCCGACGACTATGAATCCTGGTCAGACCTATAACGCCACCATCACCTACCGTAACCGTGGCGTGGTCTGGATGAGCGCATACAACTTCAAGGTTGGCGCAGTATCAGCCAACGACCCTCTGATGACGACTCGGCTTTATCCCGTATCCGGGACGATCAAGCCGGGAAGCAATGCTACTTTCACTATCACTTTGAAGGCTCCCGCCACTGGCGGAGCCTATACCACACAGTGGCAGATGATTCGAGAAGGTTACGAGTGGTTCGGCCCGAAAGTTACAAAGAACGTAACTGTCGTCGACATTAACGACAACGAGCCGCCGACTGTTCCGACAAACCTGAAGCGTTCTTCGGCTACCAAGACCAGCATCAGCCTGAGCTGGACCGCTTCCACAGACAACAATGCAGTTGCGGGCTATCGAATATATCGCAACGGCGCCCAGGTCGGCACTTCCGCCACCAACTCCTACACCGACTCCGGTTTGGCTGCCAACACAGGCTACACCTATCAGGTCGATGCCTATGACGCAAAACCGAACTACTCGGCAAAGAGCGCCGCGTTTGAGACCGGCACTGGCGGCACGTGGACAGCAGAGGCTTCTATGTCCTGCTATACCCGCAGCGGCACTCCTGATGTATGCGGATATGGCGGCATCGCAGTCGGCTACAGCTCAACTGCAACCCTGCTTAGCAGACGCGGACTGGCTCAGTGGGATATGGACGGCGCGCCGACTCAGGCGGAAGCTCTGAACACATCAAACAGTGTTCGAGTGAAGCTGAATCAATACACCCAGTATAGCGCCACCAAAGAGGCGTCAATATCGTTGTATAAGGTAAACAACGATTGGAACCAAAGCAACGGCACCTGGAACAATGTCGGAATTGGAGCCAAATACTCAGGCGCGACAGTGACGTGTGTTGATGTTGCCGACCGGACATGGCAATGGAACGGCAATACACAGGGCGTTCCTCCTGCCAATAGAGGCGTTTATATCAAAAACGATTCATCCGAATCCGACGCTAATTTCGCAAAAGTATTCGAAAGCGCCTACAACTCAGGCGCAACGGGCAAAGTTCCGAGGCTGGAGATAGACTACATCGACCTTACCGCGCCTAAAAACTGCTCCATCAAGATCAACGGGGGCGCGACTCATACCAAGTCAGCTACCGTTACCTTGACCCTTGCCGCGACTGACCCGCTCAGCGGTATGTCTCAGATGCAGTTCAGCACCAACGGTACGAGTTATTCTACCGCAGAGGCTTATGCGACCTCCAAGAGCTACACTCTTCCGTCTGGCGATGGATCCAAGACGGTCTACGTGAAGTTCAAGGATAAGGTCGGCAACTGGTCTGCGGCCGTATCCTCATCGATCATTCTGGACACGGTTGCTCCGACAATCAGCATATCAAACCCGTCGGAGTCGTCGACCAATGTTGGTCCGGTGGCCTACACGGTGACTTATGCCGGAGCCAGTGAAATTACTCTGGCCAACAGCAATATCACGCTCAACAAGACCGATTCCGCCAACGCGGGATCGATAGCCGTCAGCGGAACGGGACTGACCAGCCGAATAGTGACTCTCTCTGAAATTACAGGCAATGGAACCCTTGGTATCTCCATCGCCTCTGGAACAGCCAAAGACGAGGCGGGCAACCTTTGCGCGGCTGCCGGGCCGAGCGTTGTCTTTGATGTATTCAGCCATATCGACTCCTATGGTATGAGCAATAAGGCAGCCTGGGATGCGATCATGAGCAACGCAGCGGCAGGCAAGGCGTTTACCCTGTGGGGTAAGGTTACTGCGCCGATTGATGCCAACAGCTTCTTTGTTGATGACGGTTCCGGTATGCCGATAAAGATCAACTTTGCGAACCACGGATTCAGCGCATCTGACTACGTGTCCGCAACCGGAGCGCTTGACGTGAGCGGTTCCGCGCCTGTTATGAACGCGCTTACAATTAAAAAGCAGAACTAGTAAGCCTTGTCAGTATATGTCCGGCACATTCGACCGGACACGCTATGCGGCCTGTCCCTGATCCGGGGCGGGCCGCAATTATATTACGGGGAACCTTAGCGAAGGAAGAAAGATGAAATGGCTGGAAGTATTGAATAGCAAAAGCTTGAAAGAGCAAACGGAGGAAATAATGAGAGCGGCGTGGGTGATCTTGCTTGTCGTGGCGATCTTCATCACGGCAATGACCGCAGCATACGCTGCAAAGGGCAAAATGGAGACAACTAAAATGGTCGGTAAGACTGATTTCGTGCTCGAAAACGATTATGTTAAGTGGGTTGTGGCTGCTGATGGCCTCAATCAGAGCTTCATCGACAAAACGACAGGCAAGGATTATCTCAAAAAGGAAGCAGCATCCAAATTTGCTGTTGTCAAGAAAGCTGATAAGTACTATCAGGCATCGCGGGTTTCACAGGCAAACGGAGAGATCACGATTGACTTTGCCGACTCAGGGGTCAGCGCAGTATTCAAAGTCGAGTCGAAGAAGAACTACGCCACCGTTGAAGTAGTCTCTGTGACCGGCGAAGGGGTGCAGGAGCTTACTTTTGGCTATGTCGAGCTTAATTTGTCTGGAGATCCGTCCGAACCGTTCGGGTGCTGTTCGCTGGGACTCAATTTGCAGACAAGGGCGGTCGATATCCCTGGTCCCTGCGGCAGACTTAAAGTGATGTGCTATCCCCGGTTTGGCTTTGCAGGAGCGAAGGTCGCCGTGGTAGCCTGCCCGATGGACAAGTTCAGGCCGATTATGCAACAGGTCGTCACGGATGCGACGGATATGCCGAAATCGCCTCTCGGAGGGCCGTGGGCGCTGGACTCTGAGATCGCAAGAGGGTCGTATCTCTTCAACTTCGACGGCATCACCGAGGCCAGTGTAGACCAGTGGATCGAGGTCACCAAGCTGCTTGGCGTCAATCAAATCGACTTCCACGGAGGCAGTTCGTTCAGGTTCGGCGACTGCCGTCCTAACCCGGGACTATATCCAAACGGTCGAGCCAGCCTCAAAGCCGTGATCGACAGGCTGCATGCCGCCGGAATCAAGGCCGGGCTGCACCCTTACGCTTTCTTTATGGACAAGACCTGCGATTGGGTCACGCCTGTTCCCGATCCAAGGCTCGGCAAAGATGCGACCTTTACCCTTTCTCAGGATATCTCCGCAGAATCTACCGATGTGCCCGTTGTGGAATCCACGGAAAATATGTCGACCATCACCGGCTTCTTTACGCGCAACAGCGTCACATTGATGGTCGATCAGGAACTTATTATCTACAGCGATATCTCAAAAACCTCTCCGTATGCGTTCACCAAATGCACGCGAGGAGCGCACGGCACTAAGATTTCGGCTCACGCGAAGGGAGCCAAGGTCCATCACCTCACCGAGTGCTTCGGCTATTTCGCTCCCGATGGGGACTCAACCCTGCTTGCCGAGGTCGCGCAGTCCGTCGCCGATACCTACAACGAATGCGGCTTCGATATGATTTATCTCGATGCCCTCGACGGGGAGGATGTGCTCGGAGGGCCGGGCAATGGATGGCATTATGGCGCGAAGTTTGTTTGGGAGTTGGCGAAACGACTCGACAAGCCCTCACTTATGGAGATGTCCACATTCCATCCTCACCTTTGGTGCGTTCGCTCGCGAATCGGCGCGATGGACTTCCCGACCCGAAGCCAGAAACGCTTCATAGACCTGCACTGCCACGGCGTTCCGGGACACGAGCATGCCTTCGGAAACGTCGCTGCGGTGCGAATGATGCTGCCCGCGCAGTTGGGCTGGTGGACGCTGCATACGGCGGGCGACATACAGGTCGAGCGGTCTTTCCCGGACGACATAGAATACCTGATGTGCCGATGCCTTGCCACAAATACCGGGTTCGCAATAATGGCGATCAATCCGAGCACTATCAAAAGCGTGCCGCTGTATGCGAGCCTTGCTCCGATATTCAAAAACTACGAAGAACTCCGCCACGCGAATTATTTCCCGGAATCGGTCAGAAAGAAGCTCGACAAGCCGGGCGCGGAGTTCACTCTGGATAAGGACGCCGATGACAAATGGCAGCTCTATCCGGTCAAATATGACAAGCGCAAGGTCACTGAGGCCGACGCTTCCTGGATATCCGGCAACCCGTATCAGGAACAGCAGCCGCGCATTCGCATAGAGGCGCTGATGTCCGCTGCGCCTTACGATTCCCCTGACGCGGTCACTTTGATTGACTTCGACAAACTCGACGAGTTCGACGACCGATCCGCAAAAGAGGGCGTCTCTGCGGAGCTTGAGGTATCCGAGCTTCATAAAAAGGAAGGCGTCAGCGGCAAGTTCTATGCGTGGAGCACACTCGATAAACCTAATGGATCCTGGGTGAAAATCGGCAGGAAGTTCGAGCCATCGCTGAATTTGGGTGACAAGCAGGCTATCGGAGTATGGGTCTACGGCGACGGCAAAGGGCAGTTGCTCAACCTGCAGGTGATGAGTCCCCCGCATCTCGCCTGGGGCATCGGGGATCACTATATAAAGGTAGACTTCACCGGGTGGAAATATTTTGAACTGATCGAGCCTGAGGCCGGAAACATTCAGGACTACTTCTGGCCATACAGCCTGACCGTCTACGGCATCTACCGCGAGAAGGTCAACTACGGCAGCGTCGGCTCCGTGTCGCTGTGGTATAACAACCTGCCGCAATATGATCAGGCGGAGTGCTACCTCAGCCCTGTCAAGGCTCTGCCTCTGGTCAAGGGCAAGCTCATCAATCCGAAGGTTACGATCAACGGCGAGACGATTACCTTCCCTGTCGAGCTGGACAGCTACAGCTATCTGGAGTTCACATCGATGTCTGACTGCAAAGTCTACGGCCCTACCGGCGATGTGATAGCTGAGGTTCAACCGCAGGGAGAGGCCCCGACTCTGAAATCCGGAGCCAACAGGGTGAAGTTCGCCTGCGAAACCGAGCCCGGAGTAAGCGCAAGAGCACATGTGACCGTTATAACAAGAAACAGCGATCCTCTGCGCTAGTAAAACTGCATAAACACACGAATGGGGGCGATCCGAAATCGCCCCCGATATTTTCCCATCCCGGATATAGCTCACTTCGGGTTTCTCTATATTCGGGAAACTGCCATATCGCCGCACCCAAAATCCTCACAGAACTAAACAGCTTTGCCCATCGTCAAAGAAATATACCGGTTATATAACTTGACAAATGCAAAAATCTGTTCATATACTGTGATTGGTAACAGCTCACAATTCGTAAGTGGTTGTATTGGCTGGTCTCTGTTCCAGCCGCACAAAATATGTCATTTCGAACGTAGTGAGAAATCTGCTTTTCGTTAATCGCGAAAGTCCCAAAGAAGCGAAACCCGGAAAAAAGCAGATTCCTCGGCATTTGCCTCGGAATGACAATTTACTTGACGCATTCACAATGCTTGCAAACTTTCCTTTGCATTAAATGAGATATACCGTTTAGTATAACGTCTTTACATGATATGGAGGTGGTTGATATGCGTAGACTGACCATCATAATGATTTGTTTAATTATTGCCACCGCAGTCATCGCTGGAGCGTCCCAACGACGACCCGATCACAGCTCAAAAGAGAGCAAGAGCGAAACGACTTCAACCGTGACTGCACCGAGTTCTGCGCGAGTATCTGGCCCGTCATATTCTGCGCCCAGAAACACCGCGACGGGTGGAAGTAGTTCACCCGCGAGATATACGCCAAGCCCGGCTGCGACTCCTCAGCCGGACAGGAGCACATATACCCGCGTCGAAAGCCGACCGAGTGTGACAGCCGCTCCCAGACCCGCTCCCGTCAGAACCGAGCCTGCTGCCCGCCCCGATAGCCATCGGCCAATCGGATCAAGCTATCAGCGCCCCAGTAGCCCGACCCCTGACACTTCTAGGCAGGCTCCGGCAGCCACTCTAACAGACAGCACAACCAGGCCGAGCGGCAGAACAAGCCACTATAGTTCGGGCGGATCGAGAGATAGCGGCTACCGCGACCACGGGCCGAGCAACATCCCAGGGGCTGCAAAAACGAGTGAAGCCGTTCTCTATCCCGGCGTCGATACGCAAAAAAAGCCAGAGATAACGAGACCGCGTCCCACTTCGCCTGCCGACAGATCGACCCAAAAGCCTGAGGTAACCAGGCCGCGTCCTACTTCGCCTGTCGATAGATCGACCCGGGGTTCGGAAAAAATCACAGCCGAGCCTGCGACATCGAGCAGCCGAGTAGCCAGACCCGAAACAACTAATCGCGCACCTGCGATGACCGATAACAGGCCGATCAGATCCGGGACGAAAGATGACAAATCCATATATCGACCGGATGGTTCTCGCACCAGCGCTCAGCGGGATTCTGGCAATTCGGTTAACAGTCCCAGCAAGTCTGCTGCGAACAATCTCAGCCAGGCGACAACCAGAACATCTAGCGCTCGCTTGAGCACGCGCGTGCTGGGATACAGGCCGGCTCTGCCTCGAACCACAAAGTATGTCGTAGGATATCGACCAGCGGTAACATACGTGCCGCCGACCTACAGGCCGCCGGTATATCGAACGGGATTCTACTACTATCCCGCGACATATTACGACAGGCCGTGCTATTTCGCATACTGGGCGCCCATTTATGCGCCGGGCTTCAGCTACCGGTCGGTATATTTCAGCTTTGGATTGTTCCCATACGTGACGGTAACGCGCATATCCAGCTTGTCATATACCAGGGTAAACTATGTCTCCACGCCGATCTATATCGATGGCACATACTATCACAACTCACGGTATGACAGGGTAGATGATACGCTATCCGATATCCGAAGCGCCTGGATTTCCGGCAGATACGATCTTATAGAGAGGCATGTTCGCGCGGATCGATCGATTGCCGTGCTCCTTGACGGACAATACGACTACTCTATAGTAGGCGATGACTATCTCGCGATGACCAGAGACGCCCTCGGCGACCTCGAAACCACCGGGTTTGTGTGGAACAAGGTGCGCGAGCGAGCCGATGGAACGCTGACCGCATTTGGGGAGCATTCGTTCTGGTCTGCAGATAATGTGCGCACTGTATACGTGTCGTACACGTTCCAAAAAGTCGGAAGCTCCTACTACATCACAGAGGTAGGATCATCCGACTACAGACTGGATTGATCTCAGACAGGGAAGTCAGTAACGCATATAACATAAAGCCCGGATTATGATCCCATAGTCCGGGCGATTTGTTTTTGAGACCCCAAAAGTATAGTGAGATATTTTCTCATTAGCGGTTGACAATTGCAGTGTTTGTGCCATAATACAATATATCCAAGCAATATTATCTCGTTAGGAGCCAATAAAATGTTAGTGAGTTTTTCGCTGGAAAACTGGATGTCTTTTCGCGATGAGACCACTTTTTCTATGGTTGCCAGTAGGGAGCGTCAGCACGGAAACAGAGTTCCCCGGCTCCAGAAATACAAGACAAGAATTTTGCCTATAGCGGCGATTTATGGTGGGAATGCGTCTGGAAAAACTAATTTCTTTTCAGCGCTGAGTTTCGCACAGTGGTTAATTGTCAGAGGCACTCAGCCTGATAGCTTGATACCTGTTTCCCCGTTTCTTTTGGATTCCAGCGCTGAACGTCGCCCATCAAAATTTCGTTTTGAACTGCTGATAGATGAGAATATTTACGAATACAGCTTTGCTGTTACCTACAAAGAGATCGTAGAGGAAAAATTTGTATTGGTAACTGGCAACAGCGAAAAAGTGATATATCATCGAATCAACCAAAAACCTAGTGTCGGTTTCAATGAAGATGCTTCATTCATAAAGCGCGTTTTCGAAAGTACCCGGGATAATCAGCTTTGGCTAACCAATTTGGTGTCATTGAAAGTAGACAGATTTCGTCCGGTATACGATTGGTTCAAAGATGTTCTTGAATTGGTGGCGCCGGATTCTCGCTTCAAGCCATTCGATCTTTTCTATGATGATGAGCACCCGCTGTTCTCCACCATGAATGAGTTGCTGAAGCAGTTTGATACTGGTATCGCGCGCTTGGGTGGTGAGGATGTCCCGTTCAGCAATATACCTTTGTCCCGTTCATTGGCGACCAAATTGCAGGAAGATGTCAAAGAGGGAGATAGCGTAGGTATAATAAGTGAGCCGGGGGGCGATCGATTCGTCGTGACACGCAAAGGCGAGGAGTTGGTGGCAAAAAGACTTGTCACGTATCACCCGAAAACTGATGGCACCGAGGTCACATTTGATGTTCGTAAAGAATCGGATGGTTCGAAGCGTGTAATTGATTTATTACCTGCCTTTCTTGAACTGTCGGCTCCAAATGCAAAAAAAGTATACATTGTTGATGAGGTCGATCGTAGCCTGCACACGCAATTAACTCGTGCCTTGCTTGAAATGTACTTGTCAACTTGCACCACAGATAGCAGGGCGCAGTTGCTGTTTACTACCCACGATGTTTTGCTTATGGATCAAGATCTCCTTCGAAGGGATGAAATGTGGGTGGCTGAACGCGATGCGTCTGGAGCGTCTACTATGTTCTCATTCAGTGAATACAAGGATATTCGATACGACAAGGATATTCAAAAAAGCTATTTGCAAGGTCGATTGGGCGGAACACCACGAATACTATTGGGAGGAGCATTGGCAAACAGGTGTCTTACGGAGCCAAACGAGAAGGAAGGTTAATGTGAATAGACGCAAATTTGCGCGAAAACCTGCAATTCGTGAGTATCGCAAATTGTTTATTATTGCCACGGAAGGCAGGAAAACAGAACCGTCGTATTTTGGCATATTTAACAGCGAAAATAGTACTGTGCGAGTTACTTGTCTCAAAAGTGGCCACAACAGTTCTCCACAGCAAGTATTGAGGAAAATGAATGCTCGCCTCAAAAAAGATGAAAATCGAAAGTTTCCTGGCGAATCCTGGTTGGTGGTAGATCGGGATCAATGGGCTGAAGAACAGTTATCTAAGCTGTGTGCCTGGGCTAAATCGGGCAAAAATCGCGGATTTGCTCTCAGTAATCCGAAATTCGAATATTGGTTGCTCCTCCACTTTGAGGATGGCAATAACATCAAATCAGCGCAGGATTGCAGCAACAGACTGAGACGGTTTCTCCCCAATTACGACAAAAAAGTAGATAGCCACACAATAACTCCAGAAAACATCGATAAAGCAATTAGCCGTGCCAGGAAACGTGACAATCCGCTCGTCGATTGGCCGCGCGATCTTGGAGGCACAACTGTTTACAGATTGGTTGAAAATATACTTAAGGCTTGATCAAATCACTCAGCCTTGGGCTCAGATTTCTTCTCTCGAATCCTATCCTTAATCTCATCATATTCCAGCCCGTGCTCTTCGGCCAGCATATCCTCAGTGAGCGTGCCGGTCAGCCAGGCTCCGTTCATCGGGTAGATATCCGGATTGAATATGACAAAGTAGAAGTGCCACACGATAATCGCCAGCACCGCCAGCCATGCCTCATAGAAGTGTATGACGCGGGCGATATCCCAGCCCAGCTTAGTCAACAGGTTCATAAAGTAGTTGTTGGCCCACATGACGATACCGGTGATCGTCATAATCACCGATCCCCACAGCAAAGCCCAATACTCCGCCTTCTCAACGTAGCTGAATCGGCCCATCTTCGGCCTCTCCTTGACAAGGCCAAAGCCATACAACACAACCTTAATCACATCGACAACGTCCTTGCGACGCGGCCACATATCCTTGACAAGCTGCCTGCCTCGTGCGTTGAAGGCGACATAGACGCCATGAATCAGGCAGGCCGCTATCATCCCAACTCCCGCAATCCTGTGCAGCAAACTGCGCAGTTCAAAGACATTGGGACTTAACTTGCGAATACACACCACCCACCACGCATCAGGGTAGTGCAGCATAAAACCGGTGATCGCAAGCACAAAGAAGCTCAACATCATCAAAATATGCTGTATGCGCTCGAATAACGACATGCGGATATACAACCCGTGCAGATCGTGCAGCTTGAAGTGCTTGCGCAGTTTTTTGAAGAAGTCCAGGAAGTTGTGCGCAAACATCCCTCCGATAACGCCGATAATCAGCAGGGCATAGATAAGCCCGATCCACCAGAGCACAGGCTGCTGCTTCTGGCTCACCGCAACGTGCACTTTTCCAACGGCAAATCGCTCATTTGCGCCGGGATGACACTGTCCGCAAGTCTGCGGGATATTCTTTTTGCTCACGCTAGATGTCGGATCGCTGGACGGTTTAATGTCGTGTGCGGTATGACAACTCGCACAGTTGGCCACGTTCACGGCTCCGCCGCGCATAGCCAGGCCGTGATAGCTATCCGAAAACGTCTGGAACCGGTCGCTGCTGATGCCGTATTTCTCAGAAAGCATCAAAGAGCTATGGCACGTGCCGCAGACCTGTTCCGCTACGTTCTTGGGAGCGATCGGCGACTTCGGATCACTGGCTTTCAGTATATTGTGCTCGCCGTGACAGGTGGTGCACACAGGAGCGTCCTTGCTTCCTTTTGCAACCGCCTTGCCGTGAATGCTGCCGACATACTCTTTGGCAATATCCGGGTGGCATTTTCCGCACGTGGTCGCGAGGTTATCTCTGTTCACGCTCGACTTGGGGTCGATGCCTTTTTCTATAGTATGGCTGCCGTGACAGTCTACGCAGTTCGCCGCCTCGCCGTTGCCGGATTTCAGGGCCATGCCATGCGCGCTTGTCTCAACGCCCTTAATAAAATGCGAATTAGGCGTTGTGCGACTGCTTATGCCGGGATTATTCACATGGCAGGACATGCAGGCCTTCTGCTGTGCGAGCTTGAGCTGGGCCGGGCTGCGCTTTCCGGGATGGACAATATCTTTCTTATGACAGGCAAAGCAGTCCGGGGCCAGGTTGGATCCTGCCAACAGAGCCTTGCCGTGTCGATCTTTGGAAAAGTCGCTATGCGCTTCAGGGTGACACGTCGAGCACGCGACAGACAGCGGCTTGCTCATGTGCGAGCCGTGGCACTCCTTGCAGGAAGCGCTGATCTGCAAAGGTGATCCGCTGGTCGTAACCTGATCCTTATGCGTAGTGTGCAGCGATGCGGCGTCACTGTGACATCCCATACAATCCACAGGGACGATATTGGCAGCATGCGGAATCCTGGCCGCGTCCAGTCCCGTATGGCAATCCGCGCATCCAAATTGTCCGTGCGGAGTCGATTTTAGCGCGGACTCCCGGACATACACAGATTTTCCCTTGCTGGTGGTCAGGGTTTTGTCGTCGTGGCACATCTGGCACTCGGAATTGTCCTGCGCGGCTGCAATTCCGTGAAATGCCAACACAGCGAGGATGAGCGCACAAATCAGGCAGAAATATTGTCGGGTTCGGAATATCCCTTGTAAGCGCATATCGGACCAGATCAACTTTCAAAACAATCGGATGATGGAAAGCGCGGGGTCGCACTCGCCAAAGGCTTCGCGCACATATACAGACCAATATCCCGGCCCGATAATTTGCACGACACCTGTCAATGCTAAGTATACTGTTGAGCTATTCCGGTGTCAATGAGCAATGGGTAACAGCTCACGAATGATGAGTACTCCTGTCCG
>LSQX01130992.1_pt1 | contig 23284 bp, 15 predicted proteins | sample 654561 | NCBI WGS metagenome assembly LSQX01 (sample SAMN04489861, study PRJNA283612) | anaerobic digester metagenome | isolation source: 4 biogas reactors fed with cattle manure at either 37C or 55C with and... | place: Denmark: Kongens Lyngby | collected 2014
GGAATTATTTACGGTTATGAAGGCGTTAAAGAAGCTTTTCATACCGGACGTGGCAGAGTGGTTCTCCGAGCACGCGCATCGTTTGAAGAAATTGACGGAAGAGATTGTATCGTGGTGACCGAAATTCCCTATCAAGTCAATAAGGCTGAGATGATTAAGCGCACTGCCGATTTGGTAAACGATAAAAAAATTGAGGGGATTGCCAATATTCGCGATGAAAGTGACCGTAAAGGGATGCGTATTGTATACATTCTAAAAAGAGATGCCATTCCAAATATTGTATTGAATACACTCTATAAATACACTGCGCTGCAATCCAGCTTTAGCGTAAATAACATTGCATTGGTCAACGGAAGGCCGCAATTGTTGAACCTGAGAGAACTCATACATTATTTTGTAGAACACCGTCATGAAGTTGTGGTCCGGCGTACCGAATACTTATTGCGTAAGGCTGAAGAACGCGCGCACATTCTGGAAGGATTGATTATTGCTTCCGATAACATTGATGAAGTTATCCGATTGATTCGCGCATCTTCCAATGCCGACGAAGCCCGTCAGAAGTTAATGGAAACTTTTGAGTTAAGTGAAATTCAGGCAAAGGCCATCGTGGAAATGCGTTTGCGTCAATTGACCGGACTGGAACAAGATAAATTGCGTTCGGAATATGAAGAATTATTAAAGACAATTGAAGATTACAAAGACATTTTGGCACATAAAGAGCGCCGAATGGAGATTATAAAAGAAGAACTGAGAGAGATAAAAGACAAATATGGTGATGAAAGACGTTCAACCATCGAATACGCCGGAGGCGATGTAAGCATTACCGATTTAATTGCAGACGAGCAGGTTGTTATTACTATTTCTCACGCCGGATATATCAAACGAACCCCGGTTACTGAATACAAAACTCAAAACAGGGGCGGAGTGGGTCAAAAAGCTTCTTCTACACGAAATGAAGACTTTTTACAACATTTGTTTGTCGGAACGAATCACCAGTATATGCTGTTCTTTACTCAAAAAGGAAAATGTTACTGGATGCGCGTTTTCGAAATTCCAGAAGGTTCAAGAACATCAAAAGGAAGAGCAATCCAGAACCTTATCAATATAGAGCCTGATGATAAGGTGAAAGCTTTTATCTGTACGCAAGATTTAAAAGACGAGGATTATATCAATAGCCATTATGTGATTATGGCGACTAAAAAAGGACAGGTCAAAAAGACTGCACTTGAACAATATTCACGTCCGAGAGCCAATGGAATCAATGCCATTATCATTCGGGAAGACGATGAGTTGCTTGAAGCAAAACTTACCACAGGCGACAGTCAGGTGATGCTTGCCGTCAAATCCGGAAAAGCGATTCGTTTTGAAGAAGAAAAAACCCGCCCGATGGGCAGAAATGCTTCCGGAGTTCGTGGAATTACACTCAATGATGAACACGATGAAGTAATTGGTATGATTACTGTAGATGATTCGTCATCGGATATTTTAGTGGTTTCAGAAAACGGTTATGGAAAACGATCCTCCATTGAAGATTATCGCATTACCAACCGCGGAGGAAAGGGTGTGAAAACCATTAATATCACTGAAAAAACCGGAGACTTGGTGGCCATCAAAAGCGTGACGGATACTGATGATTTGATGATTATCAATAAATCCGGAATTGCCATCCGAATGAAGGTTTCCGATTTACGAGTCATGGGACGTGCAACACAAGGCGTGCGTCTGATTAAAGTTCGTGAAGACGACGCTATTGCGGCAGTTGCCAAAGTCGTAAAAGAAGAGGAAGAAGAATTAGAATATGAAAACCCCGATATCGATACTGACGATATTTTAAATCAAGATGAAAATTTAAGTAATGATTAATTTAATTTTTATGAAAAAGCGATTGTTAATAATTGGAATGGCCTTAATGACCGGATTTTCTTTTGCGCAACAACGAGAAATCAGAAGGGCAGAACGGGCTTTAAACTCTCAAAAATATAGCGAAGTACTCTCCAATCTTAAGGATGCGGAAGGCAGTATTGCTTCTGCAGACAAGGAGTTGCAGGCAAAATTTTATGCGCTTCGCGGAGAAGCATTAACCGCCACTGCAGGTTCTAATTACGAAAAAGCAAAAGAAGCTGCCAATGCGTTTATAAAAGCTTTCGAATTAAATCCTGCTCTAAAAAATGCACACCAAGATGCACTGTTTAATCTTCGTACTATTTTTATTAATTCGGCAGTAAGCGACCAGAATGCAAATCGATATACGGCCGCTGCCGAGAAATTGATTACCAGCTATAAAATCAGTGAAGATCCTTCCGATTTGTATTTTGCAGCTTCCAATTACGTTAATGCTCAAGAGTATTCAAAAGCTTTGGAGTACTATCAAAAAGTATTGGATTTAGGATATACCGGACAAACTACAGAGTATGTAGCTACTCATAAAGAAACCGGAGAAGTTCACCCTTTTGACAATGAAAATATACGAAATATAGCCGTACGAACCGGAGAATATATTAAGCCGGAAGTGCGTGTTACAGAATCCAGAAGAGGTGAGATTTTACGAAATATGACACTTATCTACATTCAGCAAGGTGAAAATGAAAAAGCCATCGAGTTGATGAAAGCCGCACGTGCCGAAAATCCGAATGATGTGTATTTGATGCGCGCAGAAGCAGATATGAGCTATAATATGGGTGATATGAAACGCTATAATGAATTGATGTCCAGGATTATTGAAACCGATCCCGATAATCCGGAATTGTATTTTAATCTTGGGGTGGGTACTGCTGAATTGGGTGAAAATGAAAAAGCAGAAAAATATTATGAAAAGGCACTGGAGTTAAAACCGGATTACGAATCTGCTTTGATTAATCTTGCCGTTCTAAAACTGTCTAAAGAAGGTCCCATTGTCGAAGAAATGAACAGCTTGGGAACTTCACGAGCCGATAATCAACGATATGAAGAATTGAAGAAAATTAGAGAAGATTTGTACAGAGAAACGCTTCCTTATTTGGAAAAGGCATACAATTTGAATCAAAATAACATTCAGATTTTACGCACGCTCATGAACATTTACAGCCAACTTGGTGAAGATGCTAAATTTCAAGAAATGAAAGCCAAAGTCGATGCCCTGGAAAGCGGAAACTAATTTTAAATTATAACAACACTATCCAAAAAGTGCTGTCCATTCCATCTTGGGCAGCACTTTTTTTATTGTACTTAATAATTCTTTGGAACTGTCAGACCAATAATTGGCATTTTAAGATTGACGGTTTGGAATAATTTCTTTTTTGACAATTTTATATTTAAGTATTGGAGGTTATAAAATAATATGTTAATTTGGATGCTTAATTCAATGATTTCAAATCTGATGAAAAAACTTCTCCTTTCATGCTTTCTGTGCTGGGTGTCTTTTGCGTTTGCGCAAATGCCCGAGTCTGAGCTGCCTGAAAGTTGGAGTTTGCCGGGGCTCGAAAAACCACATACTATTTTGCTCAACCAACTGGATCTTGAACGTATTTTCCTAGAAGATGCCGAAAACGATCAACATAAATCGAAACCATGGCGCTACGGAATCGTTCAAGAGATTTCAATAGATAGTGAGCGGGAGGGAGTGTGGACTACGCTTGAAGATGGTGGCGCATTGTGGCAAATCATTTTTCAGGGAACCGATATTCTCAATATGAGTTTTACATTTAACAATTTAAAGCTCCCTGCAAATTCAAGATTGCAAGCATACAATGATGATAGAACAGATTTGATAACCATTTTTGACCATCACACCTATCAACAAGTAGATGAATTGGGAAGCTGGTTTGTCGAAGGCAATAAAATTTGGGTAGAATTATATGTACCTGCAGGTTCGACAGAAAATGTGAGAGTGGCGATTAATCAAGTTATTTTAGGGTATAGACTTGGGAAAGTTCATGCATTCTTTAATCCTGAAAGTGGCTTTAATACTTCCGGAGCTTGTCATTATGATGTAAACTGTTCAGTCGGTGTCGATTTTGACGTATATAAAGATGAGGTGAAAAAAGCAGTCGCTTTGCTTAACTTGGGAAATGGTTTTTTATGTTCGGCTGTATTAATGAATAATACTAATTCCGATAAAGTTCCTTATTTATTGACCTCCAATCATTGTTTAGAAAGCAGCAACCCATCCCTTTGGACGGTAAGGTTCAATTGGATTAGTCCGGAACCGGTTTGTGGCAGTATTGAATCCAGTGGTGAAAATACAAGCAATATGACCATCAGCGGTGCGCAATTGATAGCTTCAAATGCAACAAGTGATTTTGCTTTAGTCCAATTAAATCGAAGTATTCCAACTTCATGGGATGTTGCTTTTGCTGGTTGGGACATTACAGACACGAATCCGGAGTTTGCGGTGGGCATTCATCATCCCAACGGTGACATTATGAAAATATGCAGGGATGATTCCGCTGTGGATAAATATAAAGTTGAAGAAATCGAAACTTGGCTGATTGGTGGAAAGAGTAAAGGTTTTGGAAATGGTTGGGAAATCGGTACCACCGAACAAGGTTCATCCGGTTCGCCACTATTTAATGAGAACGGAAAGGTTATCGGACATCTTATTGGAGGAAAAGCTGCGTGTGAAGGAACAGAAAGTAATGATGAGTATGATGTTTACAGTCGTTTTGCCATTTCTTGGAATCATGGAAATAATCCCCAATCGCGCTTAAAAGATTGGCTTGATCCGTTAAATACCGGACAAACTGTTATCGAAACTTTGCAGAATATCCTTAATGTAGCCGATCATACGTCCCCACCCGAATTGCAACTTTTTCCAAATCCGGCTTCTTCTGTTTTAACTGTTATCAATAACAGTTTTCCAAATCTTCACTACGAATTTTATACCTTATCAGGGCAACGCGTGAAAAAAGGAAAAGTAGCAGATACTACCAATGAAATTACTGTTCATGAATTGTCGGAAGGATTTTACATTTTGCGGCTTTTTGAAAACGGGTCACAGGATGCAATGACCTACAAAATAATCATCAGCAGATAATTCTAAGTGCTTATCACCTGTTATCAATTTCTCTTTCCGGTTAAAAATCAGATTATCCACGAATTAATCTTAATTTTGCAGCGATGGATATAAAAAAGAAAGACATTCGCGCCCTTTCCAAAGAAGAATTGCAAGCTTTTTTTGAACGCATTGGAGAACGCTCCTTTCGCGGGACACAAGTTTATGAATGGTTATGGAACAAAAGTGCTCACAGTTTTGAAGAGATGACGAATCTTTCCAAGGAAATCAGAGCGCATCTCGACACGCATTTTGTAATTAACCATATAAAGGTAGATAAACAACAACGAAGCAATGACGGCACTATCAAAAATGCCATAAAACTCCATGACAACTTGATTGTGGAGTCGGTACTGATTCCTACAGATACACGTACCACAGCCTGTGTTTCTTCTCAAGTCGGATGCAGTTTAAATTGTGAATTTTGTGCTACGGCGCGTTTAAAAAGGATGCGAAACCTGAATCCCGATGAAATTTATGATCAGGTAGTTGCTATTGATAAACAGAGCCGTTTGTATTACAATCGCCCCCTTTCGAATATTGTTTTTATGGGAATGGGCGAACCTTTGATGAATTACAAAAACGTGATAGCATCGATAGAAAAAATAACCTCAGATGAAGGATTGGGAATGTCTGCAAAACGTATTACCGTTTCCACCTCAGGCATTCCGAAAATGATAAAAATGCTTGCCGACGAGGAAGTCCGATTTGGCTTGGCAGTATCTTTACATTCCGCAATTCAAGAAACAAGAGAAAAAATCATGCCTTTTGCAAAACAATTTCCATTGCCGGATTTGCGTGAAAGTTTGGAGTATTGGTATCATAAAACCAGAAGACGAGTGACGTATGAATATATTGTATGGAAAGGCATAAATGACACACCAGAGGCTATAGCTGCCTTGGTGAAATTTTGTAAATATGTTCCTTGCAAAGTGAATTTAATTGAATACAATTCTATTGACGATCCTCGATTTCAACAAGCAGCTCCGGAAATGGTTGATGCTTATATTGATGCACTTGAAAATCATCAGATACCGGTAACGGTAAGACGAAGTCGCGGAAAAGATATTGATGCAGCTTGCGGACAATTAGCAAATAAATCATAATATTGAATTTAATACTTTAACAAGAATCAAAAATTCAAAAGATACTTCAGGTTTTTCTATCTTTGAGCCTTTATGAAAATCGTTTCACGCATCAAGATTCCTATCGAAAAAGAAATGGAATTGTTTGAGAAAAAATTCTCACAATCCATGTCTTCCAAAGTTTCCCTGTTAAACCGCATCACACATTATGTGGTTAATAGAAAAGGGAAACAGATGCGCCCCATGTTCGTATTTCTAATTGCAAAAATGACAGGGGATGGTCAAATTAACGATCGGACGTATCGTGGTGCGGCAGTGATAGAATTAATTCATACTGCAACGTTGGTTCACGATGATGTGGTGGATGACAGCAATTTGCGCCGAGGATTTTTTTCTATCAATGCGCTTTGGAAAAATAAAATTGCCGTGTTGGTAGGTGATTATCTGCTGTCTCGAGGGTTGTTGCTTTCCATAGATAATGGAGATTTTGATTTGCTCAGAATTATTTCGGTTGCCGTTCGGGAGATGAGTGAGGGAGAACTTTTACAAATTGAAAAAGCACGGCGCTTGGATATCACGGAAGAAGTCTACTTTGATATCATTCGTCAAAAAACAGCTACACTGATTGCCGCCTGTTGTGCGATGGGAGCACAGTCTATTCATGCCTCGGAAGAAGAAGTGGAACGCATGCGAAAATTTGGAGAACTTATTGGAATCGCATTCCAGATAAAAGACGATCTTTTCGATTATGGGAATGACCGTATTGGAAAGCCCACGGGTATTGATATTAAAGAGCAAAAAATGACTTTGCCGCTTATTTATGCATTAAATCAAGCATCTCCGGAAGATAAAAAATGGCTCATTAACTCGGTGAAGAATCACAACAAGAACGCTAAAAGGGTTAAAGAAGTGATTGCCTATGTGAGAAACAACGGCGGTCTTGAGTATGCAATTTCTCGAATGATGGAATATCATGGAGAAGCGTTGGAATTGATTAAGGAATATCCGGATTCTCCATATAAAGAATCATTGGAGTTAATGGTCAATTATGTCATAGATAGAAAAATATAGCCTCTTCTTTAATCAAAAAGCCGCTTCAATATTTTGAAACGGCTTGTCATGAATCATAAAATTTTAACGCTTAGATTTCCAATTCCAATCCGGGATTGATTTCCGAAATAATTTTATTTAATGTAGCACTTGGGCGCATGGTTTCATAAACAATTTGCTCGTTAGGTTTGTAATACCCTTCCATTGCTACCGGTCGTCCTTGGCTGTCTATCATTTCACGGTTAATCTGTGCTTCATTATCGCGCAGTTTTTTGGCAACAGGCGTAAAAATGGCTTTCAGTTCTGTGTTTTTATTCTGAGCTGCAAGTGCTTCCGCCCAATACAAAGCTACATAGAAATGACTCCCTCGAGTGTCAATCTCTTTGGCATGACGGGATGGCGATTTTCCATTGTCTAAATAATTTTCCGTAGCTTGATCTAATGTTTCCGCAAGAATTAAAGCTTTTTCATTATTTTGGGTAGTTCCAAAATGTTCCAGGGAAACAGCTAACGCTAAAAATTCTCCGAGAGAATCCCATCTTAAGTGATTTTCTTCAATAAATTGCTCCATATGTTTTGGCGCTGATCCACCGGCTCCGGTTTCAAACAAACCTCCGCCATTCATCAATGGAACGATAGACAACATTTTTGCACTTGTTCCCAATTCAAGAATGGGGAAAAGGTCGGTAAGATAATCTCGCAATACGTTTCCTGTAACCGAAATGGTGTCTTTTCCATCTTTTAATCGCGCAAGTGTATATTCGGTTGCTTCTTTCGGAGCGAGAATTTTAATCTCTAATCCATCGGTGTTTTCTTCTTTAAGATAATCGTTTACTTTTTTGATTAATTCCGCATCGTGTGGACGGTTTTCATCTAACCAAAATACGGCGGGAGTATCTGTGGCTCGTGCTCTGTTGATGGCGAGTTTTACCCAATCGCGGATGGGTAAATCTTTCACTTGACACATTCTCCAGATATCGCCTTCTTCAACGTGGTGTTCAAAAATTACTTGACCGGAAGTATCAGTTACTTGTACGGTTCCGTTTGCCGGAATTTCAAATGTTTTATCGTGACTTCCGTATTCTTCGGCTTTTTGTGCCATCAATCCGACATTTGGAACCGTGCCCATAGTCGCCGGATCAAAAGCGCCGTGTTTTTTACAAAAATCAATCGTGGCTTGATAAACAGCTGCATAACTGCTATCGGGAAGTACGGCTTTGGCATCTTTTAGTTTTCCGTCCGGTCCCCACATTTTCCCGGAATTGCGAATCATTGCCGGCATCGAAGCATCGACAATCACATCGTTCGGCATATGAAGATTGGTAATTCCTTTGTCGCTGTCCACCATAGCCATGTCCGGATTTTTGTCTAAAATGGCTTGAATATCCGCTCTGATTTGGCGTTGTTCGTTTTCAGGAAGATTTTTGAGTTTTCGTTCTAATGATGCGAGTCCGTCATTGGCATTAAAGTTTATTTTATTTAATGATTCTTGATGTTTTTCAAATAAATCTGCAAAGTAAGTTTTAACCACGTGCCCGAAAATAATCGGATCGCTCACTTTCATCATCGTGGCTTTTAGGTGCACGGAAAATAAAACATCTTTTTCGTTTGCATCCTTTATTTCATGCTCCAAGAAATTTACAAGAGCCTTTTTACTCATGACCGTAGCGTCAACAACTTCATCTTGCATAACTTTCAGATTTTCTTTTAAAACCGTTTGTGTTCCTTGCGCATCGGTGAAAGTGATTTTTAAAGTATCATCTTTGGGAAGGGTAGTTGATTTTTCATTGTGAAAAAAATCGCCGGAATCCATCGTAGCCACATGACTTTTGCTGTCGGAATTCCAAGCTCCCATTTTGTGCGGATTCTTTTTAGCGTAGTTTTTCACGGCTTTTGGAGCACGTCGGTCACTGTTTCCTTCACGAAGTACAGGATTCACCGCACTTCCTTTTACTTTGTCATATCGTTGTTGAATTTCTTTTTCTTCATCCGTTGTCGGATTGATGGGGTAATTGGGAATATTATATCCCTGACTTTGAAGTTCTTCAATAGCTGCTTGAAGTTGTGGCAATGAAGCACTGATATTGGGAAGTTTAATAATATTTGCTTCCGGTTTTTTTGCCAATTCTCCCAATTCCGATAAATCGTCGTTGACTCGTTGATTTTCTTGAAGATATTCAGGAAAAACAGCAAGAATTCTTCCCGATAGTGAAATGTCACGACTTTCTACGGGGATGCCCGCGGTATTTGCATAAGCGCGAACGATGGGTAAAAAAGAATGCGTGGCCATTGCCGGTGATTCATCTGTTTTTGTGTATATAATCACAGGAGTTTTTTTCATAACAATAGAATTTATACAATCTGATTTTTAATGATTAACGCTATTTTCAAAGTCTTGCAAAGATAACGAATATAGTGGGTAAAAGGAATATGATATCGGTCAGGTTTGGAAATATTTCAAAATAAAAAAGCCATATCAAAGTAGTAAAAACTACAAACTGATATGGCTTTCTGTGTAAACATTTAAAATTGACTGTGTAAAGTGCAATTTCGAGTTTTTAGATAAACTCAGATGGTTTACACACTTTGGATAATTCTGAAATTAAGACTTTAATAAAAAAGTTTTCAAAATCATCCGATTTCTGATCTCGATGTTAATAATCTAAAGATCGTGAACANNAACATCTCAAGCAATCAGAAAAATAAAGTAACGTTCTTAACAAAGAAGGCACTATGAAATGCCAAATTATAGATTTAAATTAATAATTAAAGAAGAACGCCACTTCTTTCAATACATTCAACTTTTTAATGAACTTGATGATGCTAAAGTACACAAAACATGCTGACGATGCAATTTTTTAACGAAATTAAAACAAACATGTTATAAACAAAGGTTGTCAACAAATGTGAATAAAAAAAAGCCCTGTATCTACAAGGCTTTTCAGAGTTATTAACAGGACTGTTAATTTCTTTTCTCTTTAATACGTGCTTTTTTACCGGTAAGGTCACGAAAATAATAAATCCGTGCACGTCTTACGCTTCCTTTTTTGTTAACCTCTATCCGTTGAAGCGCAGGCATATTGATAGGGAAAATTCTTTCCACACCGATGGTGCCGCTCATTTTACGAATAGTAAATGTCTTGGTTTTTCCGGTTCCTTTTACTTGAATCACCACACCGCGAAAAAACTGAGTACGCGTTTTGTCTCCTTCACGGATTTCGTAATAAACAGTTATGGTGTCTCCTGCTCCAAATTCAGGGAAATCTTTTTTAACGACGAATTCGTCTTCTACAAACTTTATTAACTCTTCCATTTTATGTAGATAATATGATTATTTTTAAAGCAACATGCACGGTTCTCGCCAGAGGTTGAATTAAAAGTGGGGCAAAAATACTTAAAAACTGCAATGATGCAAAATTTTAGATGCCTTATTTGATATGCTTTCTCTAAAAGCTTAGAAAGATTGCAATTGCTTAATCTTCGAGTTTTTTCAATAAATCCGGGCGACGTGCTTTTGTGTGTTTCAGCGCTTGTTCCTCCCTCCAGTTTTCTATTTTCTGTGCATTGCCGCTCAATAAAATTTCGGGAACTTTCCATCCTTTGTAAGTTGCCGGTCGCGTATAGATGGGCGGTGCCAACAAATTGTCTTGAAAGGAGTCGGTGAGCGCACTGGTTTCGTCGCCGAGAACACCGGGAATTAGGCGTATGACCGCATCACAAACTACGGCAGCAGCAAGTTCGCCACCGGTTAAAACAAAGTCTCCGATGGAAATTTCACGAGTAATTAGATGATCGCGTACCCGCTGATCCACTCCCTTATAATGACCACAAAGCAGAATAAGATTTTCTTTTAATGAAAGTTCATTTGCAGTTTGCTGATTAAATGGATCCCCATCGGGTGTCATATAAATAACTTCATCGTAGTCGCGTTCTGATTTTAAAGCACTGATGCATTTATCGATGGGTTCAATCATCATGACCATTCCGGATCCGCCTCCGAATTGATAATCGTCGGTTTGCCTGTATTTATTGGAAGCATATTCCCTCAAATTGTGAAAATGCACTTCGACCAAATTGTTGTCGATAGCTCGCTTTAAAATCGATGATTCAAAAGTACTTTGTAAGAGATCCGGAAGAACGGTGATGATATCTATTCGCACGATTAATTTTTGGTTAAAATAAAAAAGGTTTGGCATAAAGCCAAACCTTTTATTATATGAAAATAGTGTTTAGTAATACGTATAACGTCTTACTTGTGCCACATATTTGGCAAGACGAATCACTTGATGGCTGTAGCCGTATTCGTTGTCATACCAAACATATAAAACAACATTTTTTCCGTCTTCGGCTACTATGGTGGCATTGCTGTCAAAAATGGCAGGTTCTGCACATCCTACAATGTCTGAAGAAACCAATTCGTTATTCCATGAATAGCGAATTTGCTCAACCAACTCGCCGTTTAATGCAGCTTCTTTGATTGCACGATTCAGGTCTTCTTTTGTCGTGTTTTTGTTCAATTCCAAATTAAGAACTACCAAGGAGCCGTTAGGGACAGGAACGCGAATGGCGTTCGAAGTCAATTTTCCTGCCAACGAAGGAAGTGCTTTTGCCACTGCTGAACCGGCACCGGTTTCGGTAATAACCATATTGAGCGCAGCAGCACGACCTCTACGGTATTTTTTGTGCATGTTGTCCACCAGGTTTTGATCGTTGGTATATGCGTGAATGGTTTCTAAATGTCCGCGGTTGATGCCGTAGGAATCTTCCATTACTTTTAAAATCGGAGTGATGGCATTGGTAGTGCAAGAAGCAGCTGAGAAAATGGATACTTTATTCGGGTCGTATTCCATATGATTCACGCCGTGAACAATATTTGGAACTCCTTTTCCGGGAGCTGTAAGCAGCACCTTGGAAACTCCTTTGGCGCTCATATGCCGTTTTAGAGCTTCTTCATCACGGAATGCTCCGGTATTGTCAATGACAAGGGCGTCTTGAATTCCGTAGGTAGTGTAATCTATCTCTTCAGGATTGTTGGCAGAAATAATATGTACTTCTGTACCGTTGATAACCAAACTCTTTTTTTCAACATCCACACGTACAATTCCCGGGAAATCTCCGTGAACGGAATCGTGTTGTAACAAACTGGCTCTTTTGTTCAGTACATTTTCATCAATAGTGCCTCGGACAACAATCGCGCGTAAACGCAATTGATTTCCCTTTCCTGTTTTTGACATTAATTCACGCGCCAACAAACGACCAATACGTCCAAAACCGTATAAAACGACATCTTTCGGAACGATGGCTTTAGATTCTTTTGCATCTTTTAGTTTGTCAGACACAAATGACATGGCATTTGAATATTTGTCGTCTTCAAGTTGAAACTCATAAGTCAATCTTCCGATGTCCAATTTTGCGGGAGGTAAATCCAAGGTTTTAATCGCGTGTGCAATTTCAACGGAATCGAAAATTGAAATGGGTTTTTCGACAAATTCGGCAGCATATTCGTGTAGTGCAAGAATTTCACTAACGCTGCGGTCTATTAATTGATTCCGGAAAAGAACCAATTCGATAGATTTGTCATACCATAAATCGCTGAGGATTTTAATAAACTCTACCGCGGCTTTTCGTCGGTCGGTTTGGAAAGAAAGCTCTTTTGTATAAACGTCATCAGAACGCATAGTTATTGTTTTTTAGCCTCTGAAATAAACAATCAGAGGAAGTTGAAAATTGAGCGCAAAAGTAATGAATTTATTAAACTTTCAGAAATTTATAACCGAGATATAAAACTGTTTCTCAGAAATCAATAAATAATGAATAGTTAATAGGTTTTAGTAGGCAGAAGATTTATTCTAAACAGAAACTGCCTCTTTTAAAAGGAGGCAGTTGATTAATATCCGTCAATCGAATTTATTATCGAAAAATAAACGTATTTGTTTTCCCCTGTTGATCGACAAAAGTCATTTTCAGCGGACTGCGATAGTGCTTGTTATTCATAATTCTATCAACATCACTTATGTTTTTTACAACTTCGTCATTTAAATGGGTAATCACAATTCCTTCCAAATTATATTGAGAAATCTCGGGAGTTAAAGCACGCGTAACCATTACTCCGTGTGAAATGTTTTTCGATTTCAGTTCTTCAGGATTCATGTTTTTCACTTCAATTCCCAATTCATTTATCGTAGTAGTTTCTAATTTGGAAAGCTTAACTTTAAAATCTCTTTCTTTGCCGTTTCTCAAAACAGTTACATTAATTATATCATCGGGTCTTTTCGAGCCGAGATATCCGGACATGTCTGCATATTGATTAATCTGAATGCCGTCTAATTTTTTTATGATGTCTCCCTTCTTGAGTCCGGCTTTTTCTGCGCCGCTGCCTTGTTCTACATCCCCGATAAAGACGCCTTGAGTCTCTGTAATACCATAGTGTTTAATTAATTCTGAATTTAAACTTCCCACTCGAATACCCAAGATTCCGCGTTGGACATTTCCGTACTCGAGAATGTCTTCAATAACTTTTCGTGCATTGTTCGAAGGAACTGCAAAAGCATATCCCACATAACTTCCGGTTTCAGAGGTGATTGCAGTATTGATTCCGATTAATTCTCCACGGGTGTTTACCAATGCGCCCCCGCTATTTCCTCTGTTTACAGCAGCATCTGTTTGAATAAAGGATAGGGGACTGCCTTCAAATTGGGGCAGGTTTCTCGCTTTCGCACTGATAATCCCGGCTGTAACCGTAGAAGTTAAATTAAAAGGATTTCCCACGGCAAGAACCCATTCGCCAACTTTTACGGCATCGGAATCTCCAAATGGCAAATAAGGAAATTCTCCTTCTTCTTCAATCTTCAGCAATGCAATGTCTGTAGAAGGATCGGCACCGATTACTTTGGCAGTGTACGTTCTGTTGTCATTTAAAGTTACTTCTAAGGAAGAAGCGTTGGCAATTACGTGGTTGTTGGTGACAATATATCCGTCCGGAGAAACAATTACTCCACTTCCGCTGCCGATCATGGCTCGAGGACGTCCGCCCCCTTGAAAAAATTCGAAAATGTTAGTGGGCTGATGGCTTACGGTGATATTTTTAACGTGAACTACAGCATGCACAGTCATTTCTGCAGCTTGTGTAAAATCAGTGTCCATTTCGGCAGCTCTTCCGGTGAAGTTCGTTTGCACAAACGGTACTGATTTTTCAGTAGTTAATGGAGTGGTGAATGGGCTGGTTTTGCTATTTTCTAAATATTTATATCCGCCTAAGGTTAGAATTCCTGAAAGCAGTGCAACTACTAATAATTGAAAATTTTGCTTCATAATCTCATTTTTTATTAAAGATGATTTTAAGAACGTTCTTTTAATCTATAAATATATATAAATATCTCTTTCTAAGAATAGAAAAATCTATGCCAGAAGAGGGTGTTTAACGACCCTTTAACGTCCCACGTCCTCTCTTATAAAAATAAAATATCCTGTCTTTGTGAAAAAACAGGATATTTTGATTTAACGATTATAAAAAACTATTGATCAATCAACACCCAATCTCCTTTTTCGATTAATGGAATTGCTTGTTTGTATTTTAAAGTTTTATTCTCTCCGTTGCGAACATTTTTAATCGTAACCCTGTCATTTCTTCCGATTTTAGGTTGTTCCCGGACAATGGTTTCGGTTACTTGTTGCTGTTGCGGTTGCGTGTTACCGGCGGCTCTTGCTTGTGCAGCACGTTCGTCCATATTTGGAATTTCATCTTTCTGCTCATTCAGCTTTTCCTTGCGTTTTTGTTCACGTGCTTCTTGGATTTGCTCTTGATCTTGTTGTGGCAATTCTCCTTTAAATAAAAATGAAATTACATCTTTATTCACCTTGTCAATCATCGATTTGAAGAGTTCGAATGCTTCGAATTTATAGATTAACAAAGGATCTTTTTGTTCGTGAACGGCAAGCTGCACCGATTGTTTTAACTCATCCATTTTTCGAAGATGGGTTTTCCACGCATCGTCAATAATTGCCAGAGTGATGTTTTTCTCGAAGTCTAAAATCAATTGTTGTCCTTCGGTTTCATATGCCTTTTCTAAATCGGTGGCAACATTTAGTGTTTTGATTCCGTCCGTAAATGGAACTAAAATACGTTTGTATTTGTCCTTTTGCGTTTCATACACTTGTTTGATGACCGGATATGCAATTTCTGCATTTCGCGTCATTTTATTTTGATACGCTTCGTAAGCAGCTTTGTAAACTTTTCCTGCAATTTCCAACACATCTTTCTTCTCAAATTCCTGCTGCGTAATTGGAGAGCTCATAGAAAAGTAGCGAATCAATTCAAATTCAAAATTGTTGTAATCTTGGGCAGCTTTATTGGTTTCGGTAATCACCTCGGCGGTATCGTAAATCATATTTGCAATATCCACTCGCAAGCGATCTCCAAAAAGTGCATGGTACCGTCGTTTGTAAACCACTTCACGTTGCGCATTCATTACGTCGTCGTATTCCAAANNCCGAAGTTGTTTTCTTCCACTTTTTTCTGTGCGCGTTCAATGGATTTTGAAATCATGCTGTGTTGAATCACTTCTCCTTCTTTCAAACCGAGGCGATCCATCATCTTGGCAATTCGCTCGCTTCCGAACAAACGCATCAAGTTGTCTTCCAGCGATACGTAAAACTGCGAACTTCCCGGATCTCCCTGACGTCCGCTTCGTCCGCGCAACTGTCTGTCCACACGACGGGAATCGTGCCTTTCGGTTCCGATAATGGCAAGTCCGCCTGCGGCTTTTACCTCTTCGCTGAGTTTAATATCCGTTCCACGTCCCGCCATATTGGTTGCAATCGTAACCACACCGCTTTTTCCGGCTTCTGCTACAATTTCTGCTTCCTTTTTGTGGAGTTTGGCGTTTAACACGTTGTGTTTGATATTTCGGATGCTGAGCATGCGGCTTAATAATTCCGAAATTTCAACTGAAGTGGTTCCGATTAAGACCGGGCGTCCGGCTTTGGATAACGCTTCGACTTCCTCGATGACGGCATTGTATTTTTCTCTTTTGGTTTTATAAATTTTGTCTTCTTTGTCAATTCTTGCAATCGGGCGGTTGGTAGGAATTTCGACTACGTCTAATTTGTAAATCTCCCACAACTCTCCGGCTTCGGTAATTGCCGTACCGGTCATCCCTGCAAGCTTGCGATACATTCTAAAGTAATTTTGAAGCGTAACGGTTGCAAACGTTTGCGTTGCGGCTTCAATTTTTACGTTTTCCTTGGCTTCGATGGCTTGATGAAGACCGTCACTGTAGCGACGTCCGTCCATAATACGTCCGGTTTGTTCGTCGACTATCATCACTTTATTGTCGATAACGACATATTGATCGTCTTTTTCAAACAAGGTGTACGCTTTTAGTAGCTGATTCATGGTGTGAATCCGTTCGCTTTTGATAGCGAAATCTCTAAACAGCTCTTCTTTGAGTTTGGCTTTTTCTTCTACGGGAATGTCTTGATTTTCAATTTGTGCGATTTCTGTACCCATTTCAGGCATAATAAAGAAATCGGGATCGCCTTCACCGGAGAGATAATCTACACCCTTATCCGTCAATTCAATTTGATTGTTCTTTTCATCGATGACAAAATAAAGCTCCGCATCTACTTTGGGCATCTCACGATTGTTGTCGCTCATATAATGATTTTCGGTTTTTTGGAGAATCTGACGCACACCTTCTTCAGATAAAAATTTAATAAGCGCTTTGTTTTTGGGAAGTCCGCGATACACTCTCAACAGCTGGAAGCCTCCTTCCTTTTCGTTTCCTTCTTTAATCAAGCGTTTTGCTTCTGCCAACACGCCTGTTAAATAGCGTCTTTGAACATCGACTATGTTTTGAATTTTAGGTTTTAATTCGTTGAACTCGTGACGATCTCCCTGTGGAACCGGACCTGAAATGATGAGCGGCGTACGCGCATCGTCTATCAATACGGAATCCACCTCATCCACAATAGCATAATGATGGGGGCGTTGCACCAAATCATCCGGAGAGTGTGCCATGTTGTCACGCAGATAATCAAAACCAAATTCGTTATTGGTTCCGTATGTAATGTCGGCATGATACGCTTTTCTACGCGCTGCGGAGTTGGGTTGGTGGTTGTCGATGCAATCCACGGTCATTCCGTGAAATTCAAACAGTGGCGCCATCCAAGTGCTGTCACGTCTTGCTAAATAATCATTTACCGTCACAAGATGTACCCCGTTTTTTGCCAATGCGTTCAGGTATAACGGCAGTGTCGCCACCAACGTTTTTCCTTCTCCGGTCATCATCTCCGCTACTTTTCCTTGGTGTAGTGCAATTCCACCAATCAGCTGTACGTCATAATGAACCATGTCCCAGGTAATGGGTTTTCCGGCGGCATCCCAAGAGTTTTTCCAAACTGCTTTGTCATCAATCAGTTCGATATAATCTTTGGTAGCTGAGAGTTCGCGGTCAAATTCATTTGCAGTAACCGTGATGGTTGTATTTTCTTTAAAGCGTCTGGCTGTTTCTTTCATCACCGCAAAAGCTTCGGGAAGAATGCGGTCTAAAGTTACTTTTTCTATCTCGTAACTTTGGTCTTTCAAGCGGTCGATTTCATTGTAAATTTCTTCTTTCTTATCAATATCCTCCTCTTGTTTAGACTTTGCTTCCAATTCGTTTATCTGTTTCTGAATGTCTGCTTTTGCATCGATAATTTCTTGTCTGAAATAATCGGATTTTGCTCGTAATTCATCGTGGGAGAGTTGTTGTAGTGCAGATTCGTGTTTTTTAATCTCGTTTACAATCGGTTGGATGGCTCCGATATCTTTTTTTGCTTTATCGCCTACAAATACTTTTAATATACTGTCTAAAAATCCCATATTCAATTTTTTTAATGCTGATTTTATGTTGTTCAGCGCGCATCATTTTGACTTTTATTGTCATAAATGGTCAATGCAAATATAATGATTGTCGTTTGTTGTTTTTATAAAATAAGCTCAAAATAAAAAAGCCTCTTCGAATGCAAGAGACTTTTATTTTTTTAAATGGTGTTGTGGAAAATTAATATTCATCTTCATTCCAAAGAAAATCATCATCTGTCGGATAATCTGACCAAATCTCTTCAATCGAATCGTAAGAATCTCCTTCGTCTTCAATAGATTGAAGATTTTCTACCACTTCTAAAGGTGCTCCGGTACGAATGGCATAGTCAATCAATTCGTCTTTAGTAGCCGGCCAGGGCGCATCGCTTAAATATGATGCTAATTCTAAAGTCCAATACATAGCGAATACGTTTTTAAGTTTTTGCAAAAATAGATTTTAAACTGATAAAATCAAGCAAAATAGCAATTAATTATAAGCTTTATTTTAAAGAACATTTTAAATTTTTAGTAAAAGAAAATTCTAAAGTTTATTCCGTTTTATCGGGAATCCATTGAATTTCTTCTGCTGCCGTGTCTATGGACAATTTTCGTGCCAATACAAATAAATAATCCGACAGTCGATTTAAATATTTAATCACCAACGGGTCGACTTCATTTTCTTCAGCCAAAGCAGTTGCCCGACGCTCTGCACGACGGCACACGGTGCGGGCAATATGACAGGATGACACCAAGGGCGAACCGCCGGGTAAAATAAAATGAGTAATCGGTGGAAGCGTTTGGTTCATCCGGTCCATTTCGTCTTCTAAAAGCTTAATCTTCTCTTCATTGACTTTTTCAATGTTTAACCGTTCTTTTCCGCTTTTCAAAACCGCTCTTTTAGGGTCGGTAGCCAAGGTAGCTCCAATGGTAAAGAGATGATTCTGAATTTGGATTAAAGTGTTTTTACTGTGCGCATCGATTTCATAACTCCGTATCATTCCGATGTTTGAGTTGAGTTCGTCCACCGTTCCGTAGCTCTCAATCCGAAGGTGGTGTTTGGGAACGCGGCTTCCTCCAAAGAGAGCAGTAGTTCCGGAGTCTCCTGTTTTGGTATATATTTTCATAAGCTTTCAGGTTATTGGATTTGTCAATGAGGCTTAAAATCAAATGTGAGAAAATAAGAATTCCTCCTTAAAATTCCAACAATTTAATGCGCGTCTTTTCTAACTTTTTTGTTCCTTGTTGAAATAGACCAGATAATAGTACATCTGCCGTTCTTCATCCCAACCTTTTTCCACAAATTTTTCTGCGCTTTCCGGATTGATAAAATCGAGTTTTATTTGAATATTCGTATCGAGATTGATAACGCTTTTTATTTTTTTTCGCGCCGATGAAACTGCGCTGTTGTCGATTGGAAAAGTCGTCAGATCTTCGATTTTATATTTCGGGCCTTTTTCTGTTTTGTAGTGTTTAAATTCGGGAATCAATTCGGGATTATCCATTACTTCATTTAAAAATGCAGATTCCTCAAACGTATCGTTTTTGGCAAAATGATTGACAGCTCTGTTAAGAAACATCACCTCTTCTTTTTTATCTTCGGCAGGCAACACCACATCTTTTGCAAAATCCTGACAAAATTTAATGTATTTTTTGGTAAAATAAATATCGTCTGTGAGTGCTTCTACGCCTAAGAAATTTTCCAACCAATAACGCGTGTCATAGCGATTGCTGTCCACAGAGAGAATTTTATAGCCGTTTTCTTTTTCTGTATTGATGATAAGCGCGCCTTTGTCCAATTTATTTAGGTTAATGCCTTGTTGCAAAATCATGTGCAGACGGTCTTTTTCTTCGGTAAACTGAAGAAAATCTTGTTTGATTTCACTTTTAAAAATTCCGATTGCATCTGTTTTTTCGTTGTCGATAATCACATTTTCAATGTAGGTCACATAGAGTTCCCCGTTTTTTATATGCGGATGATTGGATTGTTCGTATAAATGTTGGGCAATTTTTTTGCTTATTTCATGCTGTGAATCCGGATTGTTGAAGATTTCGCTTGCCAAGTTATTCAATTCGTGAAACTCCAAAGTTGCTTCGTGAGCAAAGTGAAAGTAATTTTCTTCTTTTTCTCGAAAAGGTTTGAAAAAATACTCTTTTAAAAGCGGAAGGATTTCGTCATTAATTTTTTCCGGTGTGGCGGACAAAAACAGGCCTTCATTTTTGTTTTTATTTCCGATTCTGTGAATGGAAAGCAAGGCGATGTGTGCCGAATATAGATTGAGCATTGATTTTTTTGATTATTGTTAAGTGAATGGTATTAAAAACGATACACGCGTAATTGCGTTTAATTCCAATTTTCACCAAACCCGAGGTTGTCGTAGTCATCGGGATCCAGGTCAAAATCTTCATCAAACAGAAAGTCATCTTCTCCGTCTTCGGGTTCCATTTTTTCTGAAATAAACTCTTTGTCCGGTGCAGCATCCGGTACTTGTCCTTGCGCAAACATAAGATTTGGATAAGTACGTCCTTCTTCGCGTTCAACGATTTCGGCAAGTTCTATCATAAAGGTCCACATGTTCATAAAATCATACACATAGAGCAGTCGAGGTTCTTCTTCAGAAACGATTTCTTCAATCAGCGTTTCACTCATCACACGACTTTCGCCGGGAATGTCGCCCACATCAAAAAGTGAAATTTCATCTTCTTCTTCCCAAAATTCGTTGGTGGTATAAAAAGAAGCCATTTCATGCCCATCAAATCCAAAAGATTGAATAATCACATTGTGAAATTCTTCCAAATCTGAATCGGAGGCAATTTCGATATCTCTGAATACGTCTTCTTCAACGTCGAGCATTATTCTAAAGCGATAAATCATGAGTGATTTTATTTTTTAAAAATAGAAGTACAAAGATAAATAAAAACTGTCTGGATTAGGGAAGAGTGAATCAAAAGATATTTCCGTAACTGCAGTTGCATTTAATTTATTTTACTGATAATCAATTTTTTGTGGTTTATTTTGTGAATCTGTTTAAAACGAATGTCATATTTGCCAGCAGGAAAAATGCAAACACTTGATGCAACACACCCAAGACTAATGGAACTTGATAGAGCAAGGTGAAGACTCCTAACAGAAACTGACAAAATACTAAAACGAGCAGTAAATTCAGACCGTTTTTTTGTGGGATGGTCAAGTCCAATTTTTTTCCTCGATACCAAATGTAAATGACAAAAGCCACAACCACGTATGCTAAATATCTGTGGACAAATTGCACTCCGCTTTTTCCTTCAAAAAAGTTTAACCATACAGGTTGTATTTCACTGTAAACTGTTTCGTGAATGAGCTTTCCTTCGCTCATCAACGGCCAAAAATTATGAATCAGACCTGCCCATAATCCGGCGACAAAAGCACCCCAAATAATTTGGATTAGTAAAATAGCATAGCCCACCCGAATGAGATTTCGCATTGATTTGTTGACTTGTCTTTTGACAGGATACCACAAATCCAGGGCTACCCAAAAGGTGTAAGCAAACGTAATAAACGCCATTCCCAAGTGCATCGCCAAGCGATAGTGGCTCACACTGGGACGATCAACCAAACCGCTTTTGACCATAAACCAACCTAAAAATCCTTGAAGAGCGCCCAATCCGAAGAGGATGAGACATTTGTAAATGGTCGGTCGTGAAAGTTCTTTGCGAATGAGGAAATAAAGGAAGGGGATGATAAACACAAACCCCAGCAATCTGCCTAAAAACCGATGAAGCCATTCCCAGAAATATATAAATTTAAAATCTTCCAAATCAAAATGCGAATGCAACTTTTGATATTCGGGAAACTGCTGATAAAACTCAAATTCCTCCTGCCATTGTTCCTCCGTCAGTGGCGGAATCATATCGGTAATTAATTTATAATTAGACATGGACAGTCCCGAGTTGGTCAACCTTGTAATGCCGCCGACAATGACCATTATAAAAATCAAAAAGCAACCGGTCAACAACCAGTATATAACTCTTTTATTATCTTTTTTTGCCAATTTTTCAAATTTTGAACTGTTAATTATCTCTTGCCTCTAGTCCCAATTCCTGTCCTTTTTTCAGCATAAAGCCTTTGGCTTCTTCATAATCGTTGGAAATTTCTCCTTCCAGAATGGCTTCTTTAATGGCATCTTTTATTATTCCCACTTCCCGTGAAGGTTTGATTCCAAAGGTTTCCATAATTTCTTCTCCTGATACTGGAGGTTGGAAATTTCGGATGCGGTCGCGTTCTTCTACTTCAATTATTTTTTGACGCACCAACTCGAAATTTTGATGATATTTTTTAAATTTTTTCGGATTCTTCGTGGTGATGTCTGCTTCGCAAAGTGTCATCAGATCGTCTACATATGCTCCTGCATCAAAAATCAGCCGTCGAATGGCGCTGTCTGTAACTTCTTCTGAAGAAAGACCTACCGGACGTGAACTCATCAGCACCATTTTTTGGACAAATTTCATTTTGTCATTTAAAGGCATGCGCAGCCGTTTAAAAATTTTGTAAACCATCTTGGCTCCGACATACTCGTGTCCGTGGAACGTCCAGCCGTTTTTTTTGTCGAAACGTTTTGTCGGGGCTTTTCCGATATCGTGGAGCAATGCCGCCCAGCGCAGCCAAAGATTGTTCGTGACCGTTGCAATGTTGTCCACCACTTCCAAAGTATGCCAGAAGTTGTCCTTGTGCCGTTGTCCTTCTTTTTCGTCAATGCCGCAAAGCGCTGTTAATTCGGGAAGTATATGGTTTAATAAATTTGTTTTAAACAACAATGTAAATCCCTTTGAAGGCACTTGCGCCATGAGAATTTTATTGAGTTCATCGACAATGCGCTCGTTGGAAATTATTTTTATGCGGTTGGCGTTTCGTTTAATGGCTTCTAAGGTTTTCTGCTCAATTTTAAAATCCAATTGGGTTGCAAATCGAATGGCACGCATCATTCGCAACGGGTCGTCACTAAAAGTAATATCGGGATCCAATGGCGTTCGGATGATGCGATTGTTTAAATCTTGAATTCCGTTAAAAGGATCCAAAAGTTCGCCGAATTTGTTTTTATCTAAATTTAATGCAAGTGCGTTTATGGTAAAATCGCGTCGATTTTGATCATCTTCAAGAGTTCCTGCCGCTACTTTGGGATTGCGACTTTCTTTGACATACGATTCTTTGCGAGCGCCTACAAATTCAATTTCGATACCGCCGCTTCGCAACATGGCCGTTCCATAATTTTTAAAAACACTCACTTTGGGATTTCCCCTGTC